>Ga0056135_10000128_pt1 | contig 25347 bp, 21 predicted proteins | sample WorMetG1aBELIZE1_FD_67481 | JGI IMG/M metagenome (GOLD analysis project Ga0056135, IMG submission 67481) | Marine gutless worms symbiont microbial communities from Max Planck institute for Marine Microbiology, Germany - Inanidrilus... ...
CGCGCAGACCCATAGATGTCGCTCAGCAAATCCCGGAACGGACGCCAGTCAACCGCATCCGAAAGACCCTGCAAATGCCGAGACGCCTTCGTGCCACCCGACAAGGCCGCCTCCGAAAAAACCAACTGACCCGTCAGACGATGCGACATCACAACCCCCGATCAACCTCTATCCTCAATCGAAGGAATCACACCAAACGGATTTATGCAAAGCTCTCGTTCCGTCGGTGACTCGAGAGAGGGAATCGCCACTGGAGATTGCCTTCGGCTATTCCCGCAAAGCGGCCAAAGCAATCTGACGGACAAAGGGTCTGTTTATTCCCATATGCCGCCTTACGGCTGATAAATGGAAATCGGCGGCTCGCTGATCGGAAAGCGGACCAGGGTGCGGTTGCGCCGCTTGGGCCCGATTTCTCCTTTAGCGGACTCACCTCGACCTCGGCGGCGAGGTTAGAGTGTCTTGGCGTTTTAAGTCCGCTAAGACGGCGAAGTAGATGGGTTGGTTAGCTCCCGCTTTCGGAATCGCAATGGTCCCGAGTAAGGATGTTATCAACCGCGGGCAAGAGGACCCAGCTAACAAACACGCGACTTCGATCGGCCTAAATCTGTCGAAGAACAGTTTTCAAAATCACGGTGTTGACGAGGCCGGCAAGATGACTATGAGGCAGTCATTGCGCCAGCGACAGGTGATGCCCTTCTTCAGAATGGTGGCGCCGTTATTGATAAGCATGGACGTTTGCGGCACAAGCCGCTTCATGGTGCGTGAGCAATGGGCGCTAAGCCAAGAGGTGAAGTTGATGCTAAAAACTCTTGTCAAGGCCCAGATCAGGCGCGCCGAGACCGCCAATATGATCTCGGCCGGCTTTGTTTCTGGTTTCAGGTAAGGGAGTGGTTCCGGCCCCGTTTTCCAAGCGTTCCATTGCTTGTTGTATTTCTCTGTTCTTTCCCGAGGCAAATCGAGCAATACCGGCATCGACGTTGATAATGTGATCGAACAGCCAGCCGCGCATGAATTTCCTGATCCGGCTAAGTTGCTTCGGGTCCGGTGACCTCCGCCATTCGTCGACGATCGTCCCTAAACGCTTTTCAAGATCCTCGTGGAGTTTACGATGTTCGCCAAGAGCGCTGTAGCCGCAGGCTTCCATGACCGCTTCTTCCCTCTCGAAATGGTAGAGCGTGTAATCGGTCAATTCCTCAAGAACCAAGGTAATATCGCCGGTGTCGATAGACGTTTGAGAGACCCTGTTGAGCAACGAAACGAGGGTTTGGTGATCTTTGTCGAGGGGCTCTATGCCGATGCGGAAGGCCTCGGTCCAGATAAGGACCTCTTCGTTCGATGCGAGTGGAAACTCGACCCAAAACGTGGTGCCAATATCCACTTCACTCTCGAACCCGATCCGGCCCGCCATTCGTTCGACCAGCAGCTTGGAAACGGTTAGTCCAATACCCGTTCCTTCGCGGGCCTTGGTCGGGTCTGAACCCAGCCGGTGAAAAATCTGGAAAACAGAATCCCGATCCTGCTCGGCAATGCCGAATCCGGTATCCGCGACCTCAATTCGCAGGAACCCGTTCTCTGTATCGTAGCCATCGATCGTTACCGTTCCTCCGTCCCTATTGTATTTGACGGCGTTGGATAGGAGATTGAGCAGGATCTGCGTGAACCGCTGCTCGTCGGTACGAATGAGCGGTGTCTCAGCGCCGCTAAGGTTATCGACAATTGAAATGTTGCGTTGGCGTCCGAGGTTGGCGGTCAGCGACACGCAGTTGGCTATGATCTTGTTGATGTCGATTTCGTTTACGGAAAAGGTGAACTGATCGGCTTCAATTCGAGCCAGATCGAGGATTTCGTCGACCAGGTCGAGAAGGTGATTGCCGCCCGTGATGATATGGTCAACGTGCTCCCGTTGAGCTGGCGATAAGGGTTCACTTGCGTTGTATTGCATCAACTGTGCAAACCCGAGCACGGCATTCAAGGGTGTCCGCAACTCGTGGCTCATCGAGGCCAGGAATTCCGACTTCGCCATATTGGCTTTGTTGGCGACTGACGTCGCCGCGGCAAGTTCCGACGTGCGCTCGGCCACCTGCAGCTCCATGTTGTCGTGGGCTTCCTGAAGTGCCTTTTCGGCTTTTCTTCGCTCGATGGCGTTGAGCCGGAAGACGTCAACGGCTTTCGCCATGTTCCCGATTTCATCGGTTTGTTCACGAAGGGGAACATCGTCCCCCGTGGCACCCGATGCAAGGCGCATCATGAAGTTGGTCATCTGACCAAGAGGATTGATGATCCTCGCCACGAAGAATAAGTAAATCCCAGTCACGACCAAGAACACGACCAGGATCATGGACAGGACGGCATATCGAATGCTGTTTTGTTTCTTGTTGGCATAGGCCGTGAATTGACTGACCAATCGATCACTCCGCATGAGGAGTTCGTTCGAATTCGTGACCACGGACTGGAGCGCCTTGTGTCCGTCCAGTCCGACAAATTTGCCTATTGCAATAGTGTCGACCGACGATCGGAACTTGTTCAATATGGCTTCGATACCGAAAATGGTTTCGCGCATGGCGGGCTCATTGATGGCAGGGATCTCGCCATACTTCGTCATATCGAGGTCGAGAGGATATGTGCCGCCGTTTTTTACGGCGTTCAGCGTTTGTGAGAAGGCTTTTTCCGAATTGTAATAGACCTCGAGTGACGGACTTAGCGCTCTTCGGACGACGCCTGCATTACCGGTAAAGTGCATATCATAGCGACGCAAACCCAACAGGTCGCCCATCTGGTATGAGGTGTTTTTTGTTTCGGAGTGACAGGTTACGCACTCCGGTACGGTGGCTCGGTCAGCCGTGTAGAACGATAACAACAACCCGCTAAGTTGTTCCTGATGGGCGAAAAAAACGCCTTGCGGATTTTCCGATAAGTAGGCCTTGGCATCATGGTCGGCCTTAGAAATGAAACCCCGTCGAGAATTGATAGGGTTTTCCGCGATGATATTGATGTCGGTCCCCGATACGCTCGCGTAATCCTCGTTGATCATGCGCGTAAATGTGGCGGGAAACGGAATGGCGGGATGTGGTTCTTGCTCCGGCTGCATTGAGAGGTTGGCGCCGAGTTCCATTGCCAGGCTGGTTACGTTTTGGGTATATACCTTTCGCAAGCTCGTGATGTGATTATCGAGTTCGACGATGTTCTCTCGGATATCGTCAAGAATGTGTTTCTCCATGGCGTATCCGAGGACGGATTTGCCCATCAACTGGCTCAACATACGCTGGCGTCCGAGAAAGTTGATGAACTCCGCATCCTGGTTCGCGGCCGCGATGACATGAAGCGTAACTGTCCCCGCAATGGAGACGGTCAACAATATGGCGGTCAACATCGACAGGATCTTCGTCTTAACGGACAATCGCCGGCCTCCTCCTCAATCGGACAGCGATAGATCTGTGCTGCATTTCTGGTCGGTATTGGAAATTAAACACCGCGGCCAACATCAAACCTTAGGAGATCCCACTCCTCGACCGTCCCGGGCTCAACTCTATCGAACTAGTACGAATGGGCTATTCAAAGCTTATTAACGCGAGTAAAAAGCGGGTCGTCTTGGAGTCCGTAGTGCCCCACACACTACGTCCGCCTGTTCTCCAAAGCTGGGAACGCTATCCGTTTCTGATCTGGACCAGGAATTTGTCGACCTCCGACTTGAGGGTTTCCGACTGGAGAGACAACTCCTGCGAGGCGGTGAGGATTTGCCCCGCCGATTGGCCGGTTTCGGAAGCCGCCTGCGTTACACCGGTAATATTCGAAGAAACGTCTTGGGTTCCCGTTGCCGCCTGATCAACGTTCCGAGCGATTTCGGCGGTCGCTGCGCCTTGCTCTTCCACCGCAACAGCGATGGCCGAGGCGATTTCATCGATATTTCCAATAATACCTGTTATCGACTCGATGGCAGTCGCCGATTCTTGGGTCGCTGATTGGATACCGCCGATCTGGGCGCCGATTTCATCGGTCGCCTTGGCGGTTTGATTGGCTAGGTTTTTCACCTCGGACGCGACGACGGCAAATCCCTTTCCGGCGTCACCAGCCCGCGCCGCTTCAATCGTTGCGTTCAGCGCCAGCAGGTTGGTCTGCTCGGCGATGTCGGTGATCAATTGAACCACCTCGCCGATCTTGTTCGAAGCATCGACAAGTCCTTGCATCGAAGCACGGGTGTCATTGGCCTGGCTAACCGCATTTTTGGCCACGCTGGACGACCGGGCGACCTGCTGTCCGATTTCGCTGATGGAGGCGGCGAGTTCCTCCGCCGCCGAGGCAACGGAATGGACGTTGGATGAGGCGAGTTCGGAGGCCGAAGCGACGGCGTTGGCGCGTGAACTCGCCTCTTCGGCGATCGTCGACATGGTCTGGGCCGAGGCATTGAGTTCGGTCGAGGCGGAAGAAACCGTTTCCACCACGCCGCTGATGCTGGCCTCGAAGTCGTTCGCCAGATCGACCATGATTTCTTTCTTTTCCTCTTCGGCGCGTCGTTTGGATTCCTCCTGTGCCGCTTCCAGTTCCTGGGCATGCAAGGCATTTTCCTTGAACACCTGCACGGCGGATGCCATGTCACCGATCTCGTCTTTACGGCTTTTGGCGGGAATATCCGTTTCCAGGTTTCCCTCTGCCAGGGAATGCATGGCCCCCGTCATCTCGGTGATGGGGCTGGAAATCGATCGGGCGATGAAGAAGCCGGCGACGATGGCGGCAGCGGTCACCAACAAGCAGAGCACGAGGATTTCGAAAACGCCTTGCAAAATGGGCTCCATGATCGCGTCCATGGAACGGGACTTGGCCAGCGCGTAGAGGTCGTCTGGCGCCCACGGCACCAACGCGATCCGCTGCGAGGCCACCAGGGCATCAGCCGTTTCCGCGACCGATAACTCAGCGCCTTCGGGCAGCGGCGGGTTGGTCTCGCCGGCGGATCCGCCCGCGGTCATCAACGGGGAGCCACCAGGCAGGTCGACAAATATCTCAGGATCCTTATTGAGGCTGTAGAAGCTTTTCATGTCGACCACTGCCGACAGCATCCCGAGGGTTTCGCCGACGCCGACGGGTACATGAAGGGTTAGGACCGGACCCTGGGCGCTCGATACCCAGACCGGCTTGCTTTGTTCCGTTGCCTTGGCTTGGTCGAAACCAAGGGGGGCGGTTCTTTCCTCCCCTGCGGTTGCCGCCTCGCCGTCCCAAGCCACCTGGATGACGAATTCCGGTTCCTCGGCCAGGCGTGTGAACGTGATTTGGGAGAAGACCTTACGGTTTCCGGCGAACGACTGGAGCACCGAAGTCAAGGATTCCGTCCAGAATTCGACTTCATCCATGTCCTCGTCGTCAAAGCCGGTCAGCAGGCTTTCCACCTGGGCCGCCCCGGCGGCAAAGGCGATATCCTGGGTCAAGCCCCCGAAATAACGCGAAAACTCATCGCTTTTCGTGGCAAGGCCATCGCTCAACTCGGTCTTGAAAGTCTCCATCAGGGCAAAGTACCGGGTGATGCTCTGATAGGTGCCGAGCAGGATTACAGGGAGGAGGGCGATGCAGATCGCCACCAGATTCAGTTTAAGATTGAGTTTCATAGGCCGGGCCCCCTTACCTCAGGTGTCGGACCCGGCAAATCAGGTCCGACACCTGGGTTGCCAATGGCATCGCCGCATGCCGTTGCGACGGAACCAAGAACAGGCAAGATTTTCCTGAGTGTTAATTCACCGGAAGCGCGATACTGATACCGCCACGCACCTCGCCGACTTTGTAGCCTTCTTTGGGATGGCCATAGGGGCCTTTCTCGCCGACAGGAGCGCCGTGGCAGGGCAGGCAGCCCTTCTTGATGTAGATGGGCTTGACGAACTGGTAGGTGCCTCCGTCGACCGCACCGAAGCCCTGGTTCAGCTTCCAATCCGGCGACATGATTTTCTCGAGGGCGGCCGCTTCCCAAGCCTCGGGCTGGTTATAGGGGTTGCGCACGCCGTAACCGCCCTTGCCCAGCGTCGTCTGTTTCATGTGGACGCCGGTGAGTTCCGTAAACTTGTCGATGGTCAGGCGGCCAAACACGGCCGGAATGAACTTCTTCAATTTCACGGAGCCGTCCGCTTCCGTATTGATCCCCTTTTGACGCCCGGCGATGGTTATGCGGCCGGCCTGGAGCAAGGTCGTAACGGCCTGGGCGACCTTTTCCGGATCTTTCGATCCTTTCAAGGCTTTGAGCTTGAAATCCTTGCCGGCGATCTTTTTGAAGGTCTTGTAGGTATCTTTGTAGATGGCGTCGGCGGTCAGTTTGTCGCTCTTCGAGCCGCCGCCGTTAATCTTTCCTTGATTGTCGTTGAGCACCGCGACCATCGCTTCTTTCATCTTGTCGAAATAATAGCGACCGTCGTTTGTGGTTCCCGCTGCATTCGCACCGGTGGCGACAAAGGCAACGCTTGCGATTAAACCCAGAGAGGTTATGACAGATTTCATCGATCAGTCTCCTTGTTCTCCCCCCTCTTTGTCCTGCCCCCAAAGGCTTGGATCAATACCGGTCTATGGTCATCTTGTGCCGGCTCTGAACCGCACCTCCGGTGGGACTACGAGCCCCTTAACGTTTGGGATTATTACCAATTTGTCGCTCCCCATCCTAGGTGATGGATAATCAAAACGGTTGAGTTCGGTCTTCAGCCTTTCGGACTACGCCGATGGCTCTTTGACCGTACCCAGGACCGGGCGCAGCAAGGGAACCGCCGATGTGTGAGTCAAACCAAAAACCGGGGCCATCTTCGAACCTCGATACTCCTTTTATTCTAATTACAAAGAGCATTCTAACAATCGGCGCGTTTAGTTGAGTTTCGACGTATTTCTAAGTGTGACCAAGTGTTTCCAGCCGTTGTCAAGGTGGATCACCCTATGGTCACCAGGTAAGGACCCGTGCGACCTCTCGCCCAATAGCTTTGCCGCTCAGGTCGGTGCCCACGCGAAGCGTCAGCTATGGCCCGACCATTGATTCGCCGGCCGAAGGCCAAGCCGAGTCCGCAATCGATTGTGGAGCGGACGCCAGTCGTCAATACGTAGATGCCGGCCTCGGGGCCGGCCAGGCGCGGATGTTGTTGAGCCAGGTGGCGTCGCGGCCGGCGGCGCCGATTTCGGGTACCACGGCGAAGGGATTACCGGTGGACGGAACGATCAGGAACCCGGGCAGCGTCAAGGGTTTCGGGAATCACGCCAAAAGTTACGGTCGATTTGCCCGCTCGCCCAGGTAGGCGAGAAGGAGGTCGAACTCATCGCGTGATAGGATGCCGAGTTTTCGTTTGGAGGCGATCCTCTTTTCCCATTGGTCGGCGGAATGGCGCTGGGGTTCGGGTGGTGGATGGCATTCAGAACAGGCCTGGTTCAGGATTTCCCCAACGACCCGGTCAAATCTTACCTTGTCCGACGTCAAGTTACCCTGATCGACATAACCCGCCGAGGTCAAGATTCGGTCTCCCTGGCGCGGTTTCGGGTCCAAGACGTCGATCTTGGTACCGGGCATAAGGGTGCCGCTGACTGCCGTGCCTTGGTGCTCTGCATATACGGTTTTCCTGGTCAGCGCCCAATGCTCGCCCTCGTGCAACGCGGATGCATTGGCGGCCGTTTTGAAAGCCGCCATCTGTTCGCGGACCTCGGCCATCAGGTCCGGCATCTCGTGGGTGATTCCTTTATGGCAATGGATGCAGCTCAGGCCTTTTTCCTCGGCCTCCCCCATGGCCGTTGCTGCGGTCTTTCCCTGGAGATGGAAATCCATGGCCTCAAAACTGTGGCAATTGCGGCATTCCATGGAACCGCTCGCTTCCATCTGCCGCCACACGACCCGGGCCAAGCGCAGCCGGTTTGTCTCGAAATCCTCTCTCGTATCAATGGAGCCGGATATGAAAGCGTGATACAGCTCGCGTAACGCGGTTACCTTGCGGACGATCTTATCGGGCCAGGATTTGGGAACGTGGCAGTCGCTGCACAATGCCCGAACCCCGGTCCGATTTTCATAGTGAATACTCACCATGTATTCATCGGCGACCGGTTCCATCTGATGGCAACTCATGCAAAAGGTGTTTGTGTTCGTGAATTCAACCGCACCGATAAAACCGATAACCGTTGAAACGCCCAACGCAATACCAAGACCCAAGCCAAGCCAGCGTACTGACACAGGAACCTCACCCCAAAGCGAAGACAGGGTCATGGTATCTATTTTCACTGGTCCTGGAAACGTAGCGAACGCTCACTGTTGGCGCGCAGCCGGATTTGGCCAAATGGCGCGCAGTTGCCACGAAGACGAGAAGTTCAGAAATCGGATTTAAAAGCCGACGTCATCCAACACGGCGCGAAGTGGCTGCATAGGAGGGGCAGCGGCGGTATATCGTGAAACGCTTCGCCTCTGTTCGGCCGATGGCCCACGTTTTCTATGGCCTCGAAGGAGCGCTAGCGTCTCGTTGGAGAGTATGTCCGAACACGGATCGCATCGGAGGCGTCAACCCACTTGAGGTGTAATGACGGCAACGGGAGGACAGCAGCCGCCCCACTCGCAAACGACAGCGCCCGCTTTTCGAAGAAAGTGGCTGATGCCCGACCAGCCACGACTCACCCGCCCGCTGTTCCTTCAACAAACGGCATCACCTCGACCTATGTCCGCTTTGCAGTGGCAAGGCCGGAGGTCGGTCAGGGCCTACGTCAACGCCGATGAGAACCCGGCGCCGCCAATCGGTTGTGGATAAACGGCTTAGCGTGGCAATTGAGCCCGCCTTTGATCGGGCGCTCAGGTCAGTTCATGCCGCCAGGGGGGATTGGCGCCGGCGCGAGATACGGTCACGGCCGCGGCGGCGGTGCCGAGGTCCAGTACGGCGCGGATGACCGCTTCATCCAGCTGCCCCATCTCCGCCTTCGTCATCACGTCATGCTGCTGGAGCGCGGCCAGAATACCCGCGTTGAAGGTGTCGCCCGCTCCCACCGTATCGGCCACGGCGACGGGCCGGGAGGGCACTTCGACCCGATGACTTGCGGTGCAACCGATGGCCCCGGCCTCGCCACGGGTGATGACGACCAGCTTCGCGCCACGGGACAACAGAATGTCGACGGCTTGGTCGATCGGCTGCGGGCCCTCCAGCCAGTGCAGGTCCTCGTCGGACAGTTTGACGATGTCGGCAAGGGCCAACATGCGGTCGATACGGGCGCGGTAGCTTGTGGCATCGGCGATAAAGCCGGCCCGGATATTGGGATCCAGCATCGTAATCCGGTTTTCCGCATAGCGGGCCATCATGGCTTCGTAGGCACTTGCACCGGGCTCTGAAATGAGGCTGATGCCGCCGAAGAACAACGTTTTGACATCATTGGCGAGATTGGGAATATCGGACACGGACAGCAAGCGCCCGGCCGTATTCTCGTCATAGAAGGTGTAGCTCGCCTGACCGTCGAGCAGCTGAACGAAGGCCAGTGTCGTCGGGCGTTCGGAAATCACCGCGTGGGAGACGTCAACGTTGCTCTTGATCAGGCCGCTTTTCAACAGCCCGCCAAAGAAGTCCGACGAGAGGCCGGAAAAGAACCCAACCGGCGCGCCCAGGCGTCCCAACGCGATCGCCGTATTGTATACGGCACCACCCACATAAGGCGCGAACGCCGTTTCCCCGGCGGTGGACTCTCGGGGCAGCATGTCGATTAAGGCCTCGCCGCAACAAAGGATCATGACTTGCCCTCCCGGTCTCCTATCCCGTCTCTTTCAGCAGCACTTGGTTGTCGGGGGCGAAGTTCGCGAGCAGGGGCAGGCAAGCGCCACCGATGGCGCGAGCGTTGCCACCCAGCATGCCCTCGGCCACGGCCACAGGGCTCAACCCCTGGCGGTCCATCTTCTCAAGGACAGCCAGACTGCCGTCAACGATGCGTCGCCTGATTTCCGGTGGATAGGCACCGTCGATGACGACTGCCTCGAAGTCGATAATTGAGATCCCGGATACGATGGCATAGGCGATGGCCGCCGAAACCTCGTCGATCCACGAATCGACGATTTCGCCGAGCTCAGTCCAGCTCTCCGGTGCCCGCCAAATGACGGAGGGGTCTCCGCCCTGTTCGGCGAGGCGTTGTTCCAGGGTGTAAATGGAAGCGGAAGCGAGCAACTGTTGATGTTCGTCCTCGGCAGCGGCAACGCGCATGGGCATGGTGCCGATGGCTCCTGCGTTTCCCTGGGGCCCGACGAACAGATCGCCGCCCAGCACCACGCCGCCGCCAATGAAGGTGCCGACGAAGAAGTACAGAAAGTTCTGGTAACCATTTCGGTTCCCGAAAACCAACTCGGCGGCACAGGCCCCGGTCGCGTCGTTGCAGGTGAAGGTCGGCAGGTTGACGATGTCCTCGATCTCCGCACCGATGTCGAAGCTGCGCCATTGGTCCATGACACCATCGGGCGCGCCCACCTCCTGACCCCAGTTCCAAAGTTCGTAAGGATACCCGACACCGAGTCCAACGATACGTGTACGCAATTTCTCGTCGATTTTTGCGGTCATCGACGTCACACCGTAGCGGACGAAGTCCCTGATGTTTTTGGGCAGAGGGTACGGGTAGGTTTCCTGGATCGACTGTTTGATGTTGCCCAGGAAGTCCATGAGGACGAGGTCGCTTGAGCGCCGGCCGACTTTGAGTCCAAAAAAAAGGGCGCCATCGGGATTGAGAGAAAAGGGCACCCGGGGTTGGCCGACTTGGCCGCGTAGAGGTTTTCCAGCCCGGACCAACCCGACGGTTTCCAGTTGTTTCATAATCACAGAAATGGTCTGCGGCGACAGGCCGGTCTGCCGGGCAATCTCGGCCTTGGGGAGGGCGCCCTGTTGGCGGATCAAGGACAGCGCGAGCCGTTCGTTGTAAAGGCGCACGGCAGCCTGGTTGGAGCCTCGGCTTCGCCCTTTGGCCGGGTTTGTGCTACCACCTGAGTTAATCTGTCCTGCCGTGTTACCAGCCATCGTTTCTTGGCCTTTTTTCAAGTTTTGGCCACGCCACACACCCACTATAAGCGCTTATAAAGTGGTGGAAACCGCTCTCTCTGTCAATAAATAAGCCCAGTGGATTTATTTATTGACAGAGAGTATCGCCTTGTGGTCTCTTTTATGTCACCGGCGGCGGATCACCATGTGGGGAGGTCCGGGCCGCAACGCCAAAAGGCACATCGATCGTAGTTGGGAGAAATCTAATGAAACTTCGCTCTTACCTTTGCTCCACCGCGGCCACCTTGATCACCGCCGCCGCCCTAACGACGGCTCCGGCCCAGGCCGCCGACATCGGCGCCTGCCTGATCACCAAGACCGACACCAATCCCTTTTTCGTCAAGATGAAGGAAGGCGCACTCAAGGGCGCCAAGGCCAACGGCATCGAACTGCAGACCTTCGCCGGCAAGATCGACGGTGACGTGGAGACCCAGATCTCAGCCGTCGAGACCTGCATCGCCTCGGGCGCCAAGGGCATTTTGATCACGCCGACGGACTCGCGTGCCTTGACCCCGATCATCGATACCGCGCGCAAGAACGGCCTGCTGGTGATCGCGCTCGACACCCCGTTCGAGCCGGCGGACACCGCGGACGCCACCTTCGCGACCGACAACTTCAAGGCCGGCGAATTGATCGGCCAATGGGCCAAGGCAAGAATGGGCGCCAAGGCCAAGGACGCGAAGATCGCGCTTCTCGACCTTAATCCCTCGGAGGTTTCGGTCGACTACCTGCGCGACCAGGGATTCCTCACCGGCTTCGGGATCGACGTCAAGGACCCCAAGGACATTGGCGACGAGACCGATCCACGGATCGTCGGCAACGACGTCACCAACGGCAACGAGGAAGGCGGCCGCAAGGCGATGGAGAACCTTCTGCAGAAGGATCCGGAAATCAACGTGGTCTACACCATCAACGAGCCCGCCGCCGCCGGCGCCTACGAGGCCCTGAAGGCCCTCGGCCGGGCCGGCAAGGTCATGATCGTCTCGGTCGACGGGGGATGCCCGGGTGTCCAAAACGTCAAGGAAGGGATCATCGGTGCCACGTCCATGCAGTTCCCCCTGCTGATGGCCTCCAAGGGAATCGAGGCGATCAAAGCCTGGGCGGAAACCGGCGCAAAGCCGAAGAACACCCCGGGTTTGGACTTCTTCAACACGGGTGTCGAACTGATCACCGATCAGCCGGTCGACGGCCTGCAATCGACGACGTCGGCCGAAGGCCTGAACAAGTGCTGGGGCTAAGCGCCTAGTACCCACCGTCCCGCCGCCTTGCGCGGCGGGACCGGACGGGAACCGGGGGGCGGTTCAACGCCTGCCCTTTTCCCGAAATCGACGCTCCACACGATCAAGCCAATCGTTCAGACTTACCGTGCCCCGGTGCATGCCGGTCGGCATAGGGAGGGCCCGCAATGAGTGATACACAGACAGCTCAGAAAGCGCAGGACTTCGAACAGGTCCTGGTCGACAGCGACACCAGCGTGGCGTCGTTCGATGACCAAGGCAAAGGGTTCGTCCACCGCGTGCAGCATTTCCTTCACGCCTATCCGACCATGGTTCCGATCATCGTGCTCGTCGTCAGCGTCGCCGCGTTCGGCGTCATTGCCGGCGGTCGCTTCTTCTCTCCCTTCAACCTGTCACTGATCATGCAACAGGTGTCGATCATCGGCATCTTGGCCGCCGCCCAGAGCCTGGTCATCCTGACCGCCGGTATCGACCTGTCGGTGGCCGCGATTATGGTCCTGATGTCGGTGATCATGGGAAACCTGGCCGTCAACATGGGCGTGCCCACGGTGCTCGCGATTGTCATCGGATTCGCCGGCGGTACGGCCGCGGGCTGCCTGAACGGCCTGATGGTTACGCGGCTCAAGTTGCCGCCGTTCATCGTCACGCTGGGAACCTGGAATATCTTTTTCGCCCTGAACCTGTGGCTGTCCGGCGCCCAGTCGATCCGCAGCCAGGATATCGACAAGGCCGCGGGCTTGCTCAAGTTCTTCGGCACCAACATTTCCATCGGCACCGCCCAGCTCACCTATGGGGCGCTCCTGATGTTCGTCATCTTCGGCGTGCTCTGGTATCTGCTCAACAAGACCGCCTGGGGCCGCCATGTCTACGCCATCGGTGACGACAAGGACGCGGCCGAACTCTCCGGTATCCGGACCGATCGCACCCTGATCTCGGTCTACGGCTTGGCCGGTTTGATCTGCGCCATTGGTGCCTGGGCCTCCATCGGACGCGTCGGCTCCATCTCTCCGCAGAGCTTCTATGAAGGCAACCTGCAGTCGATCACCGCCGTGGTGATCGGGGGCATTTCACTGTTCGGCGGCCGCGGGTCGATCGCCGGTCCACTGATCGGTGCCCTGATCGTTGGCGTGTTTCAGTCGGGACTGCGCCTCGCCGGCGTCGACGTCCTTTGGCAGGTATTCGCCATCGGCTGGCTGATCATCATCGCCGTCGCCGTGGACCAGTGGATAAGGAAGATCGCATCATGAGTACCGATCCCATTCTCACCGGACGCAAACTGGTCAAGCGCTATGGCCGCGTGACCGCCCTCGACCATGCCGACTTCGATCTCTATCCAGGCGAAATCCTCGCCGTGATCGGCGATAACGGTGCCGGCAAGTCGACCCTGATCAAGGCCCTGTGCGGCGCCGTGCGGCCCGACGATGGCGAGGTCCGCCTGGAGGGCCACGTAGTCAATTTCGACTCTCCCATGGACGCCCGCACGGCAGGGATCGAGACGGTCTACCAGAACCTCGCCCTGTCGCCGGCGCTGTCCATAGCCGACAACATGTTCATGGGGCGCGAGATCCGCAAAAAGGGGCCGCTTGGGACCTACCTGAAGCTGCTCGACCACGCGGAGATGGAGCGCATCGCCCGCGAAAAGCTGACGGAACTGGGCTTGATGACCATCCAGAACATCAACCAGGCGGTCGAAACGCTGTCCGGCGGTCAGCGCCAGGGCGTTGCCGTGGCCCGCGCGGCTGCCTTTGGGTCCAAGGTGGTGATCATGGACGAGCCGACAGCGGCCTTGGGCGTCAAGGAATCGAGACGGGTTCTGGAACTGATATTGGACGTCAAGTCGCGGGGCATGCCTATCGTTCTGATATCGCACAATATGCCTCACGTGTTCGAGGTAGCGGACCGTATCCATATCCATCGCCTGGGCAGTCGTCTGTGCGTCATTAATCCCAAGGAATACACCATGTCCGACGCCGTGGCTTTCATGACCGGCGCCAAGGAACCGCCCGCGGCGAGCCCGGCCGCCTGACGCAACGATGAAGTTGGAGCACGACGTCGACACCTTGCTCGACCTCATCGAGCGGGAGTGCAAAAAGCGGCAACGGTCCATCGTCGCCATCGCCGGCCTTCCGGCATCGGGAAAATCGACCTTGGCAAGAGCCGTCGTCGACGGCCTCAACGCCATGCATCCGGACGAGGGCATTGCCGCCCTGTTGCCGATGGACGGGTTTCATCTCGATAACGGACTGCTGGTCGCCCGCGGTCTCTTAGAACGCAAGGGAGCGCCTGAGACCTTCGATGCGGACGGTTTCCATGTCCTGATGCAACGGGTGCGTGATGCCACGGGTGATGTCCTGCATCCGATCTTCGATCGATCGCGTGAGATGTCGATAAACGCCGCCGGCGTGATCACGGTTGGGGCACGTGTCGTTGTCGTCGAGGGCAACTATCTGTTGCTGGCCACCGAGCCCTGGCGCTCGGCTCGCGCGCTCTACGATCTAACGCTATTCCTGAATACTCCCATCGAGGAGATCGAGCGGCGCTTGATCGACCGCTGGCTGACCTACGGCTTTGACCTGGAGTCGGCGAGATCAAAGGTGCACAACAACGACCTGCTGAACGCCCGATTGGTGCTGGAGCAAAGCGTCAGTCCCGATTTCGAATTCGCGGAAGACGGGTCTGCGGAGGCAGCGATTACCGTTCAGCCCTAACCACGAAATTGCACCAGCGAGCGATCGACATCTACGCCTGATTCATGTGGCAAGAAAGGCCAAGCCCATGCCCCCGAACTTCCTGAGCCACCTGACCGGCTCTTTCGCTATGCCGGCATCGGAGAACCCGACCGTCGCCATGATGGAGGCGGCCTACCGCCACCATGGTCTCGATTGGCGCTACATCAACTGCGAAGTGTCCCTGAGAACCTGGGCGATGCGGTCCGCGGCGCACGCGCGATGGGATGGGCCGGCTTCAATTGCTCTATCCCGCACAAGGTGACCGTCATCGATCATCTGGACGGCCTTGGTGAGTCAGCGGCGATCATGCAGGCGGTGAACACCATTGTCCGACGCGGTGACAAGCTGATCGGCGAGAACACGGACGGCAAGGGTTTCGTCCAGGCTCTCCGTGAGGTGATCGATCCGAGCCGGCGGACGGTGGTTCTTTTTGGAGCCGGTGGCGCAGCGCGGGCTGTCGGCATCGAATTGTCGTTGGCCGGTGCCAGTAAGGTCATCGTGGTCAATCGCAACCCGGATCGCGGCCGCACATTGGTCGATCTGTTGAATAACAATACGCCTGCCACGGCCGAACTTGTCGTTTGGGACGACACCTACGCGATTCCGACCATTGCCGATGTCGCCATTAACGCAACGTCCGTCGGACTGTATCCCGACGTCGATGCGAAGCTCAACATCGCCCCGGACTCGTTGCGCCCCGGACTGGTGGTGGCGGACGGTATTCACAACCCGCCGAGGACAAACTTGATCCGTGATGCCGAGGGGCGGGGATGCGTGACCCTGGACGGCCTCGGCATGTTGGTCAATCAGGGCGTGATCGCGCTTAAATACTGGACGGGAATCGATGTTGACCCCACCGTGATGCGTCGGGCAGTAGAAGAGGTCCTACAACACCCTTGATCGGGAAGTTAAAGGAGATCTTCGATTAGCGGGTGTCCCGGCAAAGCCCCCACGGACATGCGGTATCGACATTCCGGAAACGGCGCAGAGCTCAGAACAGGCAATGCCTGCCGAGCCACTACCGACCTGCCCGCTCGCCCCCCACATGCGGCAGGATGACCGCGTAGAGCGCCGTGTTGACCGGCGTCGGCACGCCCGCCTCGCGGCCCATGCGGACGAGGGATCCCGACAGCCATGGCGTTTCGAGCGGCTTGCCGGCCTCGAGGTCGACCAGCATGGAGGCGGTGACTTCGCCCGGCAGGCCGTCGAGGAAGGCCATCTTCTGTTCGACGATATCGTCGGCGACGGCGACGCCGCGGGCCCGGCCGACGGCGGCGGCTTCCTCGATGACGGCGACGAGCGTGGCACGGCCGTTGTCGTCGCCGCGGATCGGGCCGACCGGCGTGCGCGCCGCCGTCGTCAGGGTGCTGAGCGCCAGCAGCACGGTGAACTTCTCCCATAGGATTTTTTCAATGTCGTCGACCAGTTCCGCCTCGATGTCGGCGGCCCGGCAGCGCTCGAGGAAGGGGGCGAGGCGGGCCTGGGCGGTTTCGTCGGTACTACCGAACTGCATGCGCGCGAAGTCGCCGATGTGCTCGACGACCCCGGGTTCGGCGATACGGGCCGAGATGTAGGCGGCGCCGCCGGCGGCGTGTTTTGGCCCCAGGATGCGGGCCAGAACGTCGGGCGCCTCGGCGCCGTTCAACAGCGGCACGACCACGGTGTCGTTGCCGATCAAGGGCCGGCAGGCCTCCGCCGCGCTCTCCATGTCGCCCAGCTTGACGGTGAATAGCACGGCGTCGACCGGGCCGATGTCGGGCGGATCATTGGTCGCCAGACAGTCCTTCAGGTGAATATCACCGAGTGCGCTGACGACCCTGAGCCCGCGCGCACGGATGGCGTTCAGGTGCGGGCCGCGGGCGACGAAGGCGACCTCGTCGCCGGCCTCGGCCAATCGGCCGCCGAAATAGGCGCCCAAGGCGCCTGCGCCCATGACTGCGATTCGCATGTTCGTTCCTTTCCCATATTCTGTTCGCGGGTTCGGCCCGCTTAATCATTGTCGCTGTTGTCGTCGTTGTCCGCCGCACCCCGGTATCCCAGGGCGACGACATAGGTCTCCGCCGAGTCGGCGCGGCTGGCCGGCGGCTTGGCGTGTTTGACCGTGCGGAAGTGCCGTTTCAGGTTATCCAGAAGCTCGCGTTCGGTGCCGCCCTGCAGCACCTTGCCGACGAAGGCGCCGTCTTCGGCCAGCACCGTGAAGGCGAAGTCGAGCGCCGTTTCCAAAAGTCCCATGATACGCAGGTGGTCGGTCCCCGAATGGCCGGTGGCGGCAGCCGCCATGTCGGAAAGCACGACATCGGCCGGGCCATCGAGGGCGTCTTCCAGGAGGCCCGGCGCCGCGTCGTCCATGAAGTCGTGGATGATCAGGTCGGCGCCGGCGATCGCCTCCATCTCCTGGATGTCAATGCCGACGACGCGTCCGGTCCGGCCCTTGGCCGTGCCCAGAGCGTTGACCCGCTCGACGGCGACCTGGGTCCAGCCGCCGGGCGCCGCGCCGAGATCGACGACCCGTTTGCCGGGCGCCAGGAAACCGAAACGGTCATCCAGTTCGAGGAGCTTGAAGGCGGCCCGCGAGCGGTAGCCCAGGCGCTGCGCTTCGGCGACATAGGGGTCGTTCAGCTGGCGTTGCAGCCAGCGGGTCGACGAGGATTTTCGGCCCTTGGCCGTCTTTACGCGGGTCGTCAGGTTACGTCCCGAAACCCGGGCGCTACGGCCCTTGCCCTTGCCCCCCCGACGGTTCGACGACATCGGCTTTTCGATATCAGGCGACGAATGGGGCCGGCGGGACGGGTGCCGCCCCAGCCGCTGTCCCATAGGACATTTTGCGGTCGGCTTCGATCATTTCGAGCAGAAGCCCCTCGCGGATACCGCGGTCAGCGGCGCACAAGCGGCCGACCGGCCAGCGTTCGCAGATGGCGCGCAGGATGGCGCAGCCCATCAGCATCAGGTCGGCGCGGTCGGGCCCGACACAGGGGATCGAGCGGCGTTCCTCCATGTCCATCTCGGTCAGGCGTTCGGAGATGGCGCGGATGTTGTCGAAAGGGATACTGAGGCCGTCGACCCGCGAGCGGTCGTAACGCTCCAGGCCGAGGCAGATGGCCCCCAAAGTGGTTACCGTGCCCGAGGTGCCGATCATCCGCGCCTTGCCGGCAGCGACTGCCTCGCCGATGCCGTGTTCGGCACAGAAGGGGTCGAGCAACTCGTCGATGCGTTCCAGGATCTCTTCGCAGGTGTGGTCGGCCAGTATGCCTTCGCCGTATTCCTCGGCCAGCGTCACGACGCCGGTCGGAAACGACATCATACCGAGGGTGCGGATCGGGCCGCCCGCCGGTGTGTCGACCCACATGATCTCCGTGCTGCCGCCGCCGATGTCGAACAGCAGCGCCTTCTCGTGGTCGGTGTCCCGGAGCGGCCGGCAGCCGGCGAGCGTCAGTTCCGCTTCGGTGGCCGGGGTCACCGTCTCGAGGGTGAGGCCGGTCTCGGCTTCGACCCGTTTGAGGAAATCGTCGCCGTTGGCGGCGCGCCGGCAGGCTTCCGTAGCGATGCAGCGCGAGCGCTTGACGCCGTTGTCGCGGATCTTGCGCGAACAGACGCGCAGCGCCGACAGGGTCCGGTCCATGGCCTCCGTACCGAGGACCCCGGACGCGGCGACGCCTTCGCCCAGGCGGACGATCCGGGAGAAGCCGTCGATGACCGTGAACCCGTCGTCCGCCGCCTCAGCGATCAGCAGGCGGCAATTGTTGGTGCCGAGATCGAGCGCCGCATAGGCGTCGCCGTTTCTTTTCCGTTTCTTGCGCCGCTGCCCCCACCGGCGGCGGCGATAGATATTGCGAACCAATCGTTAAACCCCCGTAACAACACTCACCATCATAAATCCAATGGTGGAGTCGGGCCAAGCGTCAGTTGCATATGTTGGGCGGAAAAGCCGCCGCCAGACCGTGGCGTGGTCCAGACTTGGGCTTGTTAAAGGGTGACGGCCTGGAGTAAGTATACGCCCTCAACCGGATGGGGCGTGGCCAAGTGGTTAAGGCAACGGGTTCTGGCCCCGTGATCGTAGGTTCGACTCCTACCGCCCCAGCCAACGACAAAGCCCCGTTTATCGGGGCTTTTTTGTTGGCCGATCCGTATGCTGTCCGCACTTGTCAGCCTAGGCACACAACCCATCTTGGCCGTAAGATAGAACCACCTTGCTTGGCCGGGTGATGGGGAGGCGATCATGCAACTGACGGACGACGAACTCCGCGCTTTCGAGAAGGACGGCTACCTGTTCTTTCCGGGCCGCTTCACGGCCGCGGAAGCCGCCGCGCTGAGGGCCGAGGCCGACGCGGTCTACGCGCTCGAGCGCGACGAGGTGTGGCGCGAAAGCTCCGGCGCGCCGAGGACAGCGTTTGCCGCCCATACCTACAACGAGGGCTTCCGGCGCCTGGGCGCCCATCCGAGGCTGATCGATCCGGTCATGCAGATCCTCGGCGGGCCGGTCTACATGCACCAGTACAAGGTCAACGCCAAGGCCGCCTTCGACGGCGAGGTCTGGCAGTGGCACCAGGACTACGGCACCTGGAAACGGGACGACGAGATGCCGGAGCCGCTGGCCATGAACATCGCCGTCTTCCTCGACGACGTGACGGCGGCCAACGGTCCCCTGTTGTTCATCCCCGGCAGCCACAGGGACGGCGTTTACGATGCCGGCCACGACCTGGAGACCACCAGCTATCCCCTGTGGACGCTGGACCGCGACACGGTGACCAGCTTGGCCCAACGCGGCGGCTGTGTGGCGCCGACCGGGCCGGCTGGCAGCGTGCTTCTGTTCTCGTCGCTGCTGGTCCACGCCAGCCCGCCCAACATCTCGCCCTTCGGGCGGGTCATCGTCTACCTGTCTCTGTGCCGCACCGACAACCACATCCGTGCCTTCAACCGCAAGGAATGGATCGCGCATCGGGACTTTACGGCCATCGAGCCTCTGGCCGACGACTGCCTGGCCGAACTCGCCGCGGCCCAGACGGCCGCCGAGTAACCCGGCCTCTGCCTTACCCGGGGACCGGCAATCGGCTATAATCCCCGGCATCGCCATCGGGCCGGGAGGAGCGGATGGCCGATCGACCCTTCAGCGACCGGAAGTCACTGGGACGGTTTATCGTCGGCGTCGTCCTGTTGGCGGGCCTCGTCACCGCCAGTCCGGCCGGTGCGGCGCCGCAGATCCTCGGGCTTTTGGCCACCGGTGGCCCGGTCGACCTGACCTGTGAGGATGGACGGTGCGCGGCCGAGTTCTCCAGTTTCTGCCTGCAGCGCGAACGGCGCGGGCCAGGTTACCTGGCTGCCTACAAGATCGCATCGTCAGGCGGCGTTACGCTAACCATCGCTTCACCGGAAAGAGAGGCGATATCCATGCCGGCCGGCGGTCTGGTCTCCATCGAGGCGGTACGCGGCTACACGGTGGTCCGCCTGTCGATGCCGGCGGCCCGTATCGCCGCCTTCGGCGGTGTCTCGGCGTCCGTCACCGTCGGCGAGCACGTTTCTCTCGTTCCCGTCGCCGACGCCGGCGATCCGGACCCGTTGACGGACAACGAAACGACACAGGCCACGGGGCCGCATCGCCAACTCGCCGACGACGTCTTCCGCGCATCCGACGGCATGGCCGAAGCGGCGCGGACGATCCGCCGCATGGTCAACAGCGCCCCGCCCTACGGTCGCCTCGATGAGCGCGGCCGTGACCGCCTGTGGGCGCGGACGGTGCGGCCCGACGCCAGCCTGTCGGAAGCGGCCCGTCGCCAGGCCTGGCAGCGCTACGCCGCCTGCCGGCGCGACCTCGCCGAAGGCCGCATGTTCGGGCTCCGCGATTGCCTGGAAGGTCGCCTCGACGAGCTCATGGTCGACCTCAACCGCCGCTACTGGGACCGACTCACACCGGGCAGTTGACGGCCCTTCCTCCCGAACTCACGTCCCCGATCAGGCTCGGCCAATGCCTGTTCCCGGTAAGATGACGAAACGCCCCGTATGGACTACTGTCGCGGGCAAAGAAACCTTGGGGAAAACACCGATGACGATTTCAGGCAAGGCCGCTTGGCCTCTAGCCGTTTCGCTCTTGCTGGCCACCTGCCAGACGACTGGAAGTTCGACGGCGGTCGGCTCGACGGCTGGCCCGGAAGGGCAGGTCGTCGCATCGCTCGTCTACCGGAGCGGCCCCTACGACGAGATGGGCATCCACCTCGCCAATGGCATGCAGGACTATTTCGACCTGATCAACCGTCGCGACGGTGGCGTCGGCGGTATCCGCGGTATCCGCTTGTCTTACGAGGAATGCGAGACCGGGTTCAACACGAAGAAGGCCATGGCCTGTTACGAGAAGCTCAAGGGGAAACGTCCTTCAATCGTAATTCCGGCCTCGACAGGCATGGTCTACCAACTGATACCGAAATCGGCCAGGGATCAAATCCCGATCGTCGCTTTGGGTATCGGTCGAACCGAGTCCGGAGACGGTAAGGTGTTTCCCTGGGCGTTCAATCTGCCGGCCAATTACTGGGACCAGGCGTCGTCGCTGATCGCCTATCTGGCCGAACGCGTCGGCGGGTTCGATGCCTTAAAGGGCAGGTCGATCGTTCACTTGTTCCACAACTCGGCCTACGGCAAGGAACCCAATCGCACGCTAGAGACCCTGGCCCGGCGATACCGCTACGACCTGACCCTGGTGCCGGTCGATCACCCGGGCCACAAGCAGAAGGACCAGTGGCGCCGCATCCGTGACCTCGATCCCGATTTCATCTTCGTATCGGGGTGGGGGGTGATGAACGTGGTGGTCGTCCAGCAAGCGAAAAAGAACGAATACCCGATGGACCGGGTCATCGGAAACTGGTGGTCGGCCTCCGACTACGATGTCCGAATGGCCGGGCCGGACGCCGCCGGCTACATCGGCGCGTCGTTTCATCTGCCGGGCGGTGGCTTGCCGGTCCATCGGGACATCATCGAATACGTCTACGGTGGCGACGATAGTAGAGCCAGACAGAACTTCCTGGGCACCGTTTACTATAACCGCGGCCTGTTGCACGCGATGATCGTGGTCGAGGCGATACGCAAGGCACAGGAGCGGTTCGGGCGCACGGCGCAGAGCGGCGAACAGGTTCGCTGGGGCCTGGAACACCTGGAGCTCATGGACGCGCGGTTCGAGGAGCTGGGGGCGAAAGACTTTGCGGCGCCTTTCCGGTTGTCCTGCGCCGACCACGGCGGATCGGCGGCGATCCTCTTTCAACAATGGGACGGCTGGCGATGGAAACCCGTGTCCGGTTGGCTTTCGCCCATGAACGACCTTGTCCGTCCCAGGGTCGAAACCACCGCTGCGGCCTACGCGAAGGCCAACGGCATCACGCCCCGACTCTGCGATGAATGAACCCGGTCGAGCCGAACGCCTAGATCTCTAGGATCAACCCGCCTACGCCCCTAGCGGCACCACGCCCCCTGTTCGATCCAGCGCCCGAGCAGCAGGATATTCGGGTGGTTGCCCTCGGCGCCGGGGTCGATGCCGGGGGGCATGCGGTTGCCGGTCAGCCGGAGGTAGAGCGGGCTCTGTTCCGATTCGAACGGCACGACGATGGGGAGGCCCGGCTTACCGTCCTTGCCGCGGGTCTTGGAGAAGGCACCCTTCATGATCGCCTCATAAGAGGTCAGGTTGACCTCGTTGAAGCTGGGCGGGTCGCGGAAGGACTGGTGGCACTCCGTGCACGGGACGTCGCCGCCGAAGGCCTCGGCGTTGGCGAACATGGGCAGCAGGGTCTTCTGGAAGGCGTCGTCGTCCTTGGCGCCGGCGTCGATCCATTCCTTGACCGTCTCGATGGCTTCCGTCGCCACCGGGTGGAAGAAGGGCACGCCCAAGGGCATGCGGTTGTCTTGCAGCATGTGGGTTAGCAGGCTGGCTTCGGGCTTGCCGGGCACGATCACCGGCTTCGGCGGGTCCTCGGTCGAGCCCCGGAGGATCCCTTCGCAGGACGACAGGTCGAGGCCGCGGTAGCTCTTATCCGGTTCGTTGGAGCTGTGACAGACGATGCAGGCCGGGCCGTCCCCAAACGCATTCGGCGTGCGCATGAGGGTGGCGATGTAGTCGTAGGTGATGGGGATGTCGCGCTGCAGGACCAGGGCCTCGACGACGGCGTTGTCGCCGTGGATGTTGAGCTTGCCGAGCTTCATGTCGAGATACATCTGGTGGGTGACGCTGTCGTGCGCCGGGTCCTGGGGCTTGTCCTGGGCGAAGCCGTTCGTCGCCGTCAGCACCAAGACCAGGGAAAGGGCAAGGGCCGCCGGGCCGGTGGTGCGTGTGAAGGTTTTCATCGATCGCCTCCTTATGGGACCGTTGGGCCGTACGCGTCCCCCGGCGCGCCGGAACCGTTCGCTCGAACCCCGTACCTAACGCCGCCGGCCGGAAACCGCATTGATCGGAATCATGTCGTCGGGAACATTCCATCGCCGTCTGCTTGACGCCGGGCCGCATTAAGGTAAGACAGGGACACGAAATCTAGGCGGCCCACAGGGAAATCACGGGGACAGCATGAGCGACGCGGAAACGGAAACCGAAGACGGCCCCAAGGACTTCATCCGAGATATCGTGCGCGCCGATGTGGATGGCGGGCGCACGGCCGACGTGGTCACCCGGTTTCCGCCGGAACCCAACGGATACCTGCACATCGGGCATGCCAAGTCGATCTGCCTCAATTTCGGCATCGCAGCCGAGTTCGGCGGGCGCTGTCATCTCCGCTTCGACGACACCAATCCCGTCAAGGAAGAGATGGAATACATCGAGGCCATCAAGAAAGACGTCTCCTGGCTCGGCTTCGATTGGGGCGAACACCTCTACTACGCGTCGGACTATTTCGAGACCCTCTATGACTGGGCGCGGCATCTCATCGAGACCGGCAAGGCCTATGTGGACGACCTGACCGCCGACGAGATCCGCGAACACCGCGGCACCTTGACCGAACCCGGGAAAGACAGCCCCTATCGCGATCGTGATCCGGCCGAGAGCCTCGATCTCTTCGCGCGCATGAAAACCGGCGAGTTCCCGGACGGCTCCCGGGTCTTGCGGGCCAAGATCGACATGGCCGCCGGCAACATCAACATGCGCGACCCGGTGATCTACCGCATTCTCCACACCGAGCATCCGCGCACCGGCGGCGAATGGTGCATCTACCCGACCTATGATTTCGCCCACGGCCAGTCGGACGCCATCGAGGGCATCACGCACTCCATCTGCACGCTGGAGTTCGAGGACCACCGGCCGCTTTATGACTGGTTGGTCACTAACCTGCCCGTACCCTCGAGGCCGAGGCAGTACGAGTTCGCCCGGCTCAACCTCACCTACACCGTGCTTTCGAAACGCCGGCTCATCCAGCTGGTCGAGGAGGGGCATGTGACCGGCTGGGACGATCCGCGCATGCCGACCATCTCGGGCATGCGACGGCGCGGCATCCCGCCCGAGGCCTTGCGCGATTTCGCCGGGCGCATCGGCGTCACCAAGTCGGACAGCACGGTCGAGATCTCCTATCTCGATCACTGCGTGCGCGATTACCTGAACAAGGCCGCGCTCAGGCGCATGGCCGTCCTCGACCCCCTCAAGGTCGTCATCGAGAACTACCCGGAAGACCAGGAGGACGAACTCGAGGCCGTCAACAACCCGGAGGACGAGGCGGCGGGCAAGCGGACAGTGCTGTTCTCCCGCGAACTCTACATCGAGCGTTCCGACTTCATGGAGGACCCGCCCAGGAAATTCTTCCGCTTAGGCCCCGGCCGCGAGGTGCGGCTCCGCTACGCCTATTTCGTCACCTGCACGGATGTCATCAAGGACGACGCCGGAAACGTCACCGAACTGCGCTGCACCTACGACCCGGCGAGCCGCGGCGGCAACTCGCCCGACGGCCGCAAGGTCAAGGGGACCGTGCACTGGGTGTCGGCCCAACACGGCATCGACGCCGAGGTCCGGCTCTACGACCACCTGTTCAACCGCCCCGACCCTGGAGCCGACGGCGATTACCTGGCCGACCTCAACCCGGACTCCCTCGAGGTCTTGACCGGTTGCAAGGTCGAACCGGCGCTCGCCGAAACTGCCGCCGGCGAGACGGTGCAATTCGAACGGACCGGCTACTTCTGCGCCGACCCGGACGGCACGGCGGAGCGGCCGGTGTTCAACCGCACGGTCGGGCTCAGGGATACCTGGGCGAAGATCCAGGCGAAGGGGTGAGGGGCGGGCTGCTGGGGCCGACCCAAACGTCAACTTTCCCTGTTCGTCATGGCCGGGCTTGACCGATACTGTTGATAAACCCCTGTTGATCGGTTTCTGAGATCGTGATTCCGTTTCCCGAGTGATTCGGTGGAGGGCGGAACGATGATGGGGCGGTTGTCGGACGACCAGGGCAAGTT
>Ga0056135_10000132_pt1 | contig 25071 bp, 29 predicted proteins | sample WorMetG1aBELIZE1_FD_67481 | JGI IMG/M metagenome (GOLD analysis project Ga0056135, IMG submission 67481) | Marine gutless worms symbiont microbial communities from Max Planck institute for Marine Microbiology, Germany - Inanidrilus... ...
CGCTGCCGAAGATCAATCCCGTACGCCCAGCCCATGAAAACCTCCCTGGCTAAAAACACCAGGGCAGGGAATCAGACATCGGTTAAAAAGGATTCAACGTTCGTCAAATGTGCTCTAGGATTTCCTGATTCTGTGGTTCCTGTTCGAATTTCACCAGTTCGACGTCAATTACGGCAAGGCTTTCAGCCGTTTCCGTCAAAAATTCGCTTAACAGGTCGTCCATGACACCTTCTCCTCCGAGAGATTAGCCGGCTCCGGTCGTTCCCGGCTCACCGTCCTCTACAATCCTATTCGCCTATCGGTCGGCATACTCGGCCCCTTACCCGTAGCCGAGCCTTATCAATTCGACAGGCAATGCAATCCATCAGTCGGGCGTATCTTACAGGAACTTCCGATTGCCCAACAATTTCAATATGCTTCGGTTTATGACAGGATTGTTTACGCCTGTAACAAATGGCCAATGGGAGGAATAACGGTCTCCAGCCTTACTGGGAGACCGGCGCCAATACCGCAATCCTGATGGTTCCCGCGTCTTCGGACTCGGTTTCAATTGTCCCGGCGATAGAAGCCAGCAGCGATTTCGCAAGATGGAGATGGGCGTTTCTTGGTGTCAACGTCTCGGTATCCGCCTCGTTCGCCAATGCGTTTGACGCCTCATCGGGTATACGCGCGACCTCACCGATCGCTTCGATGGCCAATCCGAACCCTTCGGGAAACCGGGCAATGCGGATCGCGACTTCACCGCCGCGCGGAAGACAATCGGCGGCCAAGAGCAGGACGTTGAGCAGGATTTTTGTAACGACGCTCGGCATCGTCGTATCCGAATGCACATCCGGTGAATCGCGCCAGCCCAGGCGAACTCGCCCTCCCACGAAGAAATCGGTGGACAATTGTCGGACTTCTTCGATTGATGCAGGCCCCTCGCGACCCGCAGCCATGCCAAAAGCGATTCGGAAAAACGAAAGGCGCCGCGCGGTCTGGTCGGCGCTTTTACTCATGAGGTCGAGCGGTCCATCAATATCGGACCGGTCTTCAGCGATCAGTTCGAGACCTGATCCAATGGCCGATACGGACCCGACCAAGTCATGGCAAAGACGTGAACACAATGCCTGAGCGAGATTGACGTCAGCCACCATCATGCCGCTCCCCGTTCAATCATTTCTTATCCTCCGCTGATCGGTCCCGAGATAGGGATCCAGCAAACATCCGAATTGTGTCTGGGGCAAGGTAACGGAAGCCTTTTCCTTTGCCTATCGGGGTTTGGTCAAGTCATGGTTCGACGGGAACATTGGGAGGTCCGGCCATGAAGCCCGCCAATCTTTTGATCATCTGCTCCGACGAGCATACGCGTTCGGCATTGGCTTGTTACGGCAACCCGGTCGTCCGCACCCCCAACTTGGATCGCCTCGCGGCCGGGGGTGTCCGTTTCACCAACGCCTACACGTCGTCGCCCGTCTGCGTTCCGGCCCGTGCCTCCATGGCGACCGGACGCTATGTCCATGAGATCGGCACTTGGTCGAGCGCCGAACCCTACCGTGGCACCCCGGCCGGATGGGGCCATCGCTTGATGTCCGAGGGCCACCGCGTTGTCTCCATAGGCAAGCTGCACTACCGCTCAAGCGACGACGCCAACGGTTTCGAGCCGGAAATCCTGCCCATGCACGTTCTCGACGGTATTGGCTGGACCCTCGGCCTGCAACGCAGCGAGCCGCTTCCGGCCTACGACGCGCCGGTCGAATTTGCGAACGACGCCGGACCAGGGGAAAGCATCTATACGCGCTATGACCGAGATGTTCTCGCGGCGGCTCTAAACTGGCTCGAGGCGGAAGGAACCCGAGACACTGGAAGACCCTGGGCGCTCTTTGTTTCGTTCGTCGCGCCCCATTATCCCCTCCGCGCGCCGCAACCATTCTTCGACCTCTATGCGGACGCCGACCTCGGGGTGCCGCTTCATCCGCAATCGGAGCAGCGCAACAACCATCCCGTATTGCGCAGGCTGGCCGACTTCTACGACTATGACCGCCATTTCAATAAAGATACCCGTCGCACCGCCCGCCAAGCCTATTACGGTCTCTGCTCTTTTCTCGACGACAACATCGGCCAGCTGCTCACCGCCCTCGAAGACAACCGCCTAGCCAGCACCACGCGGATCCTCTACCTAACCGATCATGGCGAGATGCTGGGTGACCACGGGTTTTGGACCAAATGCGTGATGTACGAAAACTCGGTAGCCGTCCCCATGATCCTCTCGGGACCCGGCGTGCCAGCGGGAATCGAAGTCGGCGCCCCAGTGTCCCTAATCGACGTCCGTCCGACCGTAATGGTAGGACTCGGTGTTTCCGGCGCCGACAAAGAGGAAAGTGCCGGAGTTTCTCTTTTCGCCTCCATCGGTTCCCCAGATGAGGACCGGATCGTTTTCAGCGAATTCCATGACGGCGGCGCAATCACCGGCATTTTCATGATCCGCTGGCGCCGTTGGAAATACGTCCATTACGTCGGCTATCCACCGCAGCTTTTTGACCTTGAAGACGACCCCACCGAGGGCAATGACCTGGGCCTCGATCCGGCCTACGCCGAAATCCGAGAAAATTGCGACGCGAAACTGAGAGCGATCGTCGATCCCGAGCGAGTCAACGCGCAGGCCTTCTCCGAACAGAAGAGCCGCCTGGCGGAACTGCGGGCCTCCGGACTATTGTCGAAAAAGCAGGATTTCGGGTTCACACCGGTTTAATCAGGCGCCGGCTCCTAGACACCGGCCAATCGCCCTTCGGCCTCTTCGACGTTCTCTGGCCGATTGATATTGAAAAAGGGATCACCGCCACTCGTATCGAAGGGCACGTGAACGATACGGTAACGCGCCGTCCACAGGTCGATCTTGCGCATGTCCTCGTCGACCATGGCCTTGCGGAGCTCATCCTTGAGGCGGACCGGCCACAGGGCGAATACGGGATGAGTGCGCCCGTCCGACTCGGCACAAGCCATCTCAGCATCCGCTTCAGCGATGGCGGAGCCCATGTGCTCGATCAGGTCGACCGGAAAAAACGGCGCGTCGATGGGAAAGGTCGCCAGCCATTCAACGTCAGGCGCGTTGGCGGCGGCCCATTCCATGCCGGTCAAGACGCCGGCGAGCGGCCCGGCAAAGCCTTCGATGACATCGGCGACAACCGGCAAACCGAAGCGTTCGAACCGCGCCGCATCGCCGTTGGCGTTGAGGATGAGTCTCGACACCTGCGGTCGGGCGCGCTCGACGGCGTAGTCGAGGAGCGGCCGGCCGCCCATTTCGATGAGCGCCTTGTCGCCACCGCCCATGCGCCGCGCGAGACCGCCGGCCAACAGCAATCCCAGCGTGTTGTCTCGGCTGACGCTCACGAAGCGCCCTTGCGGTTGAGATGTTTGGGCTCGTCGGCGACGGCGTCGGGGTCGCTATCGAAGCGGATGCGGTCCTCGCCGGCCAGCGCCAGGAACCGCTTGCCCCGCGCCCGGCCGATGAGCGTGAGGCCGACCTGCCGGGCCAGTTCGACACCCCAGGCGGTGAAGCCCGAGCGCGAGACAAGGACGGGGATCCCCATCTGCACGGTCTTGATGACCATTTCCGAGGTCAACCGACCGGTGGTATAGAATATCTTGTCGCTGCCGGTCATGCCGTGGCGGAACATGTAGCCGGCGATCTTGTCGACGGCGTTGTGGCGTCCGACGTCCTCCATATAGAGAAGCGGCTTGTCTTGCTCACAGAGCACACAGCCGTGAATGGCGCCGGCCTTCAAGTAGAGGCTCGGTTGCGTATTGATCTCCTTCATCAAAGCATAGATCCAGGACGTCTTGACGATGGCTTCCTTGGGCAGTTTCGTCGATGCGAAGGCCTCCATCACATCGCCGAAGACCGTACCTTGGGCGCAGCCCGAGGTCAGGGTCTTCTTCTTCAGCTTGTCCTCGAAGTCGGTTTCGTGGGCCGTACGCACGACGACGGTCTCGATGTCCTCGTCGTAGTCGACGCCGGTAATCTCGTCGTCCGGCCCCAACATGTTCTGATTGACCAAATAACCGACGGCCAGATATTCGGGGAAATCGCATATCGTCATCATGGTGACGATCTCGCGGGAATTGAGGAACAGCGTCAGCGGCCGTTCGACGGTCACCGAGGCGTCGACCCGGTTGCCGTCGTGATCGATGCCCTCGACCGTTTCTGTCAGCCGCGGGTCTTCCGGCTCCGGCTGGACCAGATAGGTGGAGTCCAAGGGCTCCCTCGGCATGCCTCACTCCCGACAACGCATTCGCTTGTTTTTCTTATATGGTGGCCGGGGCCCGCTTGGCCACGAAAACCGTCGTCACAAAATTGATGCCTCACTATCAACATCGGCCCGCCGTCGAGGGTACGGGTAAACGCCGATTGCCAAAGGGCAACGACATGTGATTGAAATACGGGCCGCCGCGCTGGGGCGGGTCGCCCCGACCCGGACGGCGGATCAAGGGGAGGCACCGATTTGAACGACATGAGCGCCGCGTTCGGCGCCGCCTTTTCACTGGTCACCGGTTTCGACACGGATCTCTGGGAGATCGTCGCGCTGTCGTTGAAGGTCAGCCTCGGCGCGGTGGCAATCGCATCCTTGATTGGTCTTCCCTTGGGCGCCGCCATCGCATTGTTCCGCTTTCCCGGACGCACGCTCCTCACCGTGGCGCTCAACGCCTTCATGGGCCTGCCGCCGGTGGTCGTCGGTCTCATCGTCTACCTGCTGTTGAGCCGGGCCGGGCCGTTCGGTGTGCTGGGGCTGCTGTTCACGCCGACGGCCATGATCATCGCCCAGGTCATTTTGGTCACCCCCATCGTCTCGGCCCTGACCCGCCAGGTCATCGGCGATCTGTGGACCGAATATGAAGAGCAACTGCGCTCGCTCGGTGCCGGCCCCGGTCGCGCCCTGCCGACGCTTCTCTGGGACGGACGGTTTACACTCGTTACGGCGGTTCTGGCCGGCTTCGGGCGGGCCAGCGCCGAGGTCGGCGCCGTCATGATCGTTGGCGGCAACATCGATCACGTGACCCGGGTCATGACCACGTCCATCGCCCTCGAGGTCTCCAAAGGTGATTTGGCCCTGGCCTTGGGTCTCGGAATCATCCTCCTGACGCTTTCGGTTTTGGTCAACGGCGCCGTTTACGCTCTTCAAGGCGTCGCCGGGAGGGCTCACGCATGAGCGAAGCGTCGATCCTGCCCCTCGAACTCCGTGGCGTCTCCTTCGAGGCCGGCGGCAAGCGCCTGATCAAGGACATGAACGTCTCATTCGAGTCCGGGCCGAGGACCGTCATCGTCGGTCCCAACGGTGCCGGCAAGAGCCTGTTCCTGCGCCTCTGCCACGGGCTGATCGAGCCGAGCGAAGGCGAGATCCGCTGGCACGGCATTGCCGCCAAGGCCAAGAACGGCAACGCCAAACGCCATCAGGCCATGGTCTTCCAGCGCCCGGTGATGCTCCGGCGCTCGGCCGCCGCCAATGTCGACTATGCGCTCAAACTGCAGGGCGTCGCCGACAAGGGCGAGCGGCGACGCATCACCGACGATGTCTTGGGCCGCGCCGGGTTCCGGCGCCTCGCCGACAAGCCGGCCCGCGTGCTTTCCTTCGGCGAACAGCAGAAACTGGCACTGGCCCGGGCCTGGGCCATCCACCCGCAGATCCTGTTTCTCGACGAGCCAACAGCCAGCCTCGATCCGGCCGCCACCCACGACGTCGAGGAGATGATCGCCGCCATCCACGGCCAGGGCACGCGCATCGTCATGACCACACATGATTTGGGCCAGGCCAAGCGGTTGGCCGACGAGGTCCTGTTCCTGCACCGCGGGCGCATGCTCGAACGCGCCCCGGCCGATCGATTCTTCGAGGCGCCGGAGAACGACCTGGCCCAGGCCTTCGTCCGCGGTGAGCTCCTGTGGTGGCGGCTGGGGAAGGACAACCGGCGGCGGGATGGGCGCGATAGCGGGAACACCGGAAACGATGAGGAATAGGCTCTAATCGTGCCGGAAATTGTGTCCTGCCTGGCCTGCGGAAAAGAGACTTACGCCGCGCTTGCTACCTGTGCTCATTGTCAACAGCCATTGAGGTTCGAAAAAAAGCCACTTGTTGAGGATGAGTTTCAACCGGATATTCCGTTCGAAGAGTTTGCGACCATGCGACTCAACGTCGATATGACGGTCAAATTGGATACCAAATTGATCAAATCGTCGGCGTTTTACCTTTTCGCACCCAAATACTATTCGTTGGAGATGACGTTGCGGTTTTTTCTGTTCCCGGCGACCGCAATCGGGTTGTTCGCGGTGCTTTTTATATTCCACGGCGCTTATGAGTTCCCAGACGGTTCTGAGAGGGGTTACGGCCGACTCTTTGGAGCCGCCTTTATCGCTGTGTTTTGGTTTCTTGGGAGTAAACTCCATTCTGGGCGGAAGCGGTTCTTGGAGAAACAGATCTACCGCGACCGCAAATCCTACGAAACCGCCGTCAAGAACGATTTAATCCACGTCGCTAGACTAAAAACCACTCCAGCCGATCCAATCACATGATTCCAATTTCGCGCTGACAGGTTAACGCCTGTTCAAACGCCGTGGCGGCAATTCGGTTGACTCCCAAATTCATTGCCTACTACCGTATGCCTATCGCTACCCCGGCGCGGAGCCATCGGGCTCCGCCAGAACATCGGAGGACAGCGAGATGATCGAAGCGTCCATTGCGGCGGTCATCGTGTGGGTGCTGTTGTTGATATTGCCGTTCCTGGAAAAAAAGGTCCCGCAAATCCACTGCACCCTCAGGGACGTCATCGTCTCCCGACCACGACAAGGATGGTGACCGTTTAGCCGCTGGTTTGGGTATGGCTTCTACGCCGGACAGGCGAGAAGCGAAAGGGGTTCGTGCGGCTGAAAACGCGTATCGTCGTGACCGCGAAAGCTATCTCGTCCCGTCCCATTCCGTTTCGTAAGTTGTTCGTTTAAACTCTAACCGGTCGGTGCCTATGGAGTTGATTATGGCTAAACGGGTTATCTTGCACGTGGAAGACCTGCCCTCTCGAGCGATCGGCCTGAGCGAGGATCAGAGGAAGCAGATTCTCGGTGGCGGGCTCTTCAAGAAAAAGAAAAAGAAGAACGGGACCACGCCGGTCGTGACCACAGCCGGACCCCGTGTAAAAAAGAAGACATTTGGCCAATAACCACCGGACTCCGCGGTCAGGCTGCCAGGATAACAGTTCTCACGATTGGGATACCAACCGCCACCCCTGCAGGGCGCCTTCCAGATGTGCCTCGAGGATGGTCTTGGCGTCCAGATCCGGATCGAACCAAACCTGCAGCCACAAACCGTCGATGCCGCCGATGGTGACGGCGGCCAGGGCCTCGGCGTCAAGGGCGGGATCGAATTGGCCGTTCTCCTGGCCCAGGCGGATGATGTCGGCGACGAACGCCCGGTGCTCGCCATAGACGGCCCGAAAGACCTGGCTGAGGTGGTCGGCGCTGCCGCCGGTGGCGCCGGCCGCCCAGAATTCGAGCATCAAACTGGCGTAATCGCCGTGGTTCTTGAGGACGGAAGCCCAGACCGCATAAAGCGCGCGGAGGCGGGCCTCGGCATCCATGTCGTCGGCCATAGCGTGTTCCGCCTTTTCCAGGATGGATTCGAAAAAGGCGTCGAAGACGGCGAAGAACAGGTCCTCCTTGTCGTCGAAATAGAGATAGAGCGTGCCCTTGGCGACGCCAGCTTCGGCGGCAATGGCGTCCATGGTTGCGGCGGCGAAACCCTGGCGGCGGAAGACCTCCGTGGCGGCGCGCACCAGGTTGTATTCCCTCTCGACCTTATCGACGATCTTGGGCGCCATTTCCGCGAGCGTTTCGTCTATTCAATTGATGACTGACTAGTCAGTTTTTTTAATACTATTCGACGTTGTCGTCCAGCATTACCCGGGCAGCCATAGCCGGGCCGCGAACCCAAGATCTTTCCAGCTTAACGGTTTCGTGACTGGTCCAGGTATTCAGGGACGGATATATTCTGCCCATTCTCGTTTAAACAGGAACCATCGTCGTGCTTCGTCGCCTTGCCCTGTATGTCTCGGTTCTCGTCCTCTGCGCCTCCGTCGGCGCATCGGAAGGTGTCCGTAAACTCGAATGGGACGACCTGGTGCCGAGGGCAGCCCCGCTCGAAAACCCTTTTCTGAGCCTGACGGTCGATCAACGCACGGATTTCGAGATCCTCATCGGTATCCTCGACATGGAAAAGCGCGGCATCATCACCCGGGTCGAGCAGACCTACGAAGACGGCGTCGAAATCCGCCACAAGCTGGAGTCCGACGGCCTCGACGTCGACTTCTTTCTCTCCGAATTCGACCGCCTGGAACGCGAGGTGATGAAGCGCAATCGCACGGCGGTCAGCGAACTGGACGGCAAGACCGTGCGCATTCCCGGTTACGCCCTGCCCCTGGAACACGACGGCACCGCGGTTACGGAAATGCTGTTGGTTCCTTATGTCGGAGCCTGCATCCACGTACCGACGCCGTCGGCTTCGAGCACGCACCGTCGACCGACGCCGACCGCCATGCGGTCGAAGACGCGAACAAAAAGCTCGCCAACGGCCCGCAGTTGTTCCTGTTCCCGTCTGCCGCCAAATGCCGCTTCGAGGAAGCGGAAGTCCACGCCGCCCAACTCGACGACGATCACGATGATCACGGCGAAAAACACGAGCACGAAAAACACGATGAAAAGGACGAACACGCCCACGACCATGAAGAGGGCAAGGATGGTGAGCATGCCGAATTTCGCGCCCATTATCACGTTCACTGCGATGCCCCGTCCAAGCTGACCCAAATCGACGTCGCGTTCTTCTCTTTGTTCCCGTCCGCCCACGAACTCGAGGTCCGCTGGATCACGCCCCGCGGGCAGGGTTCCGCCGAGTTGACAGCCAAGGCGTCGCGGATAAGGTTCTAGGCTCGCCAACGGAAAAAACGCCGCCGCCGAGACCGTGCCGATGACCGCACCCGTCGCCGCACCCGACACCGCTCCGATGATCGACATGGAGGACGTGCGGTTCCGCTGGCGCCCAGACGACGCGCCGGTCATCGACATCCCGGTCTTTTCGGTAACGGCCGGCGAGCGGGTTTTCCTGCAGGGCCCCAGTGGCAGCGGCAAGACGACGCTGCTCAACCTCTTAGGCGGGGTCGCCGCTCCGCAAGCGGGCCACATCCGCATCGACGGCACGGAGCTGACGGAACTCGGCGGCGCCGGCCGCGACGCCTTCCGGGCCGATCACATCGGCTTCATCTTTCAGATGTTCAACCTCATTCCCTATCTGTCGCTGATCGACAACGTCACCCTGCCCTGTCGCTTTTCCAAAGCGCGCCATGAGGCAGCTGCGGCCAGATCGGGGAATATCGAGGCCGAGGCCCGGCGTTTGCTCGCCCATATGGAGATCGACGGCGCGGACTTGTCCGGCCGTTCAGCCGCCGCCCTCAGCACCGGCCAGCAACAACGGGTCGCCGTCGCCCGGTCGCTCATCGGCGCGCCGCGTCTGGTCATCGCCGACGAGCCGACCTCGGCCCTCGACCGCGATGTTCGTCAGGCATTCATGGCGCTGCTGTTCCGCGAGGTGGCGGAAGCCGGCGCAACGCTGCTGTTCGTCAGCCACGACTCAGGGCTCGCTCAAGACTTCGACCGCAAGATTGCTTTGTCCGACATCAACCGGGCCGGTGCGCCATGACCGCGCCCGGCGCCATCGTCGCGCTATCCGTCCGCAGTCTGCTCAACCGGCGCCTCACGGTCGGTTTGACCGTTTTCGCCATCGCCATCAGCGTGATGCTGGTTCTCGGCGTCGAAAAGGTGCGCAATGATGCCAAGCTCGGATTCGCCAATACCATTTCCGGGACCGACCTGATCGTTGGTGCGCGCAGCGGTACCATCCAGTTGCTGCTCTATTCCGTCTTCCGCATCGGCAACGCCACCAACAACATTTCCTGGAAGAGCTATCAGACCATTGCCGGGCGCCCGGACGTCAAGTGGACGGTGCCCATATCCCTGGGCGATTCACACCGCGGCTACCGGGTCATGGGAACGACGTCGGACTACTTCACCCATTACCGCTATGCCCGCAAGCTGCCGCTCACGTTTGCCGCAGGCAAGGCCTTCGACGACGTCTTCGATGCCGTGCTCGGTGCCGAGGCGGCGGCGACCCTGGGTTACGCTGTGGGCGACAAGATCGTCGTCGCCCACGGTCTCGGCACGGGCGGTTTTTCCGATCACGATGACAAGCCGTTCACCGTCAGCGGCATCCTGGCCCGCACCGGCACGCCCGTCGACCGCACCGTCCACGTCAGCCTCTCCGGCATCGAGGCCATCCATGTCGATTGGAAGGGCGGCAGCCGCGTGCCGGGCATGACCGTCAGCGCCGATCAGGTGCGCGACATGGACCTGACGCCGCGGTCGATCACGGCGTTCATGGTCGGTCTGAAATCGCGCCTCGGCGCTTTCCGGGCGCTCCGTGACATCAATGAATTCCGGGGCGAACCGTTGCTCGCTATCCTGCCCGGCGTCGCCCTGCAGGAACTGTGGAATCTCATGGGAACGGCGGAGGCGGCGCTTGGCGTCATCGCGCTTTTTGTGGTCGCCGGCGGTCTCATCGGCATGCTGACCATGCTCCTGGCCGGGCTCAACGAACGGCGCCGCGAAATGGCCGTCCTCCGAGCCGTCGGCGCCCGCCCGGTGCACGTCTTCGCCATGTTCGTCTCCGAGGCCGCATTGATCACGTTCCTCGGCTGCCTATTCGGCCTCGGCTTGCTCTATTTGGGCGTACTCGCCGGCCAACCGATCGTCGAGGCCGAGTTCGGGCTGCATTTGCCCATCGATGCGCCGAGTGTTCGTGAATGGAGCATACTGGCGTTGGTTCTCGGTGCCGGTACGGCCGCCGGTTCCCTTCCGGCCGTTCTCGCCTACCGCAATTCCGTCGCCGACGGCGTTACCGTAAGAACGTGAAGGCTATCAGTCTCGCTCTGCGCTCTCCAACCAATCGGTGAACGGCTTCATGCTCTCTTCAGCGTCCGAACAGGCCGCCCGGTAGCGCTCGACAAGGGCGCGACCGGTATCGGTCAATCGCGCCCCACCGCCGCCCTCGCCGCCGACCGAAGTTTCTATGACCGGCTCGCCGAACACGGTGTTGAGGGTGTCGATCAAGTGCCAGGCCCGGCGGTAGGAAAGCCCCATTTGCCGGCCGGCGGCGGAAATGCCGCCTTCACTGTCAATCAGCTCGAGCAATCGGATCTTGCCCGGGCCGATGGCATCGCTACCGATACGGACCTTGATCCGCACCTCCGCGGCCGTCTTCACTTTGTGCAGCGGCTTTCTGTCCATTCCGTCGTCCATGCGCGCTCTTTCATCGGACCAAAATGGTTCCCATATCGGATGGGTCGAGAGACATCGGTTTGACGTTGACCCGCTATGACAATTAAAGCATAACGATGACCAGCTGATTCAATAACAACTATATCCAAGCTGGGGGGGGTGTTCCATGTTCAATCGTTTCGGCGGCCTGTCCGCCGCTTTGGTGGCGCTGTTCATGCTGGCGCATACGGGGGTGGTTGTCGCCGGCGAGTACATCACCGTCGCCTCGACGACGTCGACGCGCAATTCCGGCCTCTACGACCACATCCTGCCTGTGTTCACGAAAAACACCGGCATCGAGGTTCGTGTCGTCGCCGTCGGTACCGGTCAGGCGATCCGTATGGCTGCCAACGGCGACTCGGATGTGCTGTTCGTCCATCACACGGCGTCCGAGAAGAAGTTCGTCGCCGATGGTTTCGGTGTCGAACGGTTCGACGTCATGTATAACGATTTCGTCATCGTCGGTCCGAAGTCGGATCCCGCCGGTGTCACGGGCACGAAGGACGTAACCAAAGCCGTGGCCGACATCGCCGAAAACAAGGCCGCCTTCGCTTCCCGCGGCGACGATAGCGGCACCCACAAGAAAGAGCTCGGCCTGTGGAAAGCGGCCGGCGCCGATCCGAAAGCGGCCAGCGGGTCCTGGTACCGGGAAACCGGGTCCGGCATGGGCGCCACCCTCAATACGGCAAGCGCCATGAATGCCTACGCGCTGACGGACCGTGCCACGTGGTTGAAGTTCAAGAACAAGGGCGACCTCCAGATCCTTGTCGAGGGCGACGAGCGTCTGTTCAACCAGTACGGCATCATTCTGGTCAATCCGAAGAAACATTCTCACGTCAAAGCCGAGGCCGGCCAGGAATTCATCGATTGGGTGCTGTCGAAGGAGGGTCAAATGGCCATCGGCGAATACCGTATCGAGGGCCTGCAGGCGTTTTTCCCCAACGGAAGCGTTGCCACCAACTGACACCTCCTTGAGATTCTAATGGAAAGGTCCGGACTGTCCTTCCGGACCTTTTTTGCTAGGATGGCGGCGCTCGCGACTTCGCGATAACGATTGCGCAATTGACCGGCCGCTCCGACGGCCGGCCGTCAGGGAGAGAGAACTATGAAAGTCACCCGCCTTTTCGCAGCCGCCCTCGCATTATTGGCCTTCACCCAGGCCGTCGAGGCCGCCGACAAACACGTAGCCATTACCCAGATCGTCGAACATCCGGCGCTGGACGCCACCCGCAAGGGTGTGCGCGATACGCTCGCTAAGGCCGGGTACGAGGTCGGCAAGAACCTCAAATGGACCTATGAGAACGCGCAAGGCAACGGCACCACGGCAGCCCAGATCGCCAAGAAATTCGCCGGCGAGAAGCCGGACGTCATCGTCGCCATCGCGACGCCGTCGGCACAGACCGTCGTCGCCGCCAACAAATCGACGCCCGTCGTCTTCACCGCCGTCACCGATCCGATCGGCGCCAAGCTTGTGTCAAACTGGGAAAAACCAGGCGCCAATGTGACCGGCATCTCCGACATGTCGCCGATCCCGGCCCATATGAAACTGGTCAAGGAAGTGGTTCCGAACGCCAAGCGCCTTGGCGTCATCTCCAATCCGGGCGAGGCCAATTCGGTGACCCTGGTCAAGGCGATCGAGCAGGCGGCGCCTAAGGAAGGTATGTCCGTCGTTTTGGCAGCGGCTACCAAGTCCGGTGAAGTGCTGGGGGCGGCGCGCTCGCTGGTCGGCAAGGTCGACGCCATCTATATCCCTACCGACAATACCGTCGTTTCCGCTTTCGAAGCCGTCATCAAGGTCGGTGTCGACGCGCAGATTCCGGTCATTCCCGGCGATACGGATTCGGTCGCCCGTGGCGGTATCGCGGCGCTCAGCTTCAACTACTACGACGTCGGCGTCGAGACCGGCGAGATGGTGGTCAAGGTGCTCGAGGGCGCCAAGCCGGGCGACCTTTCGGTCAAGCTGGTCGAACGCCTGGAACTCCACGTCAACCCGGGCTCGGCCGAGAAAATGGGCGTCAAACTCAACGACGGTCTGGTCAAGCGTGCCCTGAAGGTCGTCAAGTAAAGGGGCGAGCGGGCACCAATAGAACATCAGCCGGGCAACAATGAGCCTGATCGCCATACTCGGCGCACTGGAGACGGGCCTGATCTTCGGGCTCGTCGCCATGGGCATTTTCCTGTCCTTCCGGGTCCTGCAGTTTCCGGACCTGACTGTCGACGGCAGTTTTCCCCTGGGAGCTGCCGTCTCGGCGGTCTTTATCGTCGGCGGCACCAATCCCTATTTGGCGACGGTGTTCGCCGCCGTCGCCGGCGCCATGGCCGGCACGGTGACGGCCTGGCTCAACGTGCGCCTGCGCATACTGCACCTGCTGGCCAGCATTCTGGTGATGATCGCGCTCTATTCGGTAAACCTGCGGGTGATGGGCCGCCCCAACGTGGCCCTCTTGGGCGAGACGACCGTTTTTACGCCGCTCGATTCCCTGCCCGTTCCCGGATACGTGGCGCTACCGGCCTCTTTATTCGTCGTCGTCATCATCGCCAAGCTTCTGCTCGACCGTTTCCTCAATTCGGAGATCGGTCTCGCCATGCGGGCGACCGGCGCCAATCCCCGCATGGCGCAGGCCCAGGGCATCAACACCGGCCTCATGATCATGGGCGGCATGGCACTGTCCAACGCCTTTGTCGCTGTTGCCGGCGCGTTGTTTGCACAAAGCCAGGGGGCCGCCGACGTCACGTTGGGGGTCGGCGTCATCGTCGTTGGATTGGCCGCCGTCATCGGCGGTGAGGCCATCGTACCGCCCCGAACGGTGTTCTGGGCGACCCTCGGGTGCATCGTCGGTTCGATCCTTTACCGGTTCGCCGTGGCGCTCGCCTTGAACGCCGATTTCATCGGCCTCAAGGCTCAGGACCTCAACTTGATTACGGCCGTTCTCGTCGTCCTCGCCCTGGTGGCACCGGGCGTCAAAAACCCTTTCAAATCGGCGATCTCCGCCAACAACAAACGATGACCGGCCCCGGGTAATGCCATGATCCGCGTCGAGGACCTGCACATCACCTTCAATCCGGGCACGGCCATGGAAACGCCGGCCTTGCGCGGCCTGTCGTTGGATATTCCCGCCGGTCAGTTCGTCACCGTCATCGGCTCCAACGGCGCCGGTAAATCGACCCTGTTGAATGCGCTTTCCGGCGAGGCGACGCCGGATTCCGGGCGCGTGCTAATCGACGACGTCGATTTCACTCATTGGCCAACGCCGAAACGGGCCGCGTTCGTTGCCCGGGTCTTTCAGGATCCCATGGCCGGTTCCTGCGCCAACCTGACCATCGAAGAGAACATGAGCCTGGCAGCGAGCCGCGGCAAGGGCCGCAATCTGTCGCGCGCCATCACCCACGACACGCGGGACGATTTCCGCCACAAACTGGAACGCCTCGGCCTCGGGCTGGAGACCCGGCTCGGCGACAAGATGGAACTGCTTTCGGGCGGCCAGCGGCAGGCGGTGAGCCTGCTGATGGCGACCTTGAAGCCGATGAAGATCCTGCTCTTGGACGAACATACGGCCGCCCTCGACCCGAAGACCGCCGCCTTCGTCCTGCAGTTGACCCGCGACATCGTTATGGATCAGGGCCTGACGACGATGATGGTGACGCATTCCATGGCGCAGGCACTCGAGGTCGGCGATCGCACGATCATGCTGCACCAGGGCGAGATCGTTTTCGACGTCGCCGGCGATGAGCGCCGCGGCATGACCGTGCCCGATCTCCTCAAGATGTTCGAACGCGAACGGGGCGAGGAACTGGATGACGACTCGGCGCTCGGCTGAGCCGGTACCGGCAGTCGGAACGACGGCCGTTTCTGTCTATTCCTGTTGTTGAAGCCTTTTGAGATTCTCTTCGAATTCCGGGATGTCCGGCATCAACCGATAAGCCGTCTCGGCATGGTGAAGGGACTGGGAGCGGTCGCCTCGATGTTCGGCGATCAGGCTCAGCAGCCCGTGCGCACCGGCAAAGTCGGGGTCGATTTCCAGGACGGCACGCTGGGCGGCTTCGGCTTCGACAATATCCGTCCCGGTCCACGTCGGCGCCTTTCTGCCTTCGCCGACGATACTGAAGTGGGAAACATCCAGACTGAGCCTGCCTTCGAAATGCCTGCAAAACTTGGTCGGGTCGTCCTTTTCGAGATCGTACTCCAGCCACGAGTCCGGTTTATCCGAAAAGAACTCCCTCACGCCCGCATGATGATCGGCCCATGACTGCCGCCACTTAAGGATGACCTCTGATACATCGCGCGTGCCGTAGTGGTGTTTCCAGCAGTCGAGGTATCGGCCATCCATGTGGTAGATCCGGCTGATCACCCACCGATCGACGGACCGCGTATTCAGGATGAACGTGGCGTCCGGATACCAATCGAAGAGCTTGCGAAAATGCAGGTAGATCTCGATCGGCGGCAACTCCAATCGGGTGACGCACTCAATGTCGGAAAACACCTGCACGCCTGGATAATATCCGACCGGGTCTTTCCCGACCTTGAACTGCTCCCAAATACTCTGGGCCAGAAGGTTGCGGTCCCAGTGCACCGACGTCAGTCCGTTGCCCGCGAAAAACTCGTGGAACGCTTTTGTCGCGCACTTGTTGAAACCGATGATGAAGATCTTGCCGTCGTACGCCATCGCAGCGAACCGTCCTTAGCAGGTTTGATCGACGCGGTATCGGGGCCCGCTAGCTGGTACTTTATAACACCGTCGCTTGAACCAGGTTCTCTTTGCGGCGATTGAACGAAACGCTATCGGTTCTAGACACCCTCGACGATGACGGCGTTGCCTTTCGATGCCGATTGACGGAGCGCTTTCGCCCCTTCGTATTCGGAAGACGAATGAAAGGCCTTGGCCTGCTCGACGCTGGGAAACTTCAACACCACCAGGCGCGGCCACGGCCACTCACCCTCGACCACTTCCATGGCGCCGCCGCGAACCAGGTATTCGCCGCCGAACTTCTCGATGATGTGCGGAACTTGAACCTTGTATTCCTCATAGGTATCGGCGTCCTCGACATCGATCTGCACGATCAGGTATCCGGCCATGGGGGTCTCCTCATAAGTTGTCGTGATCAGTTCTTTGGGTCCTGGAAGGGCACGATCCGACAATCGTGTCTCACTTAACCTGCCATTAGGCGGAATGGGGTACAATAAGTTCGATGTCCATTGTCCTGTTCCGCATCCTACGGTTGGCCGTAGGCGTCTTGGTGGCTGCGCCTCTGATGATAACCGCCGCGCCCGACGCACGGGCCGACACCACGGCCGATTGTGGACGGTTCTTCCTCAAGCACAATCCGAAGACCGGCACCAAGGAGTGTGTCAACAAACGGCGCGACCGCCGGGTCACGCAAAGCGAGATCAACCGCAGGACCCGTGCGGTCAGGCGTTTGTTGCGCAGTGCCGGTGCCATTCTCGGTCGAAACGAAGTCAGTGAGGAAGACCGCCGCTGGGCCCGCGAGATCCTCAGCGAGGTTCGCCAGCGCCTGCGCGAGATCCAACGTAAGTCGGCCGAGCTGCGCCGGCAGCAACAACAACGGACCCAGGCCTTGAAATCGGAACAGGACCAACGCCTGCGCGAACAGCAGGAATTGTCGCGCCGCCTCGAACAGGAACAGCGCGAGCTGACCCGCCAGCTGATCGCCCAACAACGCCAGCAAACCCGCAACCTGATCCGCCAGAACCAGCGCGCCTTCCGTGGGCGGCGCGGCGCTACCGGCACGACCACGCCGACGCAGCGGGCGCCGTAGGGGGGCAGGCGCGATCGGACGGTCGGTTGATCCGGAAGGCGGAGAGCGACGTTTTCGAACCCGACGACTGGCAAACGCCGAGAGGCTGATTTCGGCAGCCGGAAATGGATCAATTAGGGGGTCTGACGGGGACAGTTTGGTTATCGTCGCCGATGCGGCCGGCCACGCGTTTTCCGTTCTTGATGACGGCCCTGTGGTTATCCTTGCGTGCCGCCATGGCGATGTCGTCCGTGGGATCGCCGTCGACGATGAGCAGATCGGCGAAAGCGCCCTCGCGGACGCGGCCGCGGTCCTTCTCGCGCACCAGGTCGGCCGCATTCGCCGTGCCGGCAATGAGGGCGCCGACCGGGCTCATGCCGATATCGACCATGAACTCGAGCTCCATGGCGTTGTCGCCGTGGTGGTTGAACGGCGTGCCGGCATCGGTGCCGAGCGCGATCCGGCCGCCGGCGTCATAGTATTTTTTGATCGATTCGCGATGTCGTTCGGAGACCCGTTTGGCCTTCTCCACGGCGTAGTCCGGAATCCCCTTGTCGGCGTTGAGCAGGATGTTCTTCAGCGCTGAGAGCGTCGGCACCAGAAAGGTCCCGTTTTCCTTCATCTCTTCGCAGCACCGGTCGTCCATGAAGATGCCGTGCTCGATGGAATCGATGCCACCGCGCACCGCGTTGAGGATACCGTCGCGCCCCTGCGCATGGCTGGCCGTATGCTTGTGGAAACGGTGTGCCTCGCCGATGCCGGCCGCCATTTCATCGGCCGTATAGTGTGCGTCCTCCGGGTTGACGCCGGGTGTCATGACCCCGCCGGTCGCCATGATCTTGACGAAATCGGAACCGGCGTGGATTTGCTCGCGCACCGCCTTGACGACCTCGTCGACGCCGTCGGCGACACGGCCGATCCGATTGCCATGGCCGCCGGTCATACAGATCATACGCCCCGCAGCATGGATCGTCGGCCCGGAAAAGGTCCCGTCGTTACAGGCATCGCGGACGGCGAATTCCAGGTAGTCCTTGCCGCCGCAGTCTCGGACCGTCGTGATTCCGCCGCGCAAATTCGATTGTGCGTTGGCCAGTGCGCGGGTGACAGTGTGGGCGTCGTCGGTCTTGATCAGGGACACATAGGGGTCGGGCGCCCCGTCGAAACAGAGATGCACATGACAGTCGAACAGCCCCGGCATCACCGTGCCACCTGAGGTGTCGACCCGATCGCCGGCATAACCCTCGAACTCAGCGAGCGGCGCGATACGGGCGATGCGGTCGTCCTCGACGACGACGCCGTGTCCCTCCACCAGCGAGCCGTCGTCCATAAAGATCAGTCCGCCGGCAAATAGAACCGTCATGTCATTCCTCCTCAGATTCTGGTTTGTGCCGACGGTGCGGCGGTATGGTCGTCCAGTCGCCCCTCTTCGACGGCATGGCAAGCGACCTGTGCCTCGCCAATGGGTATGAGCTCGGGGCGGTCGCTCCGGCAACGGTCATCGGCGAAGGGGCAACGCGGATGAAAGGCGCAACCGGACGGCGGATTGATCGGGCTCGGCACCTCGCCGGCGACAGGGATCCGCTGGCGCCCGGTCATTTCAAGGTCGGGAATGGCATCGAGCAGAAATCGGGTGTAGGGGTGGCGCGGGGCCCCGAACAGCGTCCCGGTCTGGGCCAATTCGCATATACGCCCCAGGTACATGACCCCGACCCAATCGGAGATGTGATAAACCACCGCCAGGTCGTGACTGATGAACAGGTAGGTCAGTCCGAACTTGCGCTGCAGGTTTTTCATCAGGTTGAGGATCTGGGTCTGAACGGAGACGTCGAGCGCCGAGGTTGGTTCGTCGCAAACCAGAAAATCCGGATTGCCGGCAAGCGCCCGGGCGATCGATATCCGCTGGCGCTGGCCGCCGGAAAACTCGTGCGGGTACTTCTCGCCGTCAGCCGGTGACAGGCCGACCTGGAGGAGCAGTTCGCCGACCCGATCGCGCACCGGTCCGCGGCCCTTGATGAGGCTGCGGTGGCGGATCGGTTCGGCGACGATGTCGTTGACCCGCCAGCGCGGATTGAGGGACGCGTAAGGGTCCTGGAAGATCATCTGCATGCGCGCCCGCATGGTCGACTCCTCGCGCTTGTCGACGTTCGCCATATCGACGCCTTCGAATGTAATGGAGCCGGCCGTCGGTCGGAAAAGGCCGACGACCAGACGTGCCACCGTCGACTTGCCGCAGCCGGATTCGCCGACCAGCGAAAGGGTTTGACCGGTGGGGATGGAAAAGGTGACGCCGTCGACGGCACGTACCAAGATGCGCCCGCTCTTCTCGATGACGCGATTGAGGAACGGCGGCGAGACGTCGAAGTAGCGGGTCAGGTCCTTGACCTCGAGCATGAGAGCGTCAGTCATGAGCCGCCTCCTCCGCGTCGCGTTGTGAGGCCCGGGCCGGGGTGCCGGTGCCCAAAGGATCGTACTTCCAGCAGGCGACCTGGCTGGCCGCCGCCGCTTCGAGGATCGGGCGTTCTGCATGGCAGCGCGGGCCGGCCTCGGTGCATCGCGGATTGAAGGCGCAGCCGGGTGGGATCTCGGTAAGCCGGGGCATGGCGCCGTCGATCTGGATTAAACGGTCGACATCGTGGCCAACCTTGGGGATCGATCCCATCAGGCCCTGGGTGTAGGGGTGTTGGGCGCGGGTCACCACATCGCGGACGGGACCGGCCTCGACGATGCGGCCTGCGTACATGACGGCGACACGATCCGCGGTCTCGGCGATGACGCCCATGTCATGGGTCACCAACATCACGGCCGTACCATGGTCATGACACAGCCGCTTGAGCAGCGTGATGATTTGCGCCTGGATCGAGACGTCGAGCGCCGTCGTCGGTTCGTCCGCGATGATCAGCCGCGGTTCGGCACAAAGGGCCAAGGCGATGACGACCCGTTGGCGCATGCCGCCGGAGAACTGGTGCGGATAGTGGTCGATGCGTTCGCCGGCGGCGGGAATACCGACCTCTTCGAGTAATGCGATGGCGCGGTTCCGGGCCTCGCGCTCGGAAATCGATAAATGTGTGGTGATCGTCTCGACCAACTGGCGGCCGACCGTATAGAGGGGGTTGAGTCTGGTCAACGGGTCCTGGAAGATCGCCCCGATGCGCCGCCCGCGGATGCGGCGCATCTTCTCGTAGGGCAGGTTGTCGATGCGCTCGCCCTCGAGGCGGATCTCGCCGGCGGCGACGCGGCCGGGCGGCTCCAAGAGCCCGATCACCGCGTTGCCGGTCATCGACTTGCCGGCCCCCGATTCGCCGACAACGCCCAAGACTTCGCCGGGTGCGATGGAGAGCGACACCCCGTCGACCGCGACCAGGGTGCCGCGCCGCGTCGGGAACTCGACGCGCAGATCCTGGACTTCAAGCAAGGCGGTTTCGGCGGACATCACGGGCTCCCCTACCTCAGCTTCGGATTGAAGACGTCGCGCAACCAGTCGCCGAGCAGATTGACGGCCAGGACCAGCACGGCCAGGGTGGCGCCGGGGAAAATGACGATCCACCATTCACCGGAGAACAGGAAGTCCTGGCCGATGCGGATCAGGGTGCCGAGGCTGGGTTCCGTCGGCGGCACGCCGACGCCCAGGAAGCTCAGTGTCGCTTCGAGTAGGATGGCAACGGCAAGGCTGACGGTGGCGATGACCAGCACCGGACCCATGACGTTGGGCAGGATGTGGCGCAGCATGATCGAAGGCGCCGAAACGCCGATGACGCGCGCCGCCTGGACGTATTCCTTATTGCGTTCGACCATCGTCGAGCCACGTACGGTACGCGCGAAATTCACCCACTGGCTGAGCCCGATGGCCAATACGAGCACATAAAGCACCATCTCCTCATGGCGCTCGCCGGGCAGGACGGCGCGCACCACGCCATCGATCAGCAAGGCGATCAGGATGGCCGGAAAGCTAATCTGCACGTCGGCGATGCGCATGATTACGGCGTCGATGGTGCCGCCGACGTAGCCGGCGATGAGGCCGAGGCCGACGCCTAAGACCATGGCGAAGAGGACGGCCGCGAACCCGATGATCAGCGATACGCGGCTGCCGTAAAGGATCGCGGAGTACATGTCGCGGCCCTGGTCGTCGGACCCCAAGGGGAAGCTCCAGGTCCCGTCCTCGTGCCAGACGGGTGGGTTGAAGGCGTCCAAGAGGGCGAGACTGGCCGGATCGAAGGGGTTTTGCAGCGAGATCGCCGGTGCGAACAGCGCCGCCAGCATGATTACGACGGTGACCACCGCCGCCACCATGGTCACCTTGGACTGCTTGAAGCTGTACCAGACATCGCTGTCCAGGAACTGGTGGAACGAATCGATGGTGCGCGACCTCTCCATCATGGCCCTACCCGTGTGCGCCTCGGCCCTCGACCCTGAGCCTGGGGTCGACGACGTGATAGAGGATGTCGACGACGAGGTTGATGATCACGAAGAACAAGGCGATCAGAACCAGGTAGGCGGCCATGATCGGGATGTCGACGTTGGAAATGGCCTGGATGAACAGGAGCCCCATGCCGGGCCACTGGAAAACTGTTTCGGTGATGATGGCAAAGGCGATGATCGAGCCCAACTGCAGGCCGGTGATGGTGATCACCGGCACCAGGGTGTTCTTAAGGGCATGGCCGAAGTGAACGGCGCGGTTGGTCAGGCCGCGGGCGCGGGCGAACTTGATGTAGTCCGTGCGCAGGACCTCGAGCATCTCCGAGCGGACCAGGCGCATGATCAGGGTCAGCTGGAACATACCCAAGGTGAAGGCCGGCATGAGCACCGATTTCCAGCCGCTGGGAGTCAGTAGGCCCGTCGACCACCAGCCGAGATGGACAACCTCGCCGCGGCCGAAAGTGGGCAGCCAGTTGAGAATGACGCCGAACAGCAGGATCAGCAAAATGCCGATCAGGAACGTCGGCAGCGAGATGCCGATCAACGATGTGGTGAGAAAGACCTTACTTAGAAAACGTGCCGGATAGAGGGCCGTATAGACGCCCATTGGAATGCCGACGAACAAGGCGAACAGGGCGGCGATGATGGAAAGCTCCAGGGTCGCCGGCAGGCGTTCGACCAGAAGATCCGAGACCGGCCGGCCGATCTGATAGGAAATGCCGAACTCGCCGGAAGCGGTGTTGGCGACGAAGCGCCCGAACTGCAACGGGACCGGATCATTGAGGCCCAGTTTGTCGCGCAAAGCGGCGCGCTCCTCCAGCGACGTTTCCTGGCCGACCAGCATGGCGACCGGGTCTCCCACATAGCGGAACATCGTGAACGCCAGAAGCGCCACGAGCAGCATGACGACGATGGATTGAAAGGACCGTCTGATGATCAGGGCGAACATCGGGGCGGAAAACTCGAACGGTTGCGAAGAGAGCGGCGGACCGGCCCCCAGGGCAAAACCCCCGGGGGCCGGGCCATTATTCTATGGCGATCAGCCGCTTACTTGATTTGCACGTGACGCCAAGCGAACTGGTTGTCCGCCCGCTGGGCGAGTTCGACACCGTCACGAACGCCCCACGACAGCGCCTGTTGGTGCAGGGGTGCAGGGGCACATGGGCGATGTCGCCGATGGTGATGGCCCAGGCGTCCGAGATCATCTTGGCGCGCTTGCCCTGATCGGTCTCACTGAGAATCTTGGCGGTCAGCCCGTCGACCTCGGCGCTGCAGTAGCCACCGAGGTTGAACTTGCCGCGAGAGACCTTGTTGCGGTCGTCTTTGTGCCATATCGGGTTGGAGCCGACCGTCGGGCAGCCGTGCAGATTGTGCAACACGTTCCAGGAGTCGAAGCTTCCCGGTGTCCAGCCGAGCAGGTAGAAGTCGGTGTCCACGTTCGGCGCCAGGATCTTCGGGAAGTACTTGGCCTTCGGTTGGGCCAAGAGGTTGACCTTGATTCCGACCTTGGCCAGCATCGACACCACTGCCTGACAGATCGCTTCGTCGTTGACGTAGCGGTCGTTGGGGCAGTCCATGCCGACTTCGAAACCGTTCGGGAAACCGGCCTCTGCCAGCAGGCTCTTGGACTTAGCCGGATCGAGGGAAAGGCGCGTGAACCGCGAATCGCCGCCGCCCTGGACACCGGGCGCGACCATCATCGCCGACGGTTCGGAGTTGCCGCGCATGACCTTCTTCTTGATGGCATTGATGTCGATGGCGCGGTAGACGGCCTCGCGCACGCGCTTGTCCTTGAAGGGGTTCTTGCCCTTGGTGCCGTGCATCAGCTCGTCCGACCATTGGTTCATGCCGAGGAAGATGGTGCGCAGTTCCGGCCCGATCAGGGCCCGTGTGCCGCTGTTCGAATCGACCCGCTTCTGGTCCTGCACCGGGATCGGATAGGCCATGTCGACCTGCCCCGACAACAACGCCGCGACGCGCGTGGCGTCGGAACCGATCGGTGTGAAGGTGACCTTGGTCAGGTTGTGCTCTTTATTGGCGTTGTCCCACCAGTCGGGATTGGCGACGAACACGGACTTGATACCGGATTCGTGGGTTTCCAGCTTGAAGGGGCCGGTGCCATTGGCGTGTCGGGTCGCATAGTTCTCTTCGCTGCCGCCGACGTTCTGCGGGCTGACGGCGTTGTTTGCCTCGGCCCACTCTTTGTCCATGATGTACCAGGTGCCCCATTCGACATGGAGGATGGGATTGGGCTTAGGCGTGATGAAGTCGACCGTGTAGTCGTCGACCTTGACCACCTTGACGTCCGGTCCGATACGGGTCTTGAGGTCGGAGCCTTCGGCCCGTACCCGGTTGGCGGAAAACACCACGTCGTCGGCATTGAAGGCGTTGCCGTTGTGGAACTTGACGCCCTTCCTGAGATGGAAAACGCCAGCGAGTCGGTTCGACCACTTCCCACTTTTCCGCCAACGCCGGTTCGATCTTGAGGTCGCCGGCACGGCGGATCAAACCCTCGTAGACGTTGCCCTGGGTGCCTAAGTGAAAGGTCTCGTTGAGGTTATAGGGATCGAACGAATTGATCAGTTCCCCTGGAACGCGAACTTCAGTTCCTTCGCCTGCAAAGGCGATACCAAGACGGCTAGCGCGAGGCCGGCCGCGACTGTACCCAATTTCATGATTTAGTTCCTCCCGGTTTCGGGCCGGTAATGGCACCGGCCGTAAATTCGTTTAATTCTTGTCTTCATGGACGGCGACCGCAATGGACCGCCCACGAGACCCCCTGTCCCAATTTATTAGGTGTTATTGTCGCGATGTTCCTGTCTGAACTCGTACTAGTCAATAGCTGAAGCAAAATCCGGGAATGACAGTTCCGGACTCTTTTGCGGTTGGCCCAATGCCGCAACAACAGATCCTTTGGCTTAGTGACAGACGGATCGCGCCCAATGCTGCTAACCACTACCTTTGGATGCCTGAGATTGGCTGATATGTCGGTGGGCCGAACGAGTGACCTCTCGGAGCCACTTCTCGAAGCCGGCGGATTGCTTAGTGAATTGCTCTCGACGGCCGATATGCCATCTACTTCGCAACCAAGCGGGTCACCGAAATTGATCTCAATACTCAGAACGACGGCAAACAGACTGTCAGCCATGTCCCCGAACAAGCGTAAACTATGTCTTCGGGCGAAACACTTGACCCCACTGCGAGCGGCGTATCCACGTTTATCAAACGTCATCCCCCGTCCAAGCAGGCGTGGATGGCCCGCTGGGCGCTTGCGACGGGGTCAAGCCCGGCGGCGACGATGAGGTTCAAGCCAGCAAACCGATTGCCATAGAGCCAAAAGGCCCTGCTCGTTCCTTAAACTCCACACGGTAGACAACCCTTGACGGCCATCCGTATTGGATACGGAGAGCTTTGCATAAATCCGTTTGGTGTGATTCCTTCGATTGAGGATAGAGGTTGATCGGGGGTTGTGATGTCGCATCGTCTGACGGGTCAGTTGGGTTTTTCGGAGGCGGCCTTGT
>Ga0056135_10000134_pt1 | contig 24523 bp, 23 predicted proteins | sample WorMetG1aBELIZE1_FD_67481 | JGI IMG/M metagenome (GOLD analysis project Ga0056135, IMG submission 67481) | Marine gutless worms symbiont microbial communities from Max Planck institute for Marine Microbiology, Germany - Inanidrilus... ...
GCCGAAGATCAATCCCGTACGCCCAGCCCATGAAAACCTCCCTGGCTAAAAACACCAGGGCAGGGAATCAGACATCGGTTAAAAAGGATTCAACGTTCGTCAAATGTGCTCTAGGTTCAGCGCCCCACCCGAATTGGGCATCGAACCAGTGGGTCCAGGCGATCAATGCCCAGGCCAGGGCATAGCCGGGATCGGCCTTGATGGCGTCGTCGAAGTGCCGGCGGGCCTCGATGTTGTCGTCCTTGGTGCGCCGGTAGAAATACTCGACACCCTTGGTCAGCAGGTTCCAGGCCTCGAGGTTGCGGGTGTGCCGGCGGCGTACCCGCATTTGTTCGCCCTCCGTCAGTTCGATCTGCAGGGCGGTGACGACGTGTTCCGTGATGTCGTCCTGCAGGACGAAGAGATCGGTAAGCTGCCGGTCGTAGCGTTCCGCCCACAGGTGGTTGCCGTCGGACGTATCGATCAATTGAGCGTGGATCCTGACCACGTCACCGGATTTCTGGACGCTGCCCTCGAGAACGTAACGGACCCCGAGGTCCGCGGCCACGTCCTGGACCTTCACGGCCCGGCCCTTGTAGGTGAAGGTCGAATTCCGTGCGATGACGAACATGCCGGGCACCTGGGACAGGGTGGTGATGATGTCGTCGGTGATGCCGTCAGCAATGTATTCCTGGCCCGCATCGCCGCTCAAGTTGTCGAAGGGGAGAACCGCGATCGATGGTTTTTTGGGCAGCGGAAACGCGGATCCGGTGACCGAATCCAGCGGCGGTTCCGGGCTCTTGGGTCCCCAAAAGGTGACGGCGCCGACGATTACGACGACGGTAACGACAAAGCCCGCCAACGTAAGGTTACGAGAGGGTGCCAATCGTTTTCTTGGGTCGCCGATAACACGGCCGGACCGCTCCGGCATTAAGTCCACGCGGTAGACCGGGATCGGCCGGTCGATGTTCTTTACCGTCTTGTCGCCGACGAACGTATAGCCGACGTCGAGCTTGCCGCCGACTTCGTCGAGGACCTTGCGCGAGATGCAGATGCCGCCGGGTTCGGCGAGCGCCTCGAGCCGCGCCGCCACGTTGACGCTGTCGCCATATAGTTCGTCGCGGTCGACGATGACATCACCCAGGTTGACACCGATGCGAAAGCGGACCCGGCGATCCTCGACGAGGTTTTCGTTGCGGGTTGCCAAGTCGCGTTGAACGTCGACGGCACAAGCGACGGCGGTAACCGCACTGGCGAATTCGGCGAGCACGGCGTCGCCGGCAAAATGCAGGACCCGCCCGCCATGGCCCTCGATGACTGCCGACACGGCGTCGAGGTGGGCGCTGAGCTGCCTGTGCGTCCCTTCCTCGTCGTCGCCGGTGAGCCGACTGTAACCGGCGACGTCGGCGTATAGGATCGCGGCCAGTTTGCGATTAAGGCCTTCCCCGGTCATGGGCGCCCTCCAATGATGGTCGGGCGAGTGTAGTCAAGAAGCCTGCCGAGGGGTATGGCAAAGGCACGACGGGGACGGCGGAACCCGCTCTTGATGTTGGGCGCGAACGGATACACTGTTCGGACGGTGCCGGAGCCGTCCCGCTCTCTCGTCTCCATCCTTTTCTTAGCGAGGTTGTCAACCCGTGCCCGTCGACGCTGTGACACTTTCGATCTTTCTCGCCACCGTCATGGGGTTCATCCTGACACCGGGGCCCAACATGGTGTTTTGCGTGTCACGCGCGATCGCCAGCGGGCCGACGGCCGGCATCCAAAGCGCCCTTGGTGTCTGTCTCGGGCTAACGGTTCACGCGGCGGCGGCCGGCACCGGGCTGTCCGGCCTGTTCCGCTACAACCCGCTGGCCTACGATCTACTGCGTGTCTGCGGGGCCGGTTATCTCTTGTGGCTGGCTTGGCAGGCGATCCGTGATGACGGGCGCGTCTCCTTGAACCTGCCCGGCGCGGAATCAAGCCAACCGCATAGAGGATGGCGGGGCTTCGCGCGGTATTTCACGCAAGGCTGCCTGAACGCACTTCTCAGCCCCAAATCAGTGATGTTCTACATCGTGCTGTTCCCGCAGTTCCTCGATCCGGGCCGCGGCGATATCCTGGTGCAGAGCCTGTTCCTGGTCTCGGTCATCAACGTCATCAACTTCTCCGTCATCGCCGGGTTGTGCCTCTTCGCCGGCGGCGCCAAGCGGTGGTTCCGGTCCCACCCCCGTTTCTTGATCTGGCAGCGAAGGTTCGTCGCCGCCGTCTTCCTCTCCCTGGCGGTCCGGGTTTTCCTCGACCGGCCGTCGACGGCCGCCGAGTAAGGCGCCCCGGCTGCCATGCACGCCTACCTTTTCCTCACTTTCACGGCGCTTTGCTGGGGCGCCAACGCGGTGTTCGGCCGCGTCGCCGTCGGCGAGGTGTCGCCCATGGCTATCGTCAGCTTGCGCTGGTTCGGTGTTCTTCTCCTATTGCTTGTCGTAGCCCGCAAGCAGGTTCGGGCCGACTGGTCGGTGCTTCGAGGCAGCCTGCCATTCGTCGTTGTCATGGGGGCGACCGGTTTTACGGCTTTCAACGCCCTCTTCTACGTCGCCGCCCACTCCACGACGGCGGTCAACATCGGCATCATCCAGGGCTCGATCCCCATGTTCGTGTTGATCGGCACCTTCCTTGCCTACCGCACCGCCGTCACCGGCCGCCAGTTCCTTGGCGTCGCTGTCACCATGATCGGCGTCGTCATCGTCGGCTCCGGTGGCGACTGGGCCCGGTTGGCGGCGCTGGCATTCAATAGGGGCGATGTGATGATGGTCGTCGCCTGCATCCTCTATGCCGGCTATACGGTCGGCTTGCGCAAGCGCCCGGCGGTCTCGGCCTTGGGGCTGATGACGGTAATGGCGGCGGCCGCCTTCGTTGTATCGTTGCCGCTGTCCCTGGGCGAGATGGCCCTGGGCCAGTTCCAGTGGCCGACGCCGTTCGGTTGGCTGATCGTCGGATTGATCACAGTGTTTCCGTCGTTCCTGGCCCAGATTGCGTTCATCCACGGAGTCGGCCTGATCGGTCCCGGCCGGGCCGGTGTCTTCGTCAATTTGGTACCTGTATTTGCCGCCATCCTGGCCGTGCTGTTCCTGGGCGAGCCGTTCCAACTGTTCCACGGCGCCGCCCTGGCCCTGGTGCTCGGCGGCATCTGGCTTTCGGAACGGGGCAAGGTGGATTGACGTCTTCAGACGATCGACGGACGGCGGGCACCGTCGCTGGCTAGGAGTTCGGCGATTTCGGTCAGGCCCTTGGTCAGCCGTTCGCGGTTGATTTCATAACCAAGGGCCAGGCGCAGAGCCTTTGGGGTGGCGCCGGGTTTGACTACGAAGGTCTCGCCGGTCGCCACCTTGACACCGCGCATTTCGGCTGCCGCACGGAACGCCTCTTCCGACCATGACGGCGGTAGAGGGACCCATAAGTGATAACGAAGGCCAGACTGACCGCCGGCGGCAGCGCCAAGTATGCCTTGGGCCAGCTTGCATCGACCCGTCATTTCGTGGCGCAGCCATCGATTGAGCCTTTCGGCAGTTCCGTCGGCAATCCACCGATGTACAATCTCGGTAGTAATCGGCGACGGCATCCAGCACGACATCTGCACGGCGTCGCGAATGGAGTCGAGGTGTTCCTTGGGGCCGTGCACGATGCCGATGCGCAGGCCTGGCGCCAGGGACTTCGATACGCTGGTCACCAGGATCGAGCGTTCCGGTGCGAAGACACCAAGCGGCGGCGGCCGGTTCTCGGGCAGGAAGCCGAATACGTCGTCCTCGATAATGACGAGGTCGTTGTTTAGGGCGATACGCGCAATCTTCCGGCGCCTCGACTCGGGCATGGTCGCACCGGTTGGCGAGTGCAGGGTGGGCATGCAGTAAAGGAGTCTGGCTCCCGTGCTCCGGCAGGCGGCTTCGAGGGAGTCGGGAATGATGCCGTTATCGTCCATGTCGAGGCCCGACAGCGTCAGACCGAAATGATGTGCCATCTGTTTCAGGGGCGGATAGGTCAAGGATTCGGCTAATACCGTGTCACCCGGCCGGGCCGTTGCCATCAGAGCCATCAAGATGCCGTGCTGAGCGCCGTTGCACAGAACCACGTCTTCGGCCGTCGCCGTCACGCCAAGGCGTCCGATCCAGGCCGCAGCGGATGCCAAATGGGCGGAGATGCGCCCGTCCGACTGGTGATCGAGGAGCATGCCGAGATCACCGGCTGCGCCCAGGTCGCGGAAGGTCTCGGCAAGCGCAGTGGCGGCAATTCCGGCCGGTGGCAGGTTCATGACCAAGCCGATCGGGCCTTCCGGATCCCGAGCCGGACCCCATAGACTGGAGGACGATTGCCTGCCTTTGCCCGCGCGCACGTAGGTGCCGCGCCCGACCTCGCCGGCGACCCACCCCCGGCGCTCGGCGTCCTTGTAGGCTCGGGTCACCGTGCCAAGGGATAGGCCTAAGGCATAGGCCAAGTCCCGCTGGGGCGGCAGTTTTTGGTCGGTCGCCAGTGATCCATCGGCAATGGCTTCGCCGATGGCATCGGTTAGGGCCCGGTGTTTCGGACCACGACGGCCGGTGAGTTCGGGAATCCATATTGTCATTATGACAATGAATACATTGACTATAACAATTGGTCAATAATACTAAAACAAATATGACAATTATGAGGATTGCTGCCATGGAAGCCATCGATCGGGAAATCGCCGTAGTCGAACCCGGCGGCACCCAGGACGTCTATTACGCGAAACCGGCGCCGGTGCCGCTGCCGATGATCAAACGGGCGCAGGGCATCTATATGTGGGACGACGCCGGTACGGAGTATATCGACGCTTCGTCCGGACCCATGGTTAGCGCCCTCGGCCATGGCAACGAACGCGTCATCGAGGCCATGGTCAAACAGGCGCATAGGCTCGACTACGCCTATACCCGGGTCGCCCGCAACCCGGCCAATCGGGACTACGCGGGGCGCCTCGCGCGACTCGCGGGGCCCGGTTTCGAGCGCGTCAGTCTGTGCTCGGGCGGCAGCGAAGCGGTCGACAACGCGCTCAAGTTCCTGCGCCAGCACGCCGTCGCCACCGGCCAGCCAGGGCGACGGCATATCATCTCCTTGATGCCGTCCTATCACGGTGCGACCATCGGGACGCTCGCCATCGGCGGCAACGACGCCTTGGCGCCGTTCCTCGACGGCTTCGCGGCACCTGCCCACACGATCCCGGCACCTCTCAGCTATCGCCCGCCCGACGGCAATACTGCCGAGACCTATGCCGCTGAATGCGCCTGTGCCCTCGAAGCCAAGATCGTCGAACTGGGGTCCGAAAGCGTGCTCGCCTTCGTCCTCGAACCGATCGGCGGTCTGTCGACCGGCGCCGTCGTGCCGCCGGACAGTTTTTTTCGCGACATCCGGGATATCTGTAGCCGTCATGGCGTCTTCCTCGTGTTCGACGAAATACTCTGTGGCGCCGGGCGCAGCGGAAAGTTTTTCACGGCGCATCATTGGCCGGATGCGTTGCCCGACATCATCGTCAAGGCAAAAGGCTTGGGCGCCGGTTACAGTCCACTGGGTGCGGTGTTGGCGCCGGCCGTGCTGGTCGACGAACTAGCCGCCCTGACGGGTTGCGAATTCTCCTATTCCTACAACGCCAACCCCATCTCCTGCGCCGCCGGGCTGGCCGTGCTCGACGAGTTTGACCGCCTCAATCTGGTCGAGCGGGCCTCCGTCATGGGCGAAAGACTTCGCACTGGCCTGGAAACGATCATGGACGGGAGTCCGATACTCGGCGACGTGCGGGGGCAAGGGATGCTGCTTGCCGTCGAGATGGTCGCCGACAAGGAAACGAAGGTGATGCTGCCAAACGACGCGCAACCGGCCGAGCGTATCCGCGTCCACGGGCTCGAAAACGGTATCATGCTCTATTCGAGACCGACCGCAGGCAGCTGCTTCGGCCATTGGTTCATGGTGGCACCGCCATTGACCATCAGCGAGGCCGAATGTGACGAACTTCTGTCGCGCACGGCGGCGGCGGTTGCCGCGTTCGAGGGTGAGTTGCAATCCTCCGGTCATCTTTAGGGCTGTCCCATAGAGAAGGCACCCTCTGCGCGCAGCCGGTGGTGTTATCAAAAAGTTATAAACACGTGATCGGCACGTGAACCCGCACCTGTTTGATGGTCGGCGACTTTGAACGGCTTCCCCAGAGAGGCCTTTCGCAGCCCACCCATCGTTTCAGGAGAATTTCCATGTTCAAGACTGCTATCGCTCTCACCTCCGCCGCCGCCGTCGCCTTCGTCATGAGTCTCTCACCGGTTCAGGCCGGAGAAATGAAGGACGGAATGAAGAAAGACACGATGATGAAGGAAGGGGAGATGAAGAAGGATGCCATGATGAAAAAAGACAAAATGATGGAGAAGGACAAAATGATGAAGGAAGGCGAGATGATGAAGAAGGACGCGATGATGAAGAAGGACGCGATGATGAAGAAGGACGCGATGATGAAGAAGGACGCGATGATGAAAAAAGACGAGATGATGAAGAAGACCCAATAACGAAAAAACCGGCGACAGACGACCGGAATTCAGACAAATATACGGGAAACCAACGAGAGACGTCCCATCAACGTCCCTTTCATAACCCGAGGAAAAGGAGTTGCTCATGGTCACGACACCCCAGACAACTCCTTCTCCGCATTCCGAGCGCCGTGTCCTGGTCGTCGAGGACGATCCCGATATCGCCTCGCTCATCTCCATGCATCTCAAGGACAATGGTTTCGAGGTCCATGTCGAACCGCGCGGCGACCATGCGCTTTCCGCGATCGAGACCGGTGCCGAAGGCGGCAAGGCCTTCGACCTTCTAGTCCTCGATCTCATGTTGCCGGGTGCCGACGGCCTTTCCCTGTGCCGCGAAATCCGCGCCGGCGGCAACTACATTCCGATCCTCATGCTGACGGCAAAGTCAACGGAACTGGACCGAGTCCTGGGGCTCGAAATGGGAGCCGACGACTACCTGACCAAGCCGTTCAGCCTGCCGGAACTGATCGCCCGGGTTAAGGCCTTGCTCCGGCGTGTCGACGCGCTAACGGCCCATCACGCCGAGCTGCCGTCTGCACCGCTGATCGAATACCAAGGCCTGACCGTCGACGCCGAGAAACGCCGGGTGACGGTTGACGGAAAGGGGGTCGATCTGACCGCCAGAGAGTTCGATCTGCTCTATCATCTGGCCAGCCGTCCAGGCCGGGTGTTCAGCCGCGCCGATCTCCTCGATCAGGTTTGGGGCTACAGCTACGAAGGCTACGAGCACACGGTCAATACCCACATCAATCGGCTCCGGGCGAAAATCGAAAAAGACCCGGCCCATCCGGCCTACGTCCAGACGGTGTGGGGCGTCGGCTACAAGTTTGCGCAGTAGGGCGCTCGCGTGGTGTTGCGGACATTGTACGCGAAATTGGCCGTCGGCCTGCTGGTCCTGCTGGTCGCCATCGGCGCTATCTACACAGCCATCAATCTCGTGCTGACCGAGAACTACCTGCGCCAGACCAATCAGGAGGTGAACCGCCACCTGGCCAAAAACCTGGTGGCCGACCGCAATCTGGTCGCCGAAGGCCGGCTCGACGAGGACGCTCTGAAGGAAACCTTCAGCCTCTACATGTCGATCAACCCGAGCATCGAGATCTACCTGCTCGACAATACGGGACGGATCCTCTCCTACTCGGCCGATCCCGAAAAGATCAAACGCAATTCGGTATCACTGGACCCGATCAAGGCTTTCCTGCGCATGGAGGACCCTTATCCGCTGCTCGGCGATGACCCGCGCAGCCATGACGGTCAGAAAGCGTTCTCGGTGACGGAAATCCCGGGAAAGGCGGCAGGTAACGCGACGGGTGAGGCGACGAGCAAGGCGACGACCGAAGGCTATCTCTACGTGGTCCTTCGCGGCGAGGAGTACGATTCCGCCGAGGCCCTGGCCCGCTCCAGCTACCTGGTGCGCATGAGTGGATGGGCAATGATCGCCAGCCTCGGTTTCGGGTTGCTCGCCGGCCTGATCGTCTTCCACCTGCTGACCGGCCGCCTGCGCCGCCTGACCGAGCGCATGGAGGCCTTTGCCCAGCATACGGCCAGGGGCGAGGCAGAGACGCCGGGCGGCCCGCCCCGGGGCGACGAGGTCGAGGCCCTGTCGTTGGCCTTCGACCGCATGTCCGAACAGATCGGCCGCCAGATCGAGATGCTGAAGGACCAGGACGCGCTGAGGCGCCGCATGGTGGCCCAGGTTTCGCACGACCTGCGCACGCCGCTCGCCTCCATGCAGGGTTACCTGGAATCCCTGCAGATGAAAAGAGACAGCCTCAGTGAGGAGCAGCGCGACGAGCTCCTGCGCATCGCGCTTCGCCAGGGGCGGCGCTTGGGCGACATGCTCGGCGAACTGTTCGAACTGGCCAGCTTGGAGGCACGCGAAAGCCGTCCCGAGCCGGAGCCTTTCGCGCTCCCTGAGCTCGTCCACGACGCCGTCGCCAAATATCGCCCGAAGGCCGAAGAAGCGGGTGTGACGTTGACACTTGATCTGGCGCCGGACACGCCCTTCGCCTACGGCGACATCGCCATGACCGAGCGCGTCCTCGACAACCTCCTCGACAACGCCATCCGCTATTCCCCGGCGAAGGGCACGGTCACCGTGTCGGCGATCGCGACGGACGGACATGTCACCGTTTCCGTCCGCGACGGTGGCCCCGGTATCGCTGCCGATCAGCTTCCGCGACTGTTCGATCCTTTCTACCGGGCTGACAGCGCCGACAAGTCGGGTCGGCACGCTGGTCTCGGCCTGGCCATCGCCAAGCGGATCATGGATATGCAAGGGGGCTCGATTTCGGCGGCCAACGCCGACGACGCCCGGGTTCCGTTTTCCGGTTCGCATTGCCCCTCCACCGCGCCTGACCCGCCGCGAAACTCCAGCCGAATTATTGGTCTCGATGTTATTAAATCGTGATTTATTCGTGATACCCATGAGACATCGGCAGCCCATATATGGACCGTAAGACGGCCCCAACGGGCCTTGTATTTCAGGAAACCAGGGATTCGGAAGGTTTCACCATGAGAAAATTCGTCCTCGGCGGTATCGCCATTATCACGCTGGCCATCGGCGCCGGCACCCTGAGCTGGGCCGAGACCATGTCGGACAAGCGGCCCGAAAGCGTGGCCGACCTACAAGCAGGTTGCCGGCGGTTATACCGGCCATACGGAAGCCGTTCAGGTCTACTACGATCCGGCGGTCGTCAGTTACGAAGGGTTGCTGCAAGCCTATTGGCGAATCTTCGATCCGACCGACGGCACCGGGTCATTTTACGACCGCGGCCCCCAGTACCGTCCCGGCATCTTCGTCACCAACGACGCCGAGCGGCGACTGGCCGAGAAATCCCGCGCCGACCTCGATGCGTCCGGCCGTTTCGACAAGCCGATCGCCGTCGAGATCGTCGACCTCAAAGAGTTCTACCAGGCCGAGGACTACCACCAGGACTACTATAAGAAGAACCCGATCCGCTACACGCTCTACACCACCGGCTCCGGCCGTACCGACTTCGTCGAGAACGCCTGGGGCAAGGACCTGAAGGTCGACTACTCCAAATACCGCGGGCAATCGGGAACGATGGAAAAAGAGATGGAGAAGACCATGGATAAACCTCTCCAGAAGTCCTCGTCCGAAAGCCGCTACGTCAAGCCTTCGGAGACGGAAATCCGCAATCGCCTGACGCCGCTCCAGTACAAGGTCACCCAGGAGGACGGCACCGAACGCCCCTTCCAGAACGAATACTGGGACAACAAGCAGGCCGGCATCTACGTCGACATCGTCACCGGCGAGCCTCTGTTCTCTTCGACGGACAAGTTCCGTTCCGGCACCGGATGGCCGAGCTTCACCCAACCCATCCGCGGGCGGTGTCGTCACCGAGCACACGGACCGCAGCTTCTTCATGGTCCGCACCGAAGTGCGCAGCAAGATCGGCGATTCGCACCTGGGCCACGTCTTCGACGACGGGCCAGCGCCGAGCGGCCTTCGTTATTGCATCAACTCGGCCTCCCTCAAGTTCATCCCGGCGGAAGAACTGGCGGGCCGGGGATACGGTGAATTCGCCGGGCTTTTCGCCGGCAACCGGCAACAGGTTTCACGCTGACGTCACACCTCAAGACGACGGCTCGATCCGGGCCCGAAGGCTCTCTGCCTTCGGGTCCTTTTTCTTGAGACCACCCGGCGTTACCCTGGGACCCGTGCCCGGCCCCGGCGTCCGTCCCGACGTCGGCCTCGGCGGGCGATAGGGAGGCGCCATGACCGATCAACACACCACCCATAGAGGCGGCTGCCTCTGCGGCGCCGTGCGCTACGAGATCACCGGGTCCATCCGCGGCGTCGTCAACTGCCACTGCACCATGTGCCAGCGCCTGCACGGGTCATTCGGGGCCCATTCGAAGGCGCCGAAGGCGGCAATCACCGTGACCGAGGGCAGGGGGCTCGCCTGGTACGCCACCTCCGAGCGCGCCCGGCGCGGCTTCTGCCGGGAGTGCGGCTCGAATCTTTTTTGGGAGCCGAACTTCCAGGATGCCACCGGCATCGTCGCCGGCAGCCTCGACCAGCCGACGGGGCTCGCCACCATCGGTCACATCTTCACCGCCGAGAAGGCCGACTTCGTCACCATCGACGACGACCGGCCGCGCTTCGCCGGTTCGTCGGAAGGTGCGCTCGACGGCGACCATCTGTAACGTGTCATCGCCTCTGGCCCAACGTGCCGGGCGTTGATAAGGTCTCTTCCAGCAGGGCCTGGAGCAACTAACTGGGAGTCAGGCAATGACGGAAAACCTGGTGCTGACATTCATGGCGCGCGACCGCACGGGGCTGGTCGAGACCGTCGCCGACGTGGTCGCCGATCACGGCGGCAACTGGCTGGAAAGCCGCATGGCACACCTCGCCAACAAGTTCGCGGGGATCGCCCGCGTCGAGGTACCAAAGGCCCGGGTCGATGAGGTCCGCCAAGCCCTCGAGGCGCTCGAGGACGACGGCATCCACATTCTCGTCGACACCAGCCGCGAGGGCAAAACGCCGGGCGAGCAATTGATCGAGATCGAGCTGGTCGGTCCCGACAGTCCGGGTATCCTGCGCGACATCACCGGCTGCATCGCCGCCAAGGGCGGCAGCGTCGAGGAACTGCAGACCGAGATCCGCGACGCGCCCATGGCCGGCGGAACCCTGTTCCATGCCAAGGGCCGCGTTTGGGTGCCGGCCGGCATGGACGCCGATGAGATGGACCGCTGCCTCGAAGAGGTGGCCGGAACCCTGATGGTCGACATCTCCGTGCAGGCGGTCGATCCCGGCTAAAGCACCGGCCGGCCGTTTTGGGAGCGGCGAGCCCAAGACTCCGTCGGGCGAACGTGGTAAAATAACCCGACGTTAAAATCCTCAACGGGGATGGTTCGGAGATGACCCCAGCCGAAGCCGCCTCGACCGTTCCGCCGTCCGCCAACGGCTTTATCCCGTCCGTCGGCGAGATTGATGTCGCGCGGGTCGAGGGGCGTATCGAACGATCGCTGCTCAAGAAGGTCCAGGGCCTGATCGAGGACTACCCCGAAGAAGCCGTCGAGGTGGTGCGCGGTTGGATGGCCGAGGACTATTACCGGCACTAATCCTTTTCCCCCGCGTCCTCGGTCCAACCCTTGGACCACTGCGCGCCCGGTGCTACCGTTCGCCTGCAAAGCAATGGATTGGTGAAAGCCGGTTGGACTGGTCGGACACCCCCAATCCGTCACCCCCGGGCGTGACCCGGAGGTCCACTGTCAAAAGGCGTGGATTGCCCGCTGGCCATGGGGTCAAGCCCGGCAATGACGACTGGGAAAGGTCAGCTACTCGGCCCGACCGACGACAGGGGGCAAGAAACCCATGACCGACTACCAGGGACCTTTATCGCGTTTCCGCGTGCTCGACCTGACCCGCGTGCGCTCCGGGCCGACCGCCGTCCGCCAACTGGCCGATTGGGGCGCCGACGTCATCAAGATCGAGGCGCCGGAAGCCATCGACCCGGCGAAGGGCATGGGCGGGGCGCGCACCGGTCCCGATTTCCAGAACATCCACCGCAACAAGCGGGGCATCACGCTGAACATGAAGGACCCGGCCGGCCGCGACGTCTTTTTGCGTTTGGTCGAGAGCGCCGACGTCGTCGTCGAGAACTTCCGTCCCGACGTCAAGGACCGGCTCGGCATCGCCTACGACGACCTCAAGGCCGTCAACAAAGGGATCGTGCTGGCAAGTATCTCTGGCTTCGGCCAGGACGGCCCTTACATGCGCCGCCCCGGCTTCGACCAGATCGCCCAGGGCATGGGCGGCCTGATGTCGATCACCGGCCTGCCCGGTCAGGGCCCGGTGCGCGTCGGCATTCCCATCGCCGACCTGACAGCCGGCATGTATGCGGCCATCGGCATCCTCATCGCGCTCCTGGAACGCGAACAATCAGGGGAGGGGCAGTGGATCACGACGTCCTTGCTGCAGGCGCAGATCGCCATGCTCGACTTCCAGGCGGCCCGCTGGACCGTCGCCGGCGAGGTGGCGCCCCAGGCCGGTAACAACCACCCGACCTCGATCCCCACCGGCGTCTTCAAGACATCGGACGGCCACATCAACATCGCGACCACGGGCGTCGCCATGTGGGACCGCCTCTGCGAGGCCTTGGAGGCCCCCGGGATCCACGAGAACCCGGGCTACGCCACCGGCGAACTCAGGTCCGACAACCGCGACGCCCTGAATGCCGAAATCGAAGCCGTCACGGTCACCAAGACCTCGGCCGACTGGATCGACATCCTCGAGGCCGCCGGTGTCCCCTGCGGCCCCATCTACCAGATCGATCAAATGTTCGCCGACCCGCAGGTCCAGCACGTGAACATGGAGCACCCGGTCGAACATCCGGACCTGGGTCCCATGAACCTGGTCGGGCAAGCGGTGCGCATGAACCGCTACGAGCCGAAGACCGGCATGGCGACACCTGACCGCGGCCAGCACACGGAGGAGGTGCTGACGGCGGCGGGGTATTCGGAGGATGAGATCGCCGCCTTGCGCGACGGCGGCGTGATCTGAGGCGCACTTACCCGGCGACGCCCAGGTCCCGGTCCAGCTCCGCCAGGTCTTTGTCGCGGCGGTGGTAGCCGCAGTCGTTGACGAGGGTGCGGGCTTTTTCCAGATACTCCAGGGCGGCGGCCTTGTCGCCCCGGTCGCGCTCGAGGCGGGCGAATCCGAGGTGGGCGTCGGCTTGGTGTAGGCGCGCGCCCATGCGGCGGGCGAGGCGGAGGGCTTCGGCAAGGTCGGTCTCGGCGGGGGCGAAGTCTTTATTCTCCCGCCGGACTTCCGCTCGGACTAGCAGGCCTTTAGGGATGAACTCCAAGTGCCCGAACCGACGTAGGCCGTCTACGGCGGCGTTCAGGCTTCCACCCGCGTCCGTCAAGCCGAGCAACGCACCCGCCCTGCCCAAGATCAGATTGTGGAGCGCGTTGTCGAGGAGGAATCCCTGTTTCGCTAATGCTTCGAACCTCTCCGCGGCTTGTTCGCGCACCTCCCCGGCGTTGGACCGGTCATCTAGCAACAAGTTGCAATACTGGTAGCCAGATACCGAACTGAGGACGGCGTCGCCTTGCTCCCGATTCGCCAACATATCTTCGGCTGAACGGAAAATGACGAGAGCAGCCTCAGTTTCGCCAGCCTCGGCGCGGGCATTCGCTAAGTCCCCTCGTCTTACGACGGACAAGTCCAATTGGCCGAAATTGTCGGCATGGCGAACCGCTGTTTCCGCCGCTGCAACGGCTCCGGCAATGTCCCCTATCGCAAGGCGAGTCTGACTTAGGTTACCGGCGGAGATGGCGGCGTTACCTAAGAATTCCAACCAATTTGTTGGTGCCTCGGCTATCTCTAGGGCTGCCGTCAGAGGCGCGATAGCCTCTTTCAGGCGCCCTTGGGCGCGGAGGCCGAAACCAGCTTCGTGTAGTAAGAAACTCCGTCTATTGGCGTCGTCCACATCGGCCACCAAACGGGTCCAAGGTGGCTCTGGCTCAAAGAAGCCGGCCAATGCGGAAAGACGGGGACCGAACAGACCAAGCTTCTTCACAGAGAAGTGTTCGCTGTGACGGTCAATGCGTTCGCGCAACACATCCCAGTATGCATTCAAATACCAACCGGCCCGGCAGCCATGAGCGACGGCGGCGAAGAGCGGCGCCATGCTATCAGCTGTGTCAGGAAACTTTTCCGTCGCGTCCTTGTAGTGGTCGAACAGGACGCCGTTGCCGGCCTTCCATGCAGCCGGAGCGTTTTCCTGTAGCCTGTCGGCGAAGTACTCGCGGAGCAGCGGGTGAGCGTCGAGCGCGCCTTCGTCGTCGCTAGTCCCGGCCACCAATCCAGCCCGGCGAAGGTGCGACAACGCCATGTTCCACTCAGTATCCATTAGGTCCTTCACAGGCGCCGTCAAGCCGTCTATCGGCGCGGCCTCGCGCAGGGCTCGCACCGCCGCGGCTTCCGCTGGCCGGTCGAACAGGCCGAGCAGGCGTAGTATTGATACCTCCGGCGAATCTGGACCGAACCAGTTGACGTAGGCCTGCATGACGTGTTCAGCGTGTTCGCCCGCCGCCGCACCCATTAAATTGATCTCACCGCGTTTACGGACGTCGCCGCCGCAAGCGTCGCGCAGGTAAGATCCCATCAGGGTGAGGGCGAGTCCGTGACCGTCGACATCGCGGGACGCCTGTTCCAGTTCGTCATCCTCTCCGTCGACCTCCAACATGCGCAGCAGGGCCGCGCCCTCGGCCGGCTGGAAGTTGGTCAGGTCGATCCCATCGGCCGTCCCGCCGACGTAGTCGCCGAGGTCGGTCGGCGTTTCGCGGGTCGTAACGAGGCAGAGGCCCTGATTGCCGAGGGCCAGACCTTCGAGCAGGGCGGCGACGCCCGGGTCCTTCAACCGGCCTTCCATATGGCCCCGGGGATATTGCAGCGGTTCCATCCCGTCGAGCACCAGCACGTGGCGACCAGCAGCGACCATTCCGGCCAGTCGCTGGCCCTTGCTCATGGGGGCGTTTTCCTCCGGTTTCGGGTCGGGGCCGAAGAATTCAAGGGCCTTGTCGAGGAACGCATCGCCCGACGCCTCGGTCAGGTCGCGCGTGCCCTGGCTGTAGAAGGACCAGCAGAAGACACTCTCGGCGCCGCGCCAATTGTCGGCTGCCATCTCTGCCAGCCAGTGGCGAACCACCGAGGTCTTGCCAACCCCGCCGCCGGCGACCAGCGAGAGCACGTTGGTTTTTTCGCTCTCCCATGCCCTGTCGATTTGGGCGAGTTCCGCTTCCCGGGCGACGAAGTTGTCTCCGGCACCCAAAGGCATGTTGTTCATCGCGGCGCGGAAAGCGGGGCTCTTGGCTGCGGGTTCAGTCGTCGTTGGTTGGGCGGGCGCATGGTGGTGGTGCACATCGCCGACATGAATCTTGGTTTGGTCACCCGCCTTCAAATTGGTCTGTGTCGCAGTGTCGACATCGCCGTGGACGTGGAAATTTACCGACTGCTTAGTGGCCGATTTGCCATCGTTCTTTTTGACGGAGTGGTGATAGGCCAAATAGGCGACGATCGCAGAAACGACCGCTGCCACGCCGGCAATGAAGGCGCCCAGGTTTTCGAAGACCGCCTTCCACAGGCCTTCCCAAATCCCTTCCCACATGTCCCCCGCCTTATATTCGAAGTGGTTGTTGGAATGTGTTAACACGCAATACGCGCGCCGGTCATCTCCTTTCGCTGCGGTCAAAAGAAAAGCCCCACCGGATGGTGGAGCCTTTTCATAGCTCTTCCACGTCACCCCCGGGCTTGACCCGGGGGTCCACTGGCGGAGGGCGTGGATCACCCGCTGACGCTTGCGGTGGGGTCAAGCCCGGCGATGACGAGAGAACATGGGGCCCAATAAGGGCCTTACCTCAATTCATCTTCTTCTTATCCATCTTCATGTGATCATGACCCTTCTTCATGCCCATCTTCATGATCTTCACCGTGAGCTTCTTGGCGCCGGCCTTCTCGAAGGTGACGGTCATGGGGAGGCTGTCGCCTTCCTTCAGCGGTGCGTGGAGGCCCATGAACATGATGTGGTAGCCGCCCGGTTTCAGTTCGGCCATGCCGCCGGCGGGGATGGCGATGCCGCCTTCGACCTTGCGCATCTTCATGACGCCGCCTTCGTTGATGTGGGTGTGGATCTCCACCTTCTTGGCAACGTCGGCCGAGGCCGAGACCAGTTTGTCGGCCATCTTGCCGGAGTTGTGGATGGCGAAGTAGGCGGCGCCATTCTTGGCGGTCGGTGCCGTGGCCCGGGCCCAGGGCTCCATGATCATGACGCCTTTGCCATGGCCATGGCTGCCGGCTTGTGCGGGCAGTGCGGCGATGGCGACGGCGGTGAGCGTGAAGGCGGCGAGGGCCGCCCGGCGGGTAACGATCTTCATGGGTTTGTCCTTCCTCGAACAGATAGGGGTGATTGCCGGGCGACGGGCCCGGTGCGGGTTTGGTGTTGGATCAGAGGAAGGAGGCGGGCGGTGCGCGCGGGGGTTTGCTGCGGGGCGTCGATTGCCCTTGGGCGGGCACCGAGGCCGGAACAACCGGTGTTTGGTGAACCCAGGTGAAGGCCCTGGTGGAGACCATGTCCGTCCGCGCCTTGGCGACGGACGGGCTGCACTGGCAGAGCGAACAGTCGTGTTCGATATCGGCGGCCGGAGATTGGGTAGGGGCCTGATCCGAGCCTGGCAGCTGGGCGATGCCGTGGCCGGTGCAGATGACGCGGAGCGCCGCCTCCAGCGAGGTCCCGGCATCTTGCGCCGGCAGCACCATGGCGTGCGCCGCCAGACCCTGCAGGGTGATGGCGAAGGCGATGAGCCAAGCGAGAACGGGGCGGCGTCTGATGCGGTTCATAAAGGCTCGAGTCCTGACCGGATGGGCGGCATAGTGCACCGCATTCCCGGGACAGTCCATGAGCAAAGTCAAGGACCGCGCGGCCCCGCACGGTGGCGGGCCAGGCCTTCAGGACCGGATCAGATCTTGATCTCCGCCTGTTCCAATTCGATGGCCTGCCAGTTCTCGCCGGCGGCGATCAGGCAGCTGAGGCCATCGGGCCTAGTGTTGACGATCGTGAAGCTTCCCGATTCGGAGGCGAACACCTCGATCACGGTGCCGTTCGACGCGACGCCGACGGACAGCGGAACCTCTTGATGTTTGTTTTTAAGGCTCTCTGCGATCGCCTGCCGTTTCGCGCAGGCGTATTGTGCCTGGGCGGCGGAGGCGAGGAGGTTCGACCCGATCAGAAAGGCGCCGAGGATGATCCAAAACCGTTTCATCATTCTGCACTCCTTTCCTAAAAAGCCAAAGGCCGTCCCACCCGGACGGCCCTCCCAAAGAACGGCATCGCTAACTGGACCTCTCGATCCCGGTGACGTTTTCCACCGGCCGTTCTTCCGTTCGTCGGTCCGTTTTAAGGGGTGATGGTTAATTTTCTGTGAAGCGAAAACGATCCCCGGTTGCTGTTCGCCGTCTTCTCTGGGCGAGCACCCACGGCCGGAAGGTTCAGCGCGGCATATCGGTCAATAGGCCGAGAGGAGCGGGGGTCGTTTTATCGCTTGCCACCCTTCACCCGCCGCCACCAGGCAGGAGATGCCGTCGGGCCTGGAGTTGATGATGGTGAAGCTGTCGCTCTTCGGCGAGGCGAAGACCTCGATCAGTGTGCCGCGGGACGTCAGGCCTCGGGATACGGCGACCTCGCCATGGTTCCTATACAACGCCTCGACCACGGCGTCGCGTTTGCCGCACAAGATGGTCGACTGTGCTTCGCTGCCGCCGGTCATCAGGACCAGTCCTGTCAGTACGAGGCTCAGGCCGATCAGAAAGGCGGCCAGCGTGACAAGTGTCTTTTTCATGTCCGTACCCTCCTTTCCAAAACAAGAGCCGCCCACCGGGCGGCTCACCGAAACGACTGATATGCAACCGACTTCACGTTTGTTTTTCTACCATGGGCCCTCTTTCGTGTGCCGCCCTTTCATCGATTATACGCCTGGGTGCCGCCGTTTTCCTTAAAATACGGAAAAACAACGGCTTAGATGCACTGCCGTGATCTTGTCACGGTACCGGACGCGCATGCGTGCGATAGGAACGGACGGTCAACGGACAACCAAATGTTAAAACTTCACCGCCATGCTGTCGGGCGGGGAAAGACGCGCATGAGATTTTTCGACGAGTTGATGACGGCGTTGCCGGGCGAGGATTGGCAGAGGCTCGAGACCTGGGCCGCCGTCGCCGGCATGACGCCTGCCGAGTACGTCGCTGCCTGCATCCGCCGCGGCCATTCGAGCTACAAGGACGAATTGAAGTCCTCGGCCGCCATCATCTATCCGGGCCGCGAACCGGCACCCGAGAGCGCCGCCAAGAAACGGCCGCTGTGGCGGGATTTTCAGGCCCGCAGCCGCTCGTTCTTCGGATCGTAGGCCGGTTCCGCCAGCACCGTGGCGCGCCGGCGGTTCCCCAGAATATCGATCTCGAAGGTACCGCCGGGCTCGGCGAACGCCGGTTTCACATAGGCGAAGACCAGGCTCTTACCGACCGCGTGGCCGTAACCGCCCGACGTGGTGACGCCGATGCACTTGCCGTTGCCGTAGACGGTCTCGCCGCCGACGCAATCGGCGTCGTCGGCATCGACTTCGGCATAGACGATCTGGGTGGCGATCCCGTCCTGCTTGCGCTGCATCGTCGCCGCCCGGCCGGTGAAATCGCCCTTGTCTAGGTTGAGGAAGCGTTCCATGTCGGCCTCGATCAGCGTGATCTCGTTGGTCAGTTCCACTCCCCAGCCTTTGTAGGCCTTCTCCATGCGCAGGCTGTTGACCGCATAGACCCCGAAATCGCCGATGCCGAGGGCTTCGCCTTCCCGCCACAGCGCGTCATAGACCTCGGCCAGGTGGGCCATGGGTGTGTGCAGTTCCCAGCCCAGTTCACCGACGTAGTTGACGCGGAGCGCGCGGACCGGCACGCCGGCAACATCGATCTCCCGGCCCGACAGCCAGCGGAAGCTCTCATTGGAAAGATCGGCGTCGGTGAGCTTGGCCAGCAGGTCACGGGCGCGCGGCCCGGCCAGAACCAATACGCCGAAGTCGTCGGTGACGTTGGCGACGGTGACGTCCTCGCCGTCGGTGAGCGACTGGGTCAGGAGGCCCATGTCGTGGTCCTCGGCGACGGCGCCGGACAGGAGATAGAACCGATCCTCGGAAAGCCGCGTCACGGTGAATTCGTTGGCGATGCGCCCGCCGTCGGTCAGCATGTGGCCCAGGACAACACCGCCAGTCTTCTTGGCGACCCGGTTGGCGAGAACGCGGTTGAGGAAGGCCTCGGCACCGGCGCCCGCGACCTCGTATTTCGAAAAACTCGAGAGATCGAGCACCCCGACCCTTTCGCGCACGGTGCGGCATTCTTCGGCCACCAATTCGAAGACGTTGTTGCGCCGGTAACCGTATTTCTCCTCGCGTCCATCGGGCGAGAACCATTTCGGCCGTTCCCATCCGAAGGCCATGGTATGAACGCAACCTTTGTCGTTGAGCTTGCCATGGAGCGGCGTCGTGCGGATCGGCCGGCCCGTGGGCAGTTCCTCGCCGGGGGCGGGCAGGGCATACATGCGGTTGTAGTCCTCGAAGGACTTGGCGCGCACGTAGCCTTCCGATGTCCAGGTTCCGAAGCGCCGGGGGTCGAATTCGTGCATGTTGATCTCGGCCGCCCCGTGCACCATCCATTGGGCCAGGTACTTGCCGCAGCCACCGCCCTGGGCGATGCCGATGGCGGACCCGTTGCACATCCAGTAGTTCCGTTTGCCGGCCGCCGGGCCGAGGAAGGGGTTGGCGTCGGGCGTATGCGGGATGGCGCCGTGGACGATGCGCTTGATGCCGGCCTCGGCCCAGAGCGGCATGCGCTCGAGAACCTTTTCGAGATGCGGCAGGGAGCGGTCGATATCGCCGTCGAAGAGCTCGTTCTCCGATTCCCATTCGGGCCAACCGCCGCGGTGGTCCCAGGCCTCTAGGGCGCTTTCCTCCGCGGTCTCGTAGATGCCGATCAACCCGGCCTTCTGTTCCTGGCGGTAATAGGCGGACGCCGACGGATCGCGGATGACCGGGATTTCCGTATCGGACTCGATGAACTCCTTGATCGGGTCGGTGACGAAATACTGGTGCAGCATGTTGGTGATGGCGACGTCGGTGCCGACCATCTGGGCGACCTGGCGGGCATAGCAGCCGGCGGCGTTGACCACGTGCTCGCAGGTCACCGTGCCCTTCTCGCTGACCACCTCCCATTCGCCGCTCGGTAACGGGTTGATGTCGAGGACGCGGTTCCTGAGCGAGATCTCGGCGCCCATCTGCTTGGCGCCGATGGCCAGAGCGTTGCAGCAGCCGGCCGGGTCGACGTGGCCGTCGTCCAGGGTATAGGCGCCGGCCTTGACCCCGGTGACGTCGAGGTGGGGGATGATGTTCTTGATTTCGTTGGGCCCGATCACCTCCATGCGGTACCCGATCAGGGGCGCCATGGCGGCGACGTGGCGGAACCAGTCCTCCTCCTCGGGCGTGAAGGCGAGGCGGATTCCGCCGCAGCCGTGCCAGCTCACGTACTGCCCGGTCTTTTCCTCCAGCGTCGGGTAGAGCGTGTTCCCGTAGTGGTGGATCTTGGCCATGTTATAGCTGCCAATGAAACTCGGGCACTGGCCGGCCGCGTGCCAGGTGGAGCCGGACGTCAGCTCACCCTTCTCGATCAAGAGGATGTCGGTCCAGCCTTCCTCGGCCAGGTGATAGAGCAGGCCGGCACCCATCATGCCGCCGCCGACGATGACCACGCGCGCGTGCGTTCTCATAGCTTGGTTTCCTCCCTCTTTACGCCTGCATGTTAGCGCGCGGCAGCTTGATGTCGAAGGTTTCACGGATACGGGCGTCGAGGCCGGCGTCGATATGTTCGGGGAAATGGCTGTCCAGGATGGAGCGCGTCTTGGCCCGCGCCTGCTGGAGGATCCAGGGCGAGCCTTTTTCCGCCCACTCCTTAGGGCTCGAACGGTCACCGACGGCCGGATAGACGTATTCGCTTTCCATCAGCGCCATGGTCTGCCCGTGCCCGAGGAAATGCCCAGGGCCTTCCGTGCAGACCTCGCGCATGACTTCGATCGAAAGCGTTTCGTCGGTGACCTCGATGCCGCGTACGGTACGGAGCACGCCGCCGAGCACATCGTTGTCGATGACCGCGCCCTCCATGCTGAAGCCGAGCAGACTGGCCTGCATGCCGGCCGATTCGTAGATCATGTTGGCGCCCGAATTGGCGACCAGGGCCGTGGTGTAGCCTTTCTCGGCGCCAGCCTGTTTGTCCGGAACCTTCGAGTCGGTCATGCCGGCGGCAACGCCGCCCGTCAGGTCGTAGAAGTGCGCCATCTGGGCGCAGGCCGCCATGAGGAGCGCCTGTTCGCCGCTGCCGCCGCTCATGGCCCCGGTGCGGAGATCCGAAACGAAGGGCCAGGTGCCGAAGATGGCCGGGTGGCCGGGTTGCAGCAAGTTGACGTAAACGAGGCCGCCCAGCACCTCGGCCACCTGCTGGACGACGGCGCCGGCGAGTGCGGCCGGACTGGTTGCACCGGCCTGGCCGGCGGCCAGCAACAGCACCGGCATGCCGCCGCGGACGGCGGCCTCCAGGCAGAAACACGCATCCTCGGTGAACTTCAGGGGCGGCACCACGAAGCAGTTGGACATGCTGACGAAGGGTCGCTCGCGCCAGGCTTTTTCACCGCCAGCGACCATGTGCAGCAATTCGAGGGTCTCGTCGACATGGGCCGGTTTGACCCAGGACGAGCCGACGTGTTTGGTGGTGCCCGAGATCGACGCGTAGCAGGTGTTGATGTCGAGGTCCCGTGAACGCGCCAGGTCGCGGGCGACGATCGGGCGCTGGAAAAAATGCACGTGGTCCAGAGTGTCGACGAGGCGCGCGATGTCGTAGAGGTCGGCCAGGGTCGATTCTCGGTAGTCACCGGTCTCCGCATCGACCATGTGGACGGCGGCGCCGGCGGTGCCGAAGTAGACGCGGTTGCCCGAGGGTTCCATGTCGTGTTCCGGTGTCTGGCCGTGCAGGACGAAGTGTCGGCCGGCGGTGGCGACGATGTCCTCAACCAGGGCCGCCGGGAACAGGAGGCGTCCGCCATCGGTGAGCGTTCCGCCGGCGCCGACGACCAGGTCGATGCACGACTGCGGGGCATCGCCGAGGCCGATCGTCGACAGGACATCGAGGGCCGCCTGATGAATCCGTTTCACCTCGAATTCGTTCAACGGCCGGTAGGCGCCGCCCTCGAGGCCGGGGCGCACGGCACGCCGTTCGGCGCTCGGCGGGGCCGCCCGAAGTTCCCTGCGAGCGGACCGGCCGCCCCTGCGTTTCCGCGATGTGGCTTGCATATCCACGGCTGCTCCTCCCACCGGTTGGCCGTTGGCGGATTTGACGGGAATCACGTTGGGTGCGCAAGCGACGGTTTTTCACCTATTGTTGAGAAAAAATAACCGATATACTGACCGCTACCGATTCCGCCAATGATGCGTGAGGGACGTCGATGCGCCCCCGATTGCCGCCCCTGAATGCGCTCAAGGTCTTCGAGGCCGCCGCCCGGCATATGAGTTTCCGGCGCGCTGCCGAGGAGTTGAACGTCACCCATTCCGCCGTCAGCCACCAGGTCAAGGCCCTGGAGGAGCAATTCGGCGTGCCGCTGTTCGAGCGCGCCTCGCGCCGGGTATCGCTGACCGAGGCCGGTGAGGTCTATTATCCGATCCTGCGCGACGCTTTCGACCGCATTGCGCGGGGCGCCGAACTGGTGCGCACGGTGGAATCGCCCAACGTGCTGACCGTGCAGGTCTATGTCTCCATGGCGCTGCGCTGGTTGATTCCCCGCCTGCACCGGTTCGAGGCGCGCCACCCCGATATCAACGTCAGGCTGAGCACGTCCTACCTGCAGTGGGAGTTCGACCGCGGCAACGTCGACGTCGGTATCGTTATCGCCGCCGAGCGTGAACCGGGACTGCATTATACGAGGCTGTTTCGGTCCGAAGTGTTCCCGGTCTGCGCTCCACGGTTCGTGGACGGACCGCAGGCTCTTCAAGATCCTGCTGACTTGCTCGGCGTGCCGCTGTTGCACGTCTATACGGTGCCCAACGACTGGCGGCGCTGGCTGCAGGCGGCCGAGATCGAAACCGGTGCCGGCGGCAAAGGCACCAGTTTCGACAGCTTCGTGCTCGCCCTCGAGGCAGCGATCGCCGGCCAGGGCGTGGCGCTGAGCAACATGATGTTCGTGCGCGACGACCTGGAGACCGGGCAGCTGGTCAAACCCTTCGACATCGGCGTCCCCCAGGAGGGCGAATGGTTCCTGGCCTGCGCCGAAGGCAGCGAGGACCAGGCGAAGATCGCCGTTTTTCGTGACTGGCTGGTGGCGGAGTTGAAAGCGGACCCGGATGTGGGGGGATGACGGCGACGGATAGGGGCCGTTGCGCATGGCGTGGTCGTCCGCCGCGCCCAGCACCGGAAGATGTCGACCTTCGTCGACTTTATTCGACCGCCCACCGGAAACCCCGGTCGTCGTTCGGGTCGTCATTGGTCGTCCGCTTCCATTCGCGCCAGGCAGCGCCTGATGTTGGCCTCGCCGCGGCGCACCCAATGGGCGATCTCCGCCTCGTCGGCCGCCTGGCGCTCCTCCTCTCCCGCATCGGGCACCTGGGCGCCGATGCCGAGTTTGGCGATCCGCGCCTCGGCCTCGATGGCGCGGATCGCCGGATGGAGCGCACCATCGGCCAGGGCCTGGCGGCCGATCTCGGCGAGCCTATCCATCCAGTCGCGCTCGCGGGCGTCGCGTTCCTCACGGAGCGCGTCTCGAAGCCCATCGAGACGGTTGCGCACGCGGTCGTCCTGGAGCAGCCGGTAGCCCTGGTTCTTGGCCCCGGCCTCGCCGTAGCCGGCCAGCCGCGCGACCCGCGCCGCGGTGGAACCACGCACATAGAATTGGCAGAAGGCCTCCTGGCGGGCGTTGAGGGGGCGGGCCGGGTCATTTGCATCGGGATTGCCAGGAAAGGGGCTGTCGTCGGTGTCGAACATGGGGGCCTCGCAAGGTGCTGGATAGAGCATCGATGTTTATGATTTGTTCTATTTATCGGAAAATAAACATAAAATGTCAAGGAAATTCGGTATTCGCGGTACCGGACGGGGGGAAGCCAAGGAGGCGAATTTCTTGCCACGCCCTCCAGTCGTCACCCCCGCTTTCGCGGGAATGACCATGGGGGTTTTGGTTTTGGGCCTAAGGCCCAGGCTCGCTCCGGAGGCGAGATGACCGCTCGTGTCGTTAAGCGGCTGTCACTGTCAGCTTCGGATATTGGCCGGAAGATCCCATTAGCCGACATAGAACGCGGCCTGACGGAACTACGAAAAAGAGAAGAAGATCTACTCGGACGAACCCTGTTGGTTGCTCGGTTCAACTCTGCCTACTGAGTAGACCATA
>Ga0056135_10000138_pt1 | contig 24195 bp, 23 predicted proteins | sample WorMetG1aBELIZE1_FD_67481 | JGI IMG/M metagenome (GOLD analysis project Ga0056135, IMG submission 67481) | Marine gutless worms symbiont microbial communities from Max Planck institute for Marine Microbiology, Germany - Inanidrilus... ...
ACCGCCAACCAAAGCCAAAAACCGCCGCAGCATCTGCCAGTGGCGGCGAATAAACGTCCGCTCTTAATAGAAGCGGACGCCCAAAACACTCTTTCGGACGAGTTTATCAACGATATCGGCGGTTTGCGTACATGCGAAGCCAATTTGTGGACGAGGTCTTTTGAAGGGGATGACGAGAAACTAGAAACGGTATCCGTAGCGGACACCGACGTTATCCATTCCCTCGTTCTCATCGTCACAGACGCCGCCGTGAGAGATGTGGTCCCACATGCCCGAAAGGCTGTGGCGGTCCCAAAAAATGAACCCCAATTCGATCGACTCTCGAAACAGCCAACGGCAACCGAATTCCCGGCGTTCGTCCGTATCCGTGTCGCCGGGCTCGGCATGGAGCCGTCCGTTGTGGACGGAAAACCCGGGACTGAAGTCGATGAACAACGGCCCCCATGGCATCCACTCCCAGGCCAGGCCCGTATAGATTTGATCCGTGTCGTCGGAACTGGCGTTGAAGCTGGCGCCGATATGGGGACGCGGCGACCACACGATGTCCATGAAATCCGGCGACACAAAAAGCACTTCCAGGTTGCCGTCAACGCCGCCTTCCTTCGGCGTGTCCGTGGAGATGGCGACCGAGTGGGCGAGGAGGCCGCCGCGGACCTCCGACAACCAACCCCAGCCCCCATCGGGACCCCCGTTGGCGGCGGCCATTTCAGGCTGGGACTGTTGCGGCGATGCCACCGGTCCGGGAGATGACCGCCCGGTAGCCGGACGATAAGGTTGCGCCGGCGCTATGGGTGCTGCCGGCCGAGCTGCAACCGGGGCCGGTCGGCCGTCGAGGTGCCTCGACGCTGCTTGTTGGCGGGCGATGGCGTTGGCGTAGACCTGATTGACCAGGGACCAATTGGCACCGCCCGCAGGCACGGCGCTGGCAGCCATCGCCTCCCCTGTCAGGACCGCGACCGTCAGGGCAATGGCCGCCGAAAGGCAGGCTCTCAATTTGTTTTGCACTAACGCCATGATTCCCTTGGTCTTTTTTAGTGGGCGCTTATAAAACAAGGTTTTCGCGAACGGCACAAGGTTTCAGTGCCGACAAATTCTGAATGGCGCTTCAACCGATACTGTCGAGGCGGCCGGCACCGTATTGGGTCAGCTGGACAATTTGATCCTGTGGTTCGTCGAGACCGAGTATTTCATCCTTCGAAAGGCCGAGATAGAGGCCGCGCAACATACGCCCGGCGACGCCGTGGGAGAAAACCACAAGGCGCGAAGCCGGAGGCTGTTCGGAGAGCCAATGGGTGATGCGCTCGCGAAGTCGTTCGTAACTCTCGCCGCCACCGGGAATGACGTAGTCCCAGCGACTGACCCGACGCCCGGCGACGTCTTCCGGATAACGCTTTTCGATCTCGGCCGTCGTCAGACCTTCCCACTGACCGTAGGACCGTTCGATCAGGCGCTCGTCGTAGATGATTTTCTCGACATCGGCGCCGGCCTCGTCGCAGGCGATGGCGGCCGTCTGGCGGCAGCGGAACTTGGTGCTGCAGTGGATGGTCACCGCCGACCAGTCGTCGATCTCGGCGGCCAGGCGCCTTCCATAGCCGCGCGCCTGTTCGCAACCCCTGAGGGTCAACGGCGAGTCCATGTGCCCCTGGTGTCGGTCGACGCGGTTCCAAGTGGTTTGGCCGTGGCGTAGCAGGAAGATTTCAGGGTGGTTCATGACAAGGGGAACCCATTCGGCGTCGTGATGAAGGTCGACGCCTTGTTTCCAGGTCCGGCGGCCTCAAGTCAAGGCGCATATGTCCTTGATCTTGTTTCGCACAATCTCGATCGGGGCCGCCCAATCGCCCGCTGCCGGTTGGCGGATCAGGGTCAAGGAGTCGTACCAGGGTGTCGTTTCGCCCGCCATTGTCCATCGCCAATCGGGCACATGGGCAAGCAGCACCCAAGCCGGACGGCCGGTGGCGCCGGCCAGGTGAGCAAGTGCCGTGTCGACGGTGACGATCAGGTCGAGTCCGCCGATCAATGACGCCGTCTGGGCGAAGTCGCCGAGGCGGTCACCGAGGTCGGTGACGTGATCGGCCAGCCCGGCGGCTTCCAAAGGTTCACGCCCCGCCGCAAATTGCAGGGAGAACAGACGGCAGCCCGGTATGCCGGAGAGTGGCGCCAGACTTTCGAGCGGGACCGAGCGTTTCCTATCGGCGTCATTGGTCGGGCTGCCGGCCCAGTTGAGGCCGATGTTGAACGATCCCTTATCGGGCAGGGTGCCTTCGGGTGCAGTGGGTGCCGTCAGATAACCTTCGGCTCTTGGGATGGTGTCTTGGGTTGTCCCGAGACGGTGGGGCAGGCTGAGCAGAGGGAGAAAAAAGTCGAATGCCGGGACCGGCATGCCCGGAACCAGAACGCGATCGACGCCGGGCGCAGTCTTGAGCAAACGGGCGAGGGATTCCCGGCACTGGATGATGACGGCGGCTGCTCCCCTGTCTTTGAGGGCCGGCGCGAAACGAACGAACTGGATGGCGTCTCCCAATCCTTGTTCGGCGATGAGCATAATAGCCTTGCCGGCCAGGTCCTGGCCGCTCCAGATCGGTCGGTCCAGGTCGCGACCCGGCCGCTTGCCGGCCGGCCCCGCGAACCGGTATTCGTAGTCGGGCCAACCTTGCCGGTAATCGCCGCGCAGCAGGTGTACGACTCCGCGGTTGTAAAGCGTCTCACCGTCGTCCGGGTTGGCGGCCAATGCCCGCCCGTAGGCATCGAGCGCTTCGTCCAGACGGCCCAGTTCCTTGAGCGCGACGCCTCGATTGTTCCATCCGGCGGCATGGTTCGAGTCGAGAGCGAGACCGCGCTCGACGGCGGCCAAAGCATCCTCGGGAAGGTTTCGTCTTAGGCTGGCGGCCGCCAATCCGAACCAGGCGGCGGCGGTGTCGGGCACGATGCCGGCGGCACGGCGGAACTGGACGCAGGCTGCTTCCGTGTCGTCGAGTTCGGCCAACAGGTTCCCCAGATTGAGGCACAGGTCCGCATTGTCCGGATGGTTGACCAAGGCCTGTTCGAACAGCGATCGCGCCGCCTCGAGCCGGCCCTTGCTCCTGAGGATCGCCGCCAGGTTGTTTAGGGACGGGAGATGGTCCGGATCGAATTCGAGGACGGAACGATAGGCCTTTTCGGCAGCCGTCAGGTCACCATCCTTGTGGAGAGCGAGGGCCTTTTGAAAAATGTCGGTCACGGAATAGGCGTTTCTGGTTGTTCGGCGGGCTTGCCGGCGGGCCTTCGCCAGCCGGTGATTTTCAGTATAGTCTGTGCGGCATTCAAACGGGGGAGGAAATCATGGCCCACGGCATGGTCTCGGCACCGCAGCCGGAAGCGGTCGAAGCCGGCGTACTGGCCCTAAGGGACGGCGGCAATGCGGTCGACGCGGCGATCGCTTGCGCCCTGGTACAGACAGCCGTCGACCCGCAGATGTGCGGCATCGCCGGGTTCGGCTCCATGCACCTCTACCTGCCCGAGGCGGGCCGCCATCTGATCCTCGATTTTCACGGTCGCGCGCCCCTGTCTGCGCGGCCCGACATGTGGCAGGACCTGATCGAGAGGGAGACGGAGGACGGCTTCGGTTTTGTCCTCAAGGGGCAGGTCAACGACCTCGGCTACGGCGCCATCACCACGCCGATGACGTTGAAGGCGTTCGACGAAGCGCTCCAGCGTTTTGGTACCCACTCCCTGGGCGAGCTTCTGGAACCGGCGATCCGCTACGCTGACGAGGGGTTCCAGGTGCGTCCGCACATGTCGTACTTCTGGAACCTGGTCGAGGGCGCCGGGCGAGTCCCGCACGTCGAGCGAATCCGCCATTTCCCGGAAGCCAGGCGCATCTACACGGACGAGGACGGCAACATCCGCAAGACAGGCGCCGTTCTGAGGAATCCGGATATGGCAAAGACCTACAGGCGTATCGCCGAAGAGGGTATCGGTGTCTTCTATGAAGGGGCCCTCGCCGAGGCCATCGCCGCCGACATGGACGCCAACGGCGGGCTGCTGTCGGCCGACGATCTGGCCGCGGTCGCTGTCGAAGAGACCGAACCCCTATGGGGAACCTATCGGGGCCTCCGGGTCGCCACCAATCGTCCGCCGGGCGGCGGTGTCATGATCCTGGAAATGCTCAATGTCCTCGAACGTTTCGACCTCGCCGCCATGGGGCATAACTCGCCCGCGTACATCGCGACCGTGTCGGAGGCCATGAAGATCGCCACCGTCGACAAGGACCGTCATGTCGGGGACCCTCGTTTCGTCGACGTCCCCTTGGATCGCCTGACATCGAAGGAATATGCGGCCGCCCGTGCCGCCGAGATCAAACGCGGCGAGAAATGCCATGTGCCGCGCTTGGGCGACGGCGCCGACATCAAAGACACCACGCAGGTTTGTGCCGTCGACGGGGCCGGCAATTGCGTCAGCCTGACCCACAGCCTCGGCATGCCGTCGGGGGTCATCACGCCGGGACTGGGTTTCATGTACAACGGCTGCATGTGCGTGTTCGACCCGAGACCCGGGCGGACCGGTTCCATCGCCCCCGGCAAGGCCCGGTTCTCCGCGGTCTGCCCGACCATCGTTTTCGACGGCGAGCGGCCGGTCCTGATCATCGGCGCTCCGGGCGGCACCTACATCACCATGGGCGTGCTGCAAGGGATACTGAACGCCATCGACTTCGGTATGAACGCCCATGAAGCGGTGGCGGCACCGCGGTTTTGTACGACCAGAGATACCATCGACATCACCAACCGCATCCCGCGCTTCGTCGAGGCGAACCTCGAGGCCATGGGGTATCCGGTGCGGCGTTCGGCGTTGAGCTACCATTTCGCCGGCGTTCACGCCATTTCCTTCGACCAGGAGGGTCGCTGGACCGGCGGCGCCGACCCGGGCCGCGACGGCATGGCGTTGGCGGTTTGATCGTTGGTCGCGGTTTGCCGGGCATCGGCCTTTCGTGATAGGTCTTGCGTCATGAGGACATCGCACCCATCGGAACCGACCGACAGCACAGCGGCCCGACGAATTACCGTCCCGGCCTAGGTTCTGGGCCGGGATCACGCTGAACAATCGTCCGGGAACAACGCTCCCGCGATCCACTTTTCTTTCCTGGTGCGCCCATGCCTCGTCACGAACCAATCCTTCACCTCGTCTGCGGCAAGATCGCGGCGGGAAAATCAACGCTCTGCAACCACTTGGCCTCGGGTCCCGGTACGGTGCTGATCAGCGAAGATTTCTGGCTGACCAGGATTTTCCCGGGCACCATATCGACACTCGAGGACTATGTCCGCTGCTCCAACCGCATCAAGGACGCCTTGGGGCCGCATGTCGTCGATCTGCTCGGCGCCGGACTTACGGTGGTTCTTGATTTTCCGGGCAATACGCTGGACCAGCGGAAATGGATGCGTGGCATCTCCGACGCAGCCGGGGTGACCCCTCGGCTTCACTTTCTCAAAGTCCCCGACAACATCTGTAAATCCAGGCTCCGTGAACGGAACAAGACGGGAAATCACGGGTTCACCGTTTCGAACGACCAGTTCGATTTGATAACCCGATATTTCGAACCGCCAGCTTCCGATGAGGGGTTCGATCTCGTCCTTTACGACGACCATTGACTTGTGGCGGTTTTGACACTGGATCGAATATCTCGACGTTAACGGCGGACGCTTTAGCGGTCGATCGACAATTTCATACCCTCGTGCGAGGCAATGAAACCAAGGGACTCATAAAAACCGCGGGCATCGAAGCGTTCCTTGTCGGTTGTCAGTTGCACGAGGCCGCATCCGCGCCGCCGCGCCCGCTTGATGGCCCATTCGAAGAGCTTGCGCCCGAAGCCTTTGCCTTGCAGGGCGCGGTAACGCGAAGGCTCTCGATCTGAGCCCGTTCCATGCCGCGGCGCGACAGGCCGGGGATGTAGGTCAACTGTAGGCACCCGTTGACGGCGTCGCCGATGTCGAGAACGAAAAACTCGTTGCGCGGGTCGGCATCCATCGCCTCGAAAGCGTTGACGTAGCACTCGGCAGGCGGATTCCCTGGGCTCTCCCGGGTGGTTCCGAGCGCGTCGTCGGTGAGCATGGCAATGACAGAGGCAAGGTCCTCGCGCGTCGCCTTGCGGATTTCGCAGTCTTGAAATTCGGTCATTGGGGATCGCCCGTGAGAAGATTTGGATACGTCAGCTTCTAGCCTCCCGCCGGTAGCTGGTCCAGTGTCGTTGCCCTAGTCCTGCCTTTGGGCCCATGCACCCAGGCTTTCGGCGACTGCATCGGCGACCCCTCGCCAGTCGCCGGGCCGGTCCTGGCGGAACAGCGTCAAGCTCGGGTACCAGGGACTATCGTCGCGCTCGAGGAGCCAGCGCCAGTCGGGCAGGTGCGGCAGCATCACCCAACCGGGCCGAGCCAGGGCGCCGGCAAGGTGGGCGATGGAGGTATCGACCGTGATCACCAGATCGAGAGACATCAATGTCGCCGCCGTGTCGGCGAGATCGCGGTCTTCGGCGGCGCCGTCGACCAGTCTTCCGCCCAGTCCGAGGCGGTCGATCTCGTCAGACCCGTTCAATTGCAGGCTGACGAAATCGATATTCCGGCACTCGAACAGGGGCGCCAATGTCTCCAGCGACAGCGACCGCCTGGTGTCGTCGACGTGGTCGGGGTTGCCGGACCAGCTGAGGCCAACGCGGCGGCCGGCAGCAGCCTTCGGGGTGGCGCGGTCTCGCGGTACGGATAGGTAGGGAACCTGTTGGGAAAGGGTGTCGCCGTCGATGCCGAGGACCCGGGGCAGGCTCATCAGTGGGATATGCCGATCGAATTCCGGCAGTGCTTCTCCCTGGTTGATCACGCGCTCGATTCCGTCAGCCGTTTGCGCCAGGGCGGCCACCCGCGGCTGGCAAAGAAGGAATACCGAAGCTCCGCGTTCGGCGAGCGGCTGGCAGAAACGGAGAAACTGGAGGGTGTCGCCCAGTCCTTGTTCGCCGTAGACCAAAATCCTCGAGCCCCGAACATCCTCGCCCTTCCATTCCGGTTGCGGAAAATCGGGTTTCGGCGGTACCCCCGGCGCACTGAAACGGGTCTCATAGGCCAGCCACCCGCGTTCGAAGTCGCCGGTCAATAACAGGGTCTGGGCACGGCCGTTGGCGGCCGGCCCGAGGGCGGGCTCGATGGCCAACGCCCGATCATAGGCGGCGACGGCACCGTCAAAATCGTGCAGGCAACGCCGTGTGTTGCCCAGATTGTTCCAGGCTTGGACCATGTCGGGCGCCGCTTTGACGGCCGCTTCGTAGCAGGCGGCGGCGGCTTCGAACGCCTCGAGGTCGAATAGGCGGTTCCCGACATCGTTCTGGAACGGCGCGACCTCGCGTGTCAGTTCAGCAGCCCGGCAGAACCCTCGGTAGGCGTCGTCCCGTGCGCCGCGGTCACGGGCCAGATCGGCGAGATTCGCCCAGGCCTCTGCATAGCGGGGACTGAGTTCGATGGCCTGTCGGAGGCTGGACCTGGCGCCATCGTCGTCGCCGGCGCGCCGCTGCGATCCGGCCAGGCCATTCCAGGCCTCGGCCGAGCCCGGCGCCAAGCGGACGGCGTTTTGCCCGGCTTCGACGGCGCCTGCGATGTCGTCGGCACCGCGCAATGCTACGCCCAGGTAACTCCATACCTCGGCCCGGTCCGGGTGGTGCTCGAGGATCGCCCGGTAGCGTTCGATTGCGGTCTCGAACCGGCCGCCGCGAAGATCAGCCAACGCTTCGTTAAAGGCGCGCTCAAGGTTGGATGGGTATTGGCGCACTGTCACGAAACGATCACCCGGCGCCTGTCGGTCCGACTATGGTCATTCCCGCATCCGGTTTGATAGTATGGGCCCGTCCCACCCTGTGCAGGGACGATCGGGTATTGGATTTCCGCAACGGGCAATGGCAAGACACAAGGGGGAAAGTTGCCATGGGCATCTTCAACATGCTGGTCGAGCACCATAAGAAAAACAAGGTCCGTTCCCAGAATTTCGATCTGTTCAAGGCCTGTATTGCTGCCGGCGCGCTCATCGCCATGGCCGATGACGATATGGTGCGACGGGAGCAGGCGGCGTTCAACACCATGCTGAGGGCCATCGACAAGCTGAAAATCTATCAGACCACCCACGGCAAGGAGCTTTTTCAGGAGTTCGTGGAGAAGATCCAGAGTGATCCCGATGACGGCCGCGCCCAGGCCATGAACGCGATCGAAGCGGTCAAGGAAAACCCCGATTGGGCGATGACGCTGTTGATGATCGCAGCGACGATGATGGAGGCCGACGGTGAAATCCACGAGAACGAGCTCGAGGTCATCGGCCAGATCGGCGATATGTTGGGGATCGATTCGAGCACTGTCGAAGCCCTGAAGATCGATATCAAGGACGAGATCTTCCGCGTCTGACCGGTCGGGTGGCCAGCGGCCTCACGATCGCGGCCGCGTCATCGTGAACACTCTCTCCACCGACGTGTAGTCCTGATAGCCCATACGCGCCACCGGGCGGACGCGTTCGATGTCGATCAGGCCGTCCTTGAGGATAGCGTCGCGGATGTGTACGCCGACGACACGGCCGGTGACGATGGCATTGCTGCCGCCGTGGCGGTCGGGCGGCAATTCCAAGGTTTTGTAATATTTGCATTCGAGATGGATTGGGGCGGCCTTGACGCGGGGCGGGGCAATCAATTCGGACGGCTCGGTCTCCAATCCGGCCAACTCGAATTCGTCGATTTCCGGTGCCGCTGGGGCGCTCGACGTGTTCATCGACTCACGCAGCTCCCAGGTCACCATGTTGCAGACGAACTCACCGGTCGCTTCCGCATTGGCCCTTGAATCCCTGAGACCGCTGGGCTGGCGGCCGCCGGCGGCAAACATGACCATGGGAGGATCGCCGGAAACCCCGTTGAAGAAGCTGTACGGCGCCAAGTTGACGACACCGTCGGCGCTGACACTCGATATCCATCCGATGGGGCGCGGAACGACGCAACTCTTGAAGGGATCGTGCGGCAGTCCATGCGGTTCGTCGGTATTCCAGAACATCTTCTCTCCTCGATTTTTCGGTCTTTCGGCCACCCGATGCGGTTACGGGCTGTAATGTCACCTTCAGGAAAATAGGAAATCGTTAGGCCGGCGGGAAGGTGGAAACGTGTCTGGTCCGCGCAAAACGGCTTGACGGTATACACGCGAACGCAGTTTCATTGCGTAAAGAGGAAACCGGGGGGTAGAAAATGCTGCAAAACTTTTTCGATCTCATGGAAGCCTTGCACGGGCCGATGACGATGATAACCGCGCCGCCATCGATGGCGAAGTCTGGGAAACCTATGGCGTCGAGAAGGCCGTGTTCATTCTGGACATGTCGGGATTTTCCCGTCTGACGGAAAAACGCGGCATCGTCCACTACCTGTCCATGGTCCGCCACATGCAACTGGTGACGAAACCCATCGTCGAGAGGTATGGCGGCAGGATCGTCAAATTCGAGGCCGACAACGGTTTCGCTTGGTTCGAAGAGGTGTCAAAGGCCATCCAGGCCGCCGTATCCATCAACATCGCCTTCGATGCCATGAACCTGATGACTCAGGACGACCTCAACATCTACACCGCGATCGGCATCGACTACGGCCGTTTTCTTTTGGTCGATGACCGCGACTTCTTCGGCGCGCCGGTCAATACGGCAAGCAAGCTAGGCGAGGATATCGCCGGCGCCGGCGAGATCCTGGTCACCGCCAATGCCATGTCGCATGTGCCGGAGAGCGCCGGACTGAAAACCGAATCCGAGACATTCGAGATTTCGGGAGTTACCATCGAGGCCCGTCGTATCCTCTACTGATACGGTTGGCTAATAAGACTGGGACGGACCCGACCGCGATTGGGAACGGGTTCCAAATTCGGGAGCTGCGGAATGGCAGACATCACGACTTCACCGCTGTTCATCTTGGCGACGGCTCTGGCCTACGTCATCAATGCGGATAACGAAACGACCTTCGAGGAAAAGGCGAAACTGATTACCGCCTTCGGCAAGCACGTGAGTCGCGGTGAAATGACCAACGAAGAGCTACACGCGGTGATGGACGACGCCTTCGAGTACGCCAGCCGGACCGAACTGGACCTTTTTCTCCGCAACGTGACGCCAAACCTGTCGCCCGGCCAGAAGGTTGCCATATTCATCAATATCTACGACACGATGCTGGTCGACGGCATCGTCATGGCCGGGGAAAAGGCGATCGTCAACAAATTCATCGGAGCCTTCGACATCAGCCGCGATACGGTCCGCGCCATACGCGAGGTCCTGATGATGAAGAACGATACGGCGGTCTTCACTGACCGCACCCACCCCTACAACGAACCGTCCTATCGCTTCGAAGAAGATATACGATGCCGGGGTCAGCGACAGTTATCATTCGCCGCAGTTGACCGATAAGCTGCCAGGCATGAAAGAACGGTGGAAGGAAACCGATAAGCCGAGTTGAGGGTCGGTATCTCGGCTAGCCCGTCACCGGACTACTTGCTGGCGAAATAATCCCGCAGGAAGTTCTTCAGGCGCGGCTGCGGCGTAAACTTGGCGGCGAGCTTGCCGTCCTTGACGCGGACCACGTTGGCGAAACCGGTCGCTTCGACGGCCTCGCCCTTGATGTCACCCGTCAGCTTAAACTCGAAATACTGGTTGCCCCTGAGGTTGCCGTCGTACCCGGTCACCGCGAAGCCACCCATGGACACGTCGAGGACCTGGTACTCGGGGCCCGAACGACCGGCGTCATCGAGGACGGAAAGGGTTTCGCCGTCGCACTCGACCCGTTCGTGTTGGCGCTTCGGGCCGTCCCCCTTGTCGCCACCCTTGTCGTCACCGCCAGTTATTTTTTTCAGCCAGGACATCCGTTTCCTGTCCTTTGTTCAGCACGTGGCCCCTACTTTGTCATGTTTGGCCGGAGTTTTGTAGGCCTCAAAGTAAAGTTGCGAAATCACCGTTCCTTTAGCGCGAGGTTCATCTGCCCGATATAGGGGTCGAGCAGGTAACGCATGACCGTCCGCGTACCGGTCTGAATGCTCGATTGCACCTGCATACCGGGCGACAGCCGGTAGCGTAGCGTACCCCGTTCGAAGAATTCCTTCTCCGGTACGATACGCACCTTGTAGAAGGGCGACCCTTCGCGGGTGACGATGGTATCGGGACTGACGTGGACGACCTTGCCGAGCAGCGTGCCGTAACGTGCCGCTTCGCCAGAAGCTAGTTGCACCCGGGCTTCCTGACCGATTCGCACGTAGCCGATGTCCTGGGGCGGAAGGCGCGCCTCGATGAGCAGTGTGTCGTCGCCGGGAACGATGTCGAGCACGGTCTTACCGGCCTGCACGACGCCGCCAACCGTCACCACGTAGAGGGTCTTGACGATACCGTCGACCGGTGCCCGGAGCACGGTGCGCCTAAGGCTATCCTCCGACTTGCGAATACGCTGCGACAGCTCCTTATGTGTGCGCCGGGCATCAGCCAGTTCCTTCGCCGCTTCCTCGCGGAACCCGTTTTCGATGGCTTTCAATTGCGCCTTCGCCGCATTCTGGGCGGCGACGGCACGGGGCAGCAGGGCACGGTCTTCCTCGATACGGCCCTGCAGCGACGATTCCTCCTTAAGCAGGTCGAGATGCGCCATGCGGTTGGTCAGGTCGAGCTTGATCAGTTTGTTCGAGATCTTCAGCTGCTCGCGCACCAGATCGAGGCCGCGCGTGTTGTTACGCATGCGGGCCTTGACCTCCATGATCTCCTGTTCCTTCTGCACGATTTCCTCGCGTTGGGTGGCGAGTTGGTTCTCGACCCGGTTGCGCCGGGTCCGGAACAGCGACTTCGCCTGACTAACCAGATCCGGCTCGCTGGCGGCCAGTGCCGCCGGGTAGGTGAGATCGGCCTGACCCGACATTTCGGCCTCGAGGCGGCCGATGGAGACTTCCAGCGCGGCGAGGCGGATTTTCAATTCTTCGACCTCGGCTCCGGACCGGGTCGGTTCCAGTTCGATCAAGGCTTGGCCCTGTGTGACGAGATCGCCCTCCTTGACCAGGAACTTTCGCACGATGCCGCCTTCCAGGTGCTGCACCGACTTGACCTGTCCGGCCGGGACCACCTCGCCCATGGCGAGGCTGACGACGTCGAGTTCACCGACCGTCGCCCAGGTCAGAAAGACCCCGACCAGTGCCATGCAACTGGCCAGGAACAGGTGGGTTCCCGCATTGCCGCGCTTTTTGCGGGGCTCTTCTTGCGGTTCCGTGCCGGCGTCCGCTTCCGGGTTTGGCTTCGGTTCCTTCGTCATCCGCCGCTCTCCCTTCGTCCGCCAACGGGTAGCGCATCCTTGTCGTCGACGGCTTGGGCCGTCGTCGGAGGTCCCGAGGTCAGGGTCAGATTCGGAACCGGCTTGGCGTTGAGGTCGAGGATCAGCCGGGCACCGCGGACGATCACCGGGTCGGCGGTGACGACGATGATCGTGCGTCCGGCCTCGGCGAGTTCCTTCATGATGGCGTAGACGGCAGCGCAACCTTCCTGGTCGAGGCCCTCGGTCGGTTCGTCGAAGACGACGAGGCGGCCTTCCGTGGCGATGGCGCGGGCCAGCGCCAGGCGACGGCGGATGCCGACGGCCAGCGTGCGGCCGTTGTCGGTGATCGGCGTTTCCATGCCGTCGGCGCTTTCGTCGATGAAGGGTCCCAGTCCGGCCTTGCGGAGGACCCGGTTCAGCGCCTCGTCGTCGAGGTCCGGATTGACGGCCTCGATGTTGGCGCGGATGGTGTCGTTGAGGAAGGTCGGTTCCTGCGGCATGTACATGATTTGGCGCCGCCACCACGCGGGAGCCATCTGGCGCACCTCGACGCCGTCGCCGAGCAGTTGCCCGCGTGTTGGCTCGACGAGACCGACCAGAAGCCGGGCCAGCGATGTCTTGCCGGCCCCGTTGCGACCGCGCACCAGCAGGACCGATCCCGGCTGCAGGGTCAGGCTCAGTGATTCAAAGAGCGGCGCCTGGGCGCCGCCGTGGGCAAAGGTGATGTCGCGAAACTCGACCGAACCCGTATAGGTCTCGAGCGCCGACCCGCCTTCCGCCTCGACAGGCATCAGGACCAGCTGTCGCACCTTTTCGAGGGCCTGTTCGGCCTTGGCCATGGCGTCGCTCAATTGGGCCAGCTTGATCATCGGTCCGAGGCCGCGGGCGGCCAGGATGTTGGCGCCGATCATGATGCCGACGTCGAGCTCACCAGCGACGACGAGGACGGCACCAGTGGCGATGATGGCGACACCCATCACCGCTTGCAGGCTCTGGGTCAGGGTCTGGGCCATGCCTTGGCGGCCGCTGACCCGGCGGCGTAGCGTCTGGCTGTGTTCGACGAACGTGCGCCAGGCCTTCATCATCGGTTCATGGCCGCCGAAGGCGCGGATGGTGTCGGCGGCGCGGCCGGCCGTCGAAACCAGGCTGTTGCCGAATCCGGTGACCTGGGTCAGCTGCTGGGTAATTGGCTGAGTCAGGCGCTGGTTGACGATGCTGAAGAGAAAGGCGCCGACGATGAAGATCGACGCGATGCCGCCCAGTACGGGATTGAGCATGAACAGCGCGGCGACGAAGACCAACGCGAACGGCACGTCCATAACAGCCGCCATGTTGGGCGCGTTGTAGGTGGTCTCGACCGTCGACAGTCCCTGGACGGTCTCTCGGCGCTCGCCGGCCGGGATGCGCTCCAGGGCTTCTGTCTTGGCGGTGACCATGACGCCGAAGGCGCCGACGGCACGCTGTTCATCGCGTTCGGCGAGTTCGGTGGCGGCGATCATCAGGCGCGCCTGGCGGAATCCCATCTCGAGCACGATGGCGGCGAGCACACCCGTGGTCAGTGTGATCAGGGTCGCGTCGATGCCGTAGGCGACGTAGCGGTTGAGGACCTGGATGACGAACAGAGGCGAGGCCAGGGCGAGGAGATTGGCGAAAAACGACGCGAGCAGAAGCTCCGCCGTAATGACAGGCCGGGCCGCAAATCGCCGGAAAAGTTCCCTCATGGGCGAATCATCTCAGAAGTTGTAATAATTCGCAATGAATCCAGTCGCTTAGTTTTTCTTGCGTCGGGTCCAGCCGACGCCCCTGAGGAAGCCGAGGACCGGTGGGCGGACGAGGTCTGCGTACCACTGGGCGCCTTCGCGGTTGAAATGGCCGTCCGACAGCCGGAGCGTCCCCTTCCTTTTCGCCCAACCCCAGCCCGAAGGAATCAGCTCCGTCGTGTCGACGAAGAAGAACCCGGGTGTCGATTTTGCGAGGCGGGTGAGTTCCCGTCGGGCCTGGTCAAACATCTTCCGTTCGGGCGTCGCCTCGTCATTTCCGAACATTTCCGCCTCGGCCGGCACCCAGACCGCCATCAACGGCAAGCGTGCCTCGCGGGCGATGCCGATCAGGCGTCCCATGTGGGCGGTGGTGACAGCGACCATCAGATTGATCGACTGCTCGTCGCTTTTGTTTTCTGGAAGTTGTGCCGTGAACGCCGGCGCCGCATCGATCCCGTCGTTCGGCGTTTCCGCCGGTTGCTCTTGCGGTGGCGCTCCCACCGTCGGCCGGTCGAGGCCGCGCTTCCATTTGAGCGCGCGCTTCAACTGATCCTTGGCCAGCACGAACGAGTGCGAGTTGCGGTTGAGCCAGGCGTAGGGCGTGTGGTTGAGGAGCCGGCGTTTCCAGGCCGAAAACGGTTGCACGTCGATGAGCCGGACCTCGCCGGTGCCGTCGACCGCGAACTCGGTGACCCGGTAGTCGATATCGGTGACGACGTTGTCGATCAGATCGTTGTTGTTGATGAAATAAATAACGGCTGCCGGTTCGATGGCCGGGATGTGGCGCTCCAGGAGCTTCTTGACGTGCCCCGTCGAATAGCCGCCGACCCCGGCGTTCAGGAGCTGCACCGCCGGGTCGGCTTTTTCGGCGGCAGTCTTGAGGGCGGCGAAATAGGTGTCGGCGGATTCCAGCCCCCAGCCAAAGGTGAAGCTGTCGCCATAGACGAGAATACGCAAACGGTCGGGCGAGGGATCGACCTCTTCGTCCATACGGAAACCCTGCGCATTGGTGCGTACCCGGTAGGGGCCTTCCTTCGTATAGGCGTCGACGTAATCGGCGTTGGGAGCGATGTAGGTGCCGAGATCCGGGTCGGGCCGGGCGTAGTCGCGAACCAGAGTCTGTGGCAACGTCATCCGCACGCCGATTTCCATGGCACCAAGGCCGAGGGTGACGATCGCCAGGACCAGGAGCCCGTTGGTGAGGAACCGTCCGAACATGCCGGTTTATGGCACGGGGCGAGGGGTTTGTTCAAATGCCCTTAGGTTGTACCGTGCGGATACGACCAAACCGGATCACAATAATAAAGCCCGGCATTATGAGATCGTCTCCAAAGCTCTTCGAGGAACGTTATGTCTACGAGAGGGGTTTCGCGACCGTTTATGCCGGCCGCCTCCAGCCGAAACTCAGCGACCTGCAAGAGGGTGTCCAAGTGTCGTTGAGGAGGATGCGGAGACTCCTATCCGCAACCTTCTTCTTTATCACCGGGGCGGCAACCATCGCGTTTCTGGTCGGCGAGCCGTATTGGACGGCTCCACTAATCGTCGCCGGATTGGTGGCGCTCGTATCTTATCGCACGATCCCGCTTAAGGAGATCGGCCGAGACGCCCGGGAACGGGTGATCAACGCCGTATTCACCTTCGTCGGCGAGGACAGCTTCCGACGCGAGGACGAGAACGCATTTCCCGTGGACAGGTTCGTCGAGGCCGGACTTGTCCAGGGTCGCCCGGAAATGGAGAATTGCCTGAGCGGCGTCCACAACGGCGTTCGTTTCCAGGCCGTTGAAGCGACCTATAACGACCGAGTGCGGGCTGCCTACGATCGATTGGAAAGGAGTCCGCGTCGTCAGGTTGACGGATTGTTGATCTCGATCGAGATGGAATGGCCGCATCGTGGGCGAGTTTTGGTCACACGTCAGAATCCCATGTATGTCGGCCGCACCATCCTTGAGACCGAAACCCCGGACATCCTCATCACCGGTGTTCGGTCCGATACGGGAGACGCGGATTTCGAACGCCAGTTCCAGGTTTTTTCGGAAGACCCCTTTCAGGCATCGGCCGTTGTCACGCCGGGTTTTCGCCGGAACCTGGCTGCGCTTGCGAACCCGCTTGGCAGCGACGAGTTCAATGTGGCGGTCTTCGAAGGCAACGTCCTGTTTGCCGTCCAAATCGACGCGCGCCTTCTCGATTGGCCCGACCCGGCTCGCTCGTTGGGCCAGGCTGCCGAAAAGGCACGCCACGTCTTACGCCACTTGATGTGGATTCGCCTCATCGTCGACCGTATCACGGGCGGGTACCTGGATATCGACGAACTGATCTTTGAAGAAACGGGCGGCGTTGGCGAGCACCGGTACCGGGGCTACAAAATCGTTCGCGACGGGGCCGGTTCGTTCGCCGTTCGCCGCGATGACGGCGGCGTGGTGCCGGGTGCCCGGCCGTTCGTAAAAGCGAAGGACGCGATAGCGTTTATTGACCTGGTGGCGCCCCGTTAAATGGAGAAAATCGGAGGGAGCCAAGCCCGAGAAGACTCGCCATTGCCTGCCCGCAAGGCCTATATAGTCCCCATGGATGGACTCCCTCTTTTCTCCCCGCCGAAGCGCACGGCCGTCGAGGACGGGCGGCGCTTTACGCTGGCCTCGCCCTTCGACCCGGCCGGAGACCAACCGCAAGCGATCACCGAGCTGACGGCGGGGCTCGAGAAGGGCGAGCGCGACCAGGTGCTGTTGGGCGTCACCGGGTCCGGCAAGACCTTCACCATGGCCCACGTCATCCAGAACCTGAACCGCCCGACCCTGGTCCTGGCCCCCAACAAAACCCTGGCCGCCCAGCTCTACGGCGAGATGAAGGAGTTTTTCCCGGAGAACGCGGTCGAGTACTTCGTGTCCTACTACGACTACTACCAGCCCGAGGCCTACGTGCCGCGCACCGATACCTATATCGAGAAGGACGCCTCGATCAACGAACAGATCGACCGCATGCGCCATGCGGCGACCCGCGCGCTCTTGGAGCGCTCGGACGTGGTCATCGTCGCCTCGGTCTCCTGTATCTACGGCATCGGTGCGGTGGAAACTTACGCCGAGATGACGGTGAAGCTGCGCAAGGGTATGCTGATCGAGCGCAGCGATTTCCTGAAACGCCTGGTCGAGCTGCAATACAGGCGCAACGACACGGCCTTCTTCCGGGGCGCCTTCCGGGTCAGGGGCGACGTCGTCGAGGTCTTCCCGTCGCACTTGGAGGACCGAGCCTGGCGCTTCTCGCTGTTCGGCGACGAACTGGAGGCGATCGGGGAGATCGATCCGCTCACCGGCGAGAAGTTGGGGGCGCTCGACGAGGTCATCGTCTATCCCAATTCCCATTACGTGACGCCACGCCCGACGCTGTTGCAGGCGATCCCGCAGATCCGCGCCGAGCTCAAGGAGCGCCTCGAGTATCTCCGCGGCAACGAAAAGCTCCTGGAGGCGCAGCGCCTTGAGGAGCGCACGACCTTTGACCTGGAGATGCTGGAAACCACCGGCTTCTGCTCCGGTATCGAGAACTATTCCCGCTATCTTACCGGCCGCAATCCGGGCGAGCCGCCGCCGACGCTGTTCGAGTATTTGCCGGAGAACGCGCTGATCATGGTCGACGAGAGCCACGTCACCGTGCCGCAGCTGGGCGGCATGTTCCGCGGCGACTACAACCGGAAATCGACGCTGTCGGAGTTCGGCTTCCGGCTTCCCAGTTGTGTCGACAACCGGCCTTTGAAGTTCGAGGAGTGGGAGAGCATGCGCCCGGACACGGTCTTCGTTTCGGCGACACCCGGCCCCTGGGAGATGGAGCGCACCGGCGGCGTCTTCACCGAACAGGTTGTGCGCCCGACGGGCCTCATCGACCCCGAGTGCATCGTCCGGCCCGTCGAGACCCAGGTCGACGATCTCCTGGGTGAGGTTCGCGACATGGCCGCCAAGGGGCTCAGGACATTGGTCACCACGCTGACCAAGCGCATGGCCGAGGACCTGACCGAGTACATGCACGAGCACGGGGTGCGTGTGCGATACATGCATTCCGATATCGACACCCTGGAGCGCATCGAGATCATCCGTGACCTCCGTTTGGGCGCCTTCGACGTGCTGGTCGGCATCAACCTCTTGAGGGAAGGTCTCGACATCCCCGAGTGCGGCCTGGTCGCCATCCTCGATGCCGACAAGGAGGGCTTCCTGCGTTCCAAGACCTCGTTGGTGCAGACCATCGGCCGCGCGGCCAGGAACGTGGACGGCCGCGTCGTCCTCTATGCGGACCACATGACTGACAGCCTCGAGTATGCCATCGGCGAGACCAACCGGCGCCGCGAGAAACAACGGGCCTACAACGAGGTCCACGGAATCACGCCGGAAAGCGTCAAGAAGGGCATCTCGGAAATCATCGACAGCATTTACGAGCAGGACTACGTCACCGTCGACACCGGTGCCACGGGCGAGACACAGCTCGTCGGCCACAACATCGCCGCCGTTATCGAAGACCTGACCGAGAAGATGAAGACCGCCGCTGCCGACCTGGAGTTCGAGGAAGCGGCGCGGTTGAGAGACGAGATCCGCCGCCTCGAGGCCACCGAACTCGGCCTCGACAAGCCCGGCGTTTCGCGAAAGGCCGCTTGGCAGCCCAAGGGTAAGAAGAAGAAACAGCGCCGCGGGTTGTGACAGGGGCATGCGGCCCGTCGCCGGCGGTCTTGCGGCCTATACACATTCGATTATTCCCCCTCGAGCCAACCCCGCGAAAGCCGCGGTCTCGTGTTCATGGTCCAAATAGCGTGGCGAAGCGGACAAATCGCTGTAAAGGCGCTGCGCCCGCTGTCCCCCGCTTTTGCCGTCATTCCGCCCCATGCGGGGAGGCGTATCCTATGCGAATGGAGATCGAACATTCCCTCAATTGTGGCGGCACCGCTGGTTTGAGGCCAAAGCCGACCATGGCTTCGGCTGCCTGGAGACTGGCTATTCCGAACCATTTCACGACAGGTGCTGGCGCCAAGCGGACATTGCGGGCAACCAATCGCGGGAATTTGACGATCGAATGGTGAGTTGGGGAGACCAGACGGTTGCTTACCAGAAGAGCCCAGAGCGGTCATTGCGACAAGAACCGGTGTCTGATTTCAGCTCGGCTCGTCAGCACGTCTATATCTTAAGAGATCGAAGACGGTCTTTAATTTGTATCAACCGCGGGTGTTCCACATCGTAATTCGCGTCATAAATCGCTATTGCGCGTTCATATAGGTCCTTGGCCTTGTGCATTTCTTCTCGACGACGGAAAAGATCTCCATGGTAGGCCAACAAATTCGCGAAATAGACATGGTTCGGACCAAAAGTATTTTCTGTTATGGAAAGCGCACGGTCCAACACCGAGCATGCAGAGTCAATTTCATCCAAATCGATGAGCACACGTCCTAGATTTGCTAGTGTAGTTGCAACATTTGGATGGTTCGGTCCAAATACGCGTTCATCTATCGCAAGTGCGTTCTCAAGTGCTGATTTTGCTTCTTGGAAATTCCCCATCTCATGATACACCCGACCAAGGTTGTTGAACCGGATGGCGAAATAGGCATGGCCCTGATCATAATATTGTTTGTCGATTTCCAGGGCGCGTTGAAAGATGGTAAGTGCTTCGTCTAGTTCATTCGAATCCAATAATACCAGACCTAGGTTATTAAGCACTTTAGCGATTGTTGGGTAGAGCAGCGGCTGTTCCATGCCGGGCAGCGCCGTATGTTCGGATACCTTGCCGCCGCCGTATTCCTCGCCGTAGGTGATCTTGGGCCAGCCGTAATTGGCGCCTTTCCGGATGACATTGACCTCGTCGCCGCCCTGGGGACCGTGCTCGTGGGCCCAGAGCACGCCTGTTTCCGGGTGCAACGCGGCGCCCTGCGCGTTGCGGTGGCCGTAGCTGTAGAACTCCGGCCGCGCGCCGGGTTGATTGACGAAGGGGTTGTCCGCCGGCACTTCACCGTCGGCGGTGAAGCGGAAGATGCCGCCCTGGTGGACGCCCAGGTCCTGGGCGTCGTGGCGACCGCCGCGGTCGCCGTAGGTCATGAACAGGTAGCCCTCCCGGTCGAAGACCAGGCGTGAGCCGAAATGGCGGCCGCCGCGGGTCTTCGGGTCGGCCCGGAACAGGACCTCCAGGTCCTTGAGGTCGCGGCCGGTGAACCGGGCCCGGGCCAGCTCCGTTCCGACGCCGCCGATGCCGCGCCCGGTATAGGTGAAATAAACGAGCCCGTTGTCGTCGAACTGGGGATGGAGCGCGATGTCCATGAGCCCGCCCTGGCCGCTCTCCACGGACTTGGGGCCGCCGCGGACGACGCCCGGCAGCAGTCGCCCGCGATAGAGCCGGATGCGGCCCGACTTCTCGGTGATCAGGATGCCCTGGGCCCGGGGCAGGAAGGCCATGCCCCAGGGCTGATCGAGACCTTGGGCCAGGGTCACGGCCCGGTAGCTATGGTCTTTGGAGCGGAACACATCCTCGGCCGCCGTCTGGGAAACGGCTGCCAGCAGGATCACTGGGAACAGGACGGCGAGCGCCGTTGCGAGAAACCAAGGTCGGTGTTGCGATCGGGACATGGGGCCATCTCCTGGAGTCCGGGCGTGATCCTAAGCAACTATCCCTAAAATGGTGAACAGCGGTCCAATGACAATGTCGAGATCGCCGGCCGGTTCCGCCGTGGCGAGTCCGGTTACTCGGCCGCCGCCGCGGCCTCGGGTGACCAGGCCAGACGTTGCGGCGCCAGGGCTTGGGCCCGGGCCGCACGTTCGACCACGGGGAGCACATCAATGTTGGGCCAAAGGCCGTCGGTCAGGGTCTTGGCATAGGCCTCGGCCAGGCCTTCGTCCCCCATGCGCCGCGCCGCGCCTTCATGGTCGTATTCAAGCGGGCGGATGGTGATGGTGACGCCGCCGGTCTCGACGGGTTCGACGAAGGCGTACCAGGTGCGCGGCGTGCCGTCGTTGGCCGGCATGCCGATGACGCCGGCGTTGAGCCACAACTTGTCACCGAGATCGTCCAGGAAGGGCAGGCCTGAGTGGCCGGCGACGATAAGGTCGACGGGGCCGTTCGTCTCGATGCGCTCGATTTCTTCGCGTTTTTCCGAAGCTGGCGAGGAGCGGAAAAGCCAGCGCGCGATGTCCTCGGTGCCACCGTGGATGACCGCAACCGACGTGTTGCCGATGGTCAGGCGGACCTGACGGGGCAGGCTCCGCATCCAGGCCTTCTGGTCCGGGGTCAGGCGGCGGCGGGCGAATTCGAACCATTGTTTGGACAGAACGTCGCAGGCGCTGTCCTCGGCAAATCCACAGCCGCAGTCGTCTTCATCGAAACCGAGCGATTCCTCGCAGTTGCCCATGACCACAGGCGCACCGGCCTCCATGAGGGCCTCGACGCAAGGCGCCGGGTCGGCGGCATAGGCGACCACATCGCCGGTGCAGATCATGCGCTCGGGTGGAATGCCAAGTTTCCGCGCCTCGGTGAACACGGCCTCGGTCGCCTGGCGATTGGAATAGGGGCCGCCGAAAAAGAGGACCGGGGCGTCAAGGGCGCCGAGGTCGAGGGCCCGGCCGTCGGTCGGTGGGTCGGTATCAGTCACCGGTCTAGTCGGGGCTGCACGACGCGCCGCCGAGCACGCAGAAGCGCGCGCAGTGCGGGTGGTTGAGCTGCACCGTGGTCGCCGATTGGGCGAGCTTCTCGCCCAGTTCGAACTCGGCGTCGTAGGGCAGAAGCGTGCAGGGGACGACCACCGGGCCGTCGCCGTCACGGCGTTTGATGACCATGCGCGAGGTGGCGCACATCATGGTTTCCGGCTTGATGCCGAGGATGTCCCAGCAGTTGACGGTGATCTCAGGCACGTCGAGCCCGGAGTCCATCTCCGGGAACAGAACCAGTTTGGCCGGGTCGTCGGCGTCGACGGGAATGCCCTCGCGGTCAAACAGCGCCTTGTAGCCGGCGCGGGCCTGGTCTTCCGTTTCGCTCCAGCAGGTGCGCCCGGCGATGGTCAGGGTGAAGCCGTTGTCGACCAACCAGGCGAGGCCCTTGAGGACCGGCTCCCAGGTGTCCTCGCCGCGCTCCTCTTCGTGGCGCTCGGGCGTGTGATGGTCCATGGAGACGCGCAGCGTCAGCGCCGCGCCGTAGGTCTCGCGAAGGGCCAGCAGGCGGGCGCGCTTATTCCACAGCGGCTTCATGGCGTTGGTCAGCACGAGTGTGCGGTAGCCGCGGGCGAGAACATCTTCGAGAATATCCGGCAGGTCGCGGTTCATGAAGGGCTCGCCGCCGGTAAAGGCGATCTCGTCGACGGGATAACCCTCGGTGTCGATCTCGTCGAGATAACGCCCGACGTCGTCGCGGGTCAGGTAGGCCAACGCGTCGTTCTTCGGGCTGCTCTCCATGTAGCAGTTCTTGCAGGTGATGTTGCAGAGGCTGCCGGTGTTGAACCATAGCGTCCTCAGATGGGTCAACGCGACCACGGCGCGTCGCTCCCCCTTGGCGGTGACATAGGGGTCGCGGAACTTGTCCGGGTCAAGCAGAGGGGCTTCCGTCGTCAAGCCGGTCGGCATTGTTGTTTCTTCCCTTGTTTTATTGGCCACGTGAAAACTGGCGGTGGTTCTTTCAGGCCACGAACGCACCGCTTTTTTAGGGATTAGGGAAGCCGGTTGCCAATCAAAAAAAGTTTATTCACCGTTCGGTCGTGACATCGAAGCCAGGTCCTTACGGGCCTGAGGCCCGTTGGCCCGGCTTGTACTTTTCCCGTTCCTCCGGGGTCATGTAGAGGCGGCAGGACAATTTGCTCATTTCGCCGAATGCTTCGGCGGCGGACCGTGAGCCGAGATCAACGCCGGCGAAATCCTTGTTGAACTCGGCCGGGTTCTCGAGAAATTGCTTGAATCCGACCATGAGGCCGAGCGGGTAGGCCCTCCATTCCCGCATGCAACGGGTGATGTAGGGGTAGCGTTCCGCGGTTTCCGACAAATAGCGGAAGGCATCGGCCAGGCCTTCCACGTAGACCCATTGGTCTCGAGTGACACTAGCGTGATACTCGTCGGCGGACTTGAAGAAATCGCGGTACGGTTCTTCGGCACGGCCGGTCGAAACCAGAAGCGGGACCACCAGCACAGCCAAAAGCCTGGGAATCTTCATTTACTACTCCATGCACCCGAGTTGTTGCATCTGCTTGTGAATTCGCCGCGATTCGGTTTCGTGGCTTGCCGCGGTGGTCTCAAAAAACGTTCTTTGATCCGCGGCCTGTCGCGCGTTGAGACTGGCCTGCTCCAGTTCCTCGTTGAGGCGCAGGGCCTGAGCGGCCGTCAGGGCGTCGAGCGACGACCGTTCGAGGATCTTCTTGAGGTTCCGCACGGCCCCCCCAGGCCGGGATCGCGACCTCGATCGCCAATTGTGTCAAGGCGTCGTTGAGTTGTTGGGCGAGACGATCCGCCTCGGCCCGCCATCGTTCGATCTCCTTGTCGTAAGAGGTCGCCCGTTCGCGGTTCTCGAGCGCCGCCTGTTCGGCGTTGGCCTGTTGCACGGCCAGCCGGCGACATCGATCGGTACGGTCGACCGGCTCCGACTCGCCGTCGGGTCCATTCCCGGCCGGGTCGCCATGCCCATTGACGGGACCGCCGCCGGTTCTCGCACGGCGTCGAAGGTCCGACGCCCCGCCATTTCCCTCGGTCTCGCGGAGGGAGTGGTTGAGGCGGCGCAGGGTCGGCCCGCCGGGCTTCATCACGCCGTCCGGCCGCAAGCCTTGGCGCCGTTGAAACACCTTCAAGGTCTCGATCAGGGATGGGTCCGGATAGCGGGTCGTGGCGAAGGGCCTTGACGATGTGGATAATCCAAGACGACCCAGCGCGGTTTTGGTGTTCCAGACATCGTCTTCGTTCATGGAATAGGCGAGGCCGATGGGCCGCTTGATTTGCAAGGGAGCCAACACGTCTTTTTCCTTTCTCGTTCCGGGTGATCCTCCCCGATGGGCGGACAGCGGCCCTAATCAGGATATAGAACAAAATAGGAACAAAATCAACAGAAATTTGAGGTCTTTGCATATATCTGGACTTTAGTCCTTCAGTTTTATGAGTAGTTTCAGAATGCTAGGAATTGGTGATCCGCCTGGAGGGGAATGGGAATTTTTTGCTTCGAATTCGGTGT
>Ga0056135_10000142_pt1 | contig 23573 bp, 22 predicted proteins | sample WorMetG1aBELIZE1_FD_67481 | JGI IMG/M metagenome (GOLD analysis project Ga0056135, IMG submission 67481) | Marine gutless worms symbiont microbial communities from Max Planck institute for Marine Microbiology, Germany - Inanidrilus... ...
AGAACTTGCCCTGGTCGTCCGACAACCGCCCCATCATCGTTCCGCCCTCCACCGAATCACTCGGGAAACGGAATCACGATCTCAGAAACCGATCAACAGGGGTTTATCAACAGTATCGGCTGATCGGCGAAATAGCGGCGTGGTCTGATAAGAACGGACGCGAGACCGTTGGGGCCGTTATCGGGGCAACGGTCATTGCTGAGCTGGACTATGCTCTGCGGCATCTACCGGACGCGTTGTTCCTTGCGCCGGGAATCGGGAAGCAGGGAGCATCGATTAGCGATCTATCCGATATCTCCGCCGGCCTCGATCGGGTCATTGCAAGTTCCAGCCGCGGTATCGCAGCCCATGGACCCGATGTTGAGGCGTTAAAGGACGGAATCCTCCGGGCGCGAGGCGGGTAATCCGCTTCGCGGTATCAGCCTCGAGGGCGGTTCTCACGCTTGCGGGACGATGGCCTTGATTGGGGTCAAGCGCGCTAGATCGGTGCACTTCTTGAGGACGAAGACGCCGGGGAGACGGTTACAGTGTCACCGGGCTTGATGACAGGGTTCTCGGCGAGGTCGGCGCAAAGATAGTCGGATCGGTTCATTTCGGCCGCGAAGGTCGAAGCACCGGAGGTGGAAACCGACGTGCCCGTAACCATCGCCGGCCATTGTCGCATGCGGGTCCGACACCCATTTAAATGCGGTCATGTCAAAATGCGCAACCCCGCGGCGTATCGGCATCGGGAGGGCTTTGACGCATGTGTGATCTCAGACCCCTGCACACCGTTTTCTCGCGATTCTCCGGTTGCATCCCAGCGTTCAGCCAAAGCCCGGCGCGTTTCACGGCGATCCTGGTCCTCACCCTGTTCGCGATGGATGCCGAGGGGGCCGCGGCGCAAAGCCCCGTCGACGCCGCGCAAGCCTTCATCGCGACCTTGTCGAACCACGAGGCGCGGGCCGCCATTAAGGCCTTCGACGATTCGGATCGGAAGTCGATCCGATTCACACCCGGTCGACGCGACGGGCTGACGCTCAAGGCCATGGACGCGGAAACCCGGGGCGCGGCGGAGCGGTTCCTGAAGGTGACGTTAAGCGCCGAAGGCCTGGAGATGGTTGGCCGCATTCGCCAGCGCGAGGAGATCCTCGGCCGCATAACCGGAAACCCCGGCTATCGCGATCCCGACCTCTACTACCTGGCGATGTTCGGCGATCCGGGCACGGGCCGTTGGGGGTACCGCTTCGAAGGGCACCATTTGTCGATCAACATGACCTATCGGGATGACCGGCTGGTGTCCGGCGTACCGGTCATGCTGGCGTCGAACCCGGAGAAAACGGACGCATCGGGCGCGCCGCCCGAACTGCTCGGCCCTCTCGTCAACGACGCGCGGGTCGCGGCCTCCGATGCGGATGCCAGAAGGCGCGTGATCGATGCCTTGACGGCGCACATTCCAGGTGCGCTCCGTGACGCCTATCGGGAAGACCTGTCCGGCCGATCCGCCTTCCGTGAATTCGACGAGACCTGGAGCGGCTTCGACCTCGGTGGCGGCGACACCGAGTTGGAGATCGAGACCAACCAAACCAACCACATCCACATCACGTTCCGTGACGGGAACTGGGATTTCGGTCGGAGAAATTAGGCGCCCCATCGCCGGTCCCGGGGCAAGTTTGATCCTGTTAAGTCGTATGCGGCTGTCTCTGATCGAAAGCCAAACAGTCGGCAAAGAGGGCGGTCATCCGGCTTGACCGCTTTTCTTTCCCCAGCACGGATACAGCAATCCTCTGCTCCTGTTTGGAGCCGATCTCGGGCAGCCTGTGCCGCCAGTTCCAATTGATTCTGGTCAATGCAACCAATCGAAAAATTCTATTAATAGTAAAATAAAATTCAATTTCACAGATTATACAGCTCTCCCTATCTTCAGGTTCGAAGGATCGACGGAGAACGCGCCGGACAGGGTCCCGCGTTTTCATCGACCGCATCGGGGACCGGCAGCAAGCCGTCCCGGTGAAGGCATTCGAAACCGGAACCTGACCCGAAAGGAGACCATTATGAACGAGATGAAATGCCCGGTAACGGGCGGAACCCACAGCCAGACCGCCGGCGGCGGCACGTCGAACCGGGACTGGTGGCCGAACCAGCTCAAACTCAATGTCCTGCGCCAGCATTCGGAGAAATCCGACCCCATGGGTGAAGGCTTCGACTACACCGAGGAATTCAAGTCGCTCGACCTCGACGCCGTCAAACAGGACCTCTATGCCCTGATGACCGATTCGCAAGCCTGGTGGCCGGCCGACTACGGGCATTACGGCGGGCTTTTCATCCGCATGGCCTGGCACAGCGCCGGGACCTACCGCACCGGCGACGGCCGCGGCGGCGCCGGCACCGGCAACCAGCGTTTCGCGCCGCTCAACAGTTGGCCCGATAACGGCAACCTGGACAAGGCTCGGCGCCTGTTGTGGCCGATCAAACAGAAGTATGGGCGCAAGATCTCCTGGGCCGACCTGATGATCCTAGCCGGCAACTGCGCCCTCGAATCCATGGGTTTCAAGACCTTTGGGTTTGCCGGTGGTCGCGAGGACATCTGGCACCCGGAAGAGGACATCTACTGGGGCTCCGAAGCCGAGTGGTTGGGCGACAGTCGCTACAAGGGTGAGCGCGATCTCGACAATCCATTGGCCGCCGTCCAGATGGGCCTCATCTACGTCAACCCGGAAGGGCCCAACGGCGAGCCGAGCGTGCTGGCGTCCGGCCGCGACATTCGCGAGACCTTCGCCCGCATGGCCATGGACGACGAGGAGACGGTGGCCCTGGTCGCCGGCGGTCACACCTTCGGCAAGGCGCACGGCGCCGGTGACACGGCCCTCGTCGGCCCGGAGCCGGAAGGTGCCGCCATCGAAGCGCAGGGCTTCGGCTGGATCAGCAGCCACGGTTCCGGCAAGGGTGACGACAGCATCACCAGCGGCATCGAAGGCGCCTGGACCGCCAACCCGACGCAATGGGACAACGGCTACTTCGACCTCTTGTTCGGCTACGACTGGGACCTGGTGAAGAGCCCGGCCGGTGCCTGGCAGTGGGTACCCGTCAATCCGACCGAGGAAGACATGGCACCGGCCGCCCACGATCCCTCCAAGAAGGTGACGACCATCATGACCACGGCCGACATGGCCATGCGCATGGACCCCATCTACGGGCCGATCTCGAAGCGCTTCCACGAGAACCCGGAGGAATTCGCCGACGCCTTCGCCCGGGCCTGGTTCAAGCTGACGCACCGCGACATGGGACCGCGCTCGCGTTATTTGGGCGCCGAGGTGCCGGCGCAGGAACTGGTCTGGCAGGACCCGATCCCGGCGGTCGACCATGACCTTATCGACGATTGGGACGTCGCCCAACTCAAGGACCGGATCCTGGAGACGGGGCTTTCGGTCTCCGAGCTGGTATCGACGGCCTGGGCTTCGGCCTCCACATTCCGCGGTTCCGACATGCGGGGCGGCGCCAACGGCGCGCGCGTCCGCCTGTCCCCGCAGAAGGATTGGGACGCCAATCAGCCCGAGCAACTGGCAAAGGTGCTGGGTGCGCTGGAAGGCGTTCAGACCGCCTTCAACGACGCCCAGCCCGGCACCAAGAAGGTGTCCCTGGCCGATATCATCGTGCTCGGTGGCAACGCGGCGGTCGAGAAGGCGGCCCGGGATGCCGGCCACGAGGTCACCGTGCCCTTCACGCCGGGACGCATGGACGCCTCCCAGGAGCAGACCGATGTCGCTTCGATGGCCGTGCTCGAACCGGAAGCCGACGGGTTTCGCAACTACGCCAAGAAGAAGTACGCGGTGCCGGCCGAGGCGATGCTGGTCGACAAGGCCCAGTTGCTGACTCTGACGGCGCCGGAGATGACCGTGCTGGTCGGCGGGCTCAGGGTGCTCGGCGCCAATGCGGGCGGTTCCCCGCACGGTGTCTTCACGGAAAACGTCGGCACACTGACCAACGACTTCTTCGTCAACCTGCTCGACATGGGCACGGCATGGACGCCGGGCTCCGAGGACGGAGACGTCTTCGAGGGACGCGACCGGACCTCTCGAGAGGTCAAATGGACCGGCACCCGGGTTGACCTGGTTTTCGGCTCCAATTCGGAGCTCCGGGCCCTGGCCGAGGTCTACGGCAGCGAAGACGCGAAGGCGAAATTCGTCACCGACTTCGTCGCCGCCTGGGACAAGGTGATGACCCTGGACCGCTTCGACCTCGACTGACCGCGCGTCCGGCGGACAGGCTCTTTGAGCCAACTGGGGCGGGCCTTCGGGTCCGCCCCTTTTTTTGCCCGTCGGCGGAACGCGTTGCCGTGCGCCGTCGTCAAAATCCGTTACAATCCGATCCAAGCAAAAGGGTTCAGGGGGCGAGAGAGGAACCATGAACGGACAGGCGCGCAAGGATCTCGGCACTTACGACTACATCGTCGTCGGCGCCGGTTCGGCCGGCTGCGTGCTGGCCAACCGCCTGAGCGCCGACCCTGAGGTCCGGGTGCTGCTTTTGGGGGCCGGCGGCAGCGACAACCGCTTCTGGGTCCACGTGCCGGTCGGCTACCTCTACAGCATGGGCAACCCGAAGACGGACTGGTGCTTCAAGACCGAGCCGGAGCCGGGGCTCAACGGCCGGGCGCTTAACTATCCCCGCGGCAAGGTTCTGGGCGGCTGCTCGTCGATCAACGGCATGATCTACATGCGCGGCCAGGCCCGCGATTTCGATGGCTGGCGGCAGCTCGGCAACCGGGGCTGGGGCTGGGACGACGTGCTGCCCTATTTCCGCAAGTCGGAACGCCATCACGGCGGTGCCAACGAATTCCACGGGGAAGACGGCGAGCTCTACGTTGAGCGCCAGCGCCTGAGCTGGCCGATCCTCGATGCCGTCAGGGAAGCCGCCGAAGAGATCGGCATCGCGCCCATCGACGATTTCAACGATGGCGACAACGAGGGCGCCGGTTACTTTCCCGTCAACCAGAAGGGCGGCGTCCGTTGGAACTCACGGAAGGCCTTTCTCGACCCGGCCAAGGACCGGGAGAACCTCAGCATCGTCACCGGCGCCCAGGTCGAGCGCCTGACCCTCGACGGGCGCCGGGTGGCCGGGCTTGAGCTCGTCGTCAACGGCAAGCCCTCGAAGGTCTGGACCAGCCGCGAGGTGCTGCTGTCGGCCGGTTCCATCGGCTCGCCGCAGATCCTGCAGCTTTCCGGCATCGGCCCGGCGGCGTTATTGAAGGAGCACGGCATCGACGTCGTCCACGATCTCGCCGGCGTCGGCGGCAACTTGCAGGACCACCTGCAGATCCGCACGATCTTTAGAGTGACCGGCGCCGAAACTTTGAACGAACGCTCGGCCAGCCTCCTCGGCAAGATCGGTATCGCCGCCGAATACTTCTTCAAGCGCTCCGGGCCCATGGCCATGGCGCCGAGCCAGATGGGCATCTTCGCCAAGTCGTCTCCCAATTTCGAGACCGCCAACATCGAATACCACGTGCAGCCGCTGTCGCTCGACGCCTTCGGTGAGCCGCTGCATCCCTTTCCGGCGATCACCGTATCGGTGTGCAACCTGAGGCCCGAGAGCCGCGGCAACTGCCACATCACGGCAAACGACTACCGGGTGCCGCCGGCGATCAAACCCAACTACCTGTCGACCGAGGGCGACCGCATGGTCGCCGCCGACAGCATCCGCCACGCGCGTAAGCTCATGGCGACCGAGCGCATGAAGGAATTCTCCCCGGACGAGATCAAACCCGGCCCGGCGGTTTCGAGCGTCGCCGACCTGGCCAAGGCCGCCGGCGACATCGCCACCACCATCTTCCATCCCGTCGGGACGGCAAAGATGGGCGATGACGACAAGGCGGTGGTCGACGACCGTCTCAGGGTCCACGGCATCGGCGGGCTCAGGGTCGTCGATGCCTCGATCATGCCGACCATCGTTTCCGGCAATACCCACGCGCCGGTGACCATGATCGCCGAAAAGGCGGCCGATCTGATCCGCGGCGAAAGCGAAAGCGCCGGGCCCAGCCTTTCCTGACCCGCCGTTAACGGCGCCGGCTTAAGCGGGCTTTATCGAGCGCTCGGGTCCGCTTCGCCGCCGACGGTAAGCACGATCTTTCCGATATGGCCTTTCTTCTGGAAGGCCTCCTGGGCGTCGGCGATCCTCTGTAAGGGGTAGGTCTCGGCGACCAGGGGTTTGATCGCGCCCCGCTCGATCAAGGCAACCAGGTTGGCGAACACGTCGGATTCGAGAACAGTGCATCCGAAGAAGCTGAGGTCCTTCAGGTAGAGCGTCCGCACGTCCAGTTCGACAATCGGCCCGGCGATGGCGCCGGAGACGGCATAGCGTCCGCCAGGGCGCATCACATCGAGCAACGCCGGCCACGACGGTCCCGCCACCAGATCGATGACGGCATCGATGCTGTTGACGCCCAGACGGGCAACAAGATTCTCGTCCCGGCCGAGCGTCTCGTCGGCGCCGATGTCCACGAGCGCCGCCGCCTTCGACGGGCTGGTGACGGCGATGACCCGGGCGCCGCGGACCTTCGCCAGTTGGATCGCCGCCGAGCCGACGCCGCCCGACGCGCCGGTGACCAGGACCCGTTCGCCGGCGCCGACCCCGGCCCGCGTCAGCATGTTCTCGGCTGTCGAGTAGGAACATGGGAACGAGGCCAATTCAGCGCTTGTCAGACCCGTATCGACCTTATGCGCGTGCCGCGCGGCGACGACGGTATATTCGGTGAACCCACCGTCGCATTCCGACCCGAAATACCAAGGCGGGTCCAGGGTTTCGCCGCCCGCCTCCCGCAGGCAGGGCTCAATGAGCACACGCTCGCCGATGCGAGCGCTCGGGACGCTTTCGCCGGTCCCGACGATGGTGCCGCAGACGTCGGCGCCTTGAATCCGGGGTAGCCCCAGGGCCTCACCCGACCAACTGGCATCGGAGGCGTCATGATCACCCTTGGAGTACCAGCCGGTCCGGGTATTGATGTCGGTGTTGTTGACGCCGGCGGCTTCTACCCGAACGAGGACATCGCTCGAACCCGGCCGCGGCACAGGAATGTCGTCACGGTGTTCCAGGTTTTCCGGTCCACCGTGTCCGGTCAACCAGACACCGTTCATAAGCTCAGGCGCCTTTCCCATGATCCTCTTCCCACGGTTCTGATGCCGGGAAATCCTAGCAGCCGATCAGCGGATCGACCAACCCGTTCGCCGTGAATTATCTCGAACAATTGTGAAATAACATCACGAATGTTGGGCCATCACGGCGCTCGCGTTGCGAACGTTGGGCATGTACACTCCGTCAATGCGGGTGGTGCTGCAATCATACGATCCGCTCTCTCTACCGGGGACGAGCGAGGTCACTGACGAACAACCGACCTCGTCCCCGGCTGCTGTTCCCTTCTTCCCGATCTTTGTGCTGGCCGTGTTCATTGGTGTGGCCGGTATTGCGCCTGCCTTCGCCAGCGGCCATGCCAAAAAACTTCACGGCCCCGCCGCCAATGGCGAGGCGCTGGCCATCGAACACTGTTCGCGCTGCCACGTCATCGGGCCCTTCAACAAGTTCGGCGGCATCGGCTCGACGCCGTCCTTTCCCCTGATCGCCGGCATGAAAGACGGCATGGACCGCTTCCAGACCTTCTTCGAACGCCGGCCGCACCCGGCCTTCGTCACCATCCCCGGCATCACCAAACCGGGCGACACCGGGTACGCGCTGCCGTTCACGGTGTCGCCGGAAACCCTCGACGATCTGATGGCCTACGTGAAGACCATCGAGCGCAAGGACTTGGACCGCATCCCCGTGGTCGGCGGCGTCGGCCCGACGACACGCCAGAGGGTCAAGGGCGGCCGCCTGCAATAGGCCCCGAAACAGGCTCCGGCTGTGGTTGACAGGGACGGGGCGAGCGTCCAGCGTTACGTCCAGGAACACGTCAAGCGACCCCTCAAGACAACGGGAGGAACGGACACCATGGGCGACGCCAATCTCGACGCCGATTGCATCTTCTGCAAGATCATCCGGGGTGAAATCCCCAGCTTCAAACTGTTCGAGGACGATAGCGTTCTGGCTTTTATGGACATCAACCCGGTCAACCCGGGCCATTCGCTGGTCATCCCCAAGTTCCACACGCCGAACATCTTCGAGGCGCCGCCGGAATGGGCGGCTGTGACCATCAACGGCGTCCAACGCCTGGCCCGGGCCGTCGAGAAGACGGTGTCGCCGGATGGTATCAACATCCTGCAGGCCAACGGACCGGGCGCGGCGCAATCGGTGTTCCACCTGCACATGCATGTGGTGCCGCGCAAGAACGGCGATGAACTGTCCATGAACTGGGGCATCCGACCCGGTGACATGGCCGAGATCGAGGCGCTTGCCGCCGACATCCGGGCCAACCTTGACTAAAGTCTACGACATCAGCTCCGGGAGCGCCTGACGAAAAACGACCAGTCGGGCAGCGGCGCATCGTTGGTCATGGTGACATCTGGGCTCAACCGGGTGGTCAGGAATTCGAACATGGCCCGCCCGTCGGCGTAATAGAGCCCGGCGAAACGATCCGGCGCGTCCCGGCGTAATAGGTTGAAGGCGAGGCCCTTGCGGGTCTTCGACCACAGCTGAAGCAAGCCCTCCTCGACGTGCTCCGTCCACGTGTCGTCGCTCTGCCCGGCGTGCAGGTTGAAGGTGCCGGAAACGAGCGTGTAGTCGGCCATGTCCAGCGCGCAGATGTGGTGGATGAACTCGGCTCTCGGGTCGTCGATACGCGCGCGCGCGGCCAGGACCATCGCCTCACTGATGTCGGTACCGATGTAGCGGCTCGAGCGCATCACCGGCTTGTCCTTGAGGAAATCGAACATCGCCCCGTAGCCGCAACCGAAATCATGGATGGTCAGACCGCCGGCCCGGTCGGCCTCATCGAAGATGCCGCTCAGGATCTCGAAGCGCCGGAACTGGTTCTCCCGGTTCTTCCAGAACACACCCTTGGCGCTCTCGCCGCACTGGTCGAACCGCTGCTCGTAGACCCGGGCGACCGGCGTCAGTTGCCGGAGCCGCTGTTTGATGTTGATCTCAGGCGTTGCCATGGCCGAAGGATAGACCGGCAGGCGGGCGAAACGAAGGGGGATAGGGCAAGATCAAAGGTGGGACGCCAGTGCGGATTGTCGTTGGACATCCTGACTCCGACAATCCTCCTGCACATCTTCTGGTAACTCGTATATTTTCGAAATCAACCTTTCCTGCCATAAGAATACCAAACCTTACAGAAAACCTACGGGCTTTGGGTATGAAACAGTCCTTTATCGGTTTTGGTTCTTCAAAGCCGTCCAAGCTCAAATTCCGGCACGTTTTCTATTCTGTCGTCGGGTTCTTCTGCGGTTTCATCGCCGTCCGCGCATCCGGCTTAATCCCATCTTTCGTGGTTGGTGTTGGTGGAGCTGGGATAGGCAGCCTATTCGGTCACCTTTGGCACGGCTATTTCGGTCGATACATCGAAACAGAGTTTGCCAAATTGGAGAGTAAACTCATCGGCGACGAATTGGTTGGAGGTATGGACGGGAATCCGCCGACTTATGACGCGAAATTAGAGCTCAACACGCCCCGCATTCATATGGCGATGGTGTCCGTAATCGAATGCTCAGCGATCACAACTGCTCTGATCCTGGCGTTTGAAAACCTCTATTTCTCGGACTTGGAACTTTTTTCTTCCTAAACACGTGACGCAATCGGGCTTTTGCTCTTCATCACGGAACCCTTTCCGGACCTATCGAGAATATTTGTCGGTCAAGCAGAGCGTATTCGACATCCCGAATTGCGGCAGGTGACGATACTCATCACGCTTTGGGGCGGTGTTTCTGCAATAATTTATAGCTTGTTATTAATATCAAAAGACAAATACACGATGAATATTATATACACAGAAAATAAATCTGAAATAATTATTCGAGATATCGATATAGCGAAATCCTTTGTTTATTTTTGGTTCTTTTTATTTCCGCCGGCCGTACTATTTATTTTAATGGGATTTCCTGAATTTCAACTGAATCTATTTTTGTTGAAGGGACTTTTCCTTCACGATACCGCGTTCGAATTTGTCAACGCCGTTTATCCTGCGTCTTGGTTGATCAGCGGTGTTTGCGTTTTAGCGGTTTTGGCACTCAGCGCGATTTACGGGTTCTGGAGCATTGCGAAGATTCATCGTCGGAACATGGAACTGCGGGGTTTCAAACGACGGTTCGACGAACCAGAACCGGGGTTGAGCGAAATCGCTCCGCCGATTGATACCGATCACGACGGAACCCAATCGGTCAATGGCAGTGCGTTTAAAAACAGGAAAAGCGCAGAGGCGTACCTTGGACTGGTCGAGAGAAGGCGGGCCTTATATCGGCCGGTTTCCCTCACCGACGTGGGACTAGCTATCGGCCGTTTCGTTCTCAATCACTTCGGCCTTGTTATCGCGTTTTCCGTTATCGTTTTTTGTTTTGTTATGGTCATGCGGCTTGAATAAGGCGAGGCCGTCTCGACACCCTGAGCCGTCTTCCCGCCCGACCGAGCCTTCAGAAATCCGCCCAATCAGGCTTGCGTGGCGTCACGGTCGCGCCGTCCGCGGCGAGCACATCGCCCGTTTCGATGGCGTCGAGGCGGACCAGGGCGAGACCCATGCCGTCCAACGAGCTCCGCATCTCACCGACCTCGCGGTCCGCGGCCTTGAGCGGCGTGCCGGGCTCGGGGGCCGGACCGTCGATGGCGACCGGGACCAGGCGCTTCTTGACCAGCCCCCGGTATTTGGTGCGCGCCGTCAGCTCCTGGCCCATGTAGCAGCCCTTGTTCCAGTCGACGCCGTTCAATTCGTCGAAGCCGGATTCCAGGAGGATCGCCTTGTCGACGACCAGGTCGCGGCTGGCGTCGGGCAGGCCGAGGGCGAGCCGGTGGCAGTCGTAGTCGGCGGCGTCACCGATGGCGGCGCCGAAGCCTTCGAGGGTTTCGGCGGCCCGGTCCGTCGGCAGGACGGCGCGCAGGCCGGCCTCCGGGAGGCGCGGATCAACGAAGAGTGTTCCGTCGTCGAGAGATTTTGCCGATCCCGCCTCGTTTCCGAGTCCAGCCGCTGCCGGGGCGTCTACACCCCACAGGGCAGCAACGGCGACTTCCTCGCTCACATCGGCGAGTTCCGCCTGGGCCCTGAGCTTGTACATGCGCAGGCGTTTCTGCAGGTCGGGGAGGCGTGCCCGCTCACAATCGAACAGCAGCCGGTCGCCCGCTTGCGATACGAAAAAATCGAACAGGTATTTCCCCTGCGGCGTCAGCAAGGCGGCGTAGATGGCGCGCTCGGGCGTGACCTTTTCGATGTCGTTGGAGATCAGTCCTTGCAGGAATTCCCGCGCGTCGGGGCCTTCCACGGCGATGACGCCGCGGTCATCCAATAGGCTTGCCTTCAAATCCGGCATGGCGGTCTCCATGGGTTCGATGGACCCGAGCAGGTCCGGCTTCAGCACAGATAGGCGGTGGCGGGGCGTGAGGCAAGAGCGGACAAGGCTTTCCAGGGCCAGCGCACGGTTTTATAAGGACCGGACGAACGGATAGGGCCATGAACATCCTTTTCATCACGTCGACCCGGATCGGTGACGCCGTCTTGTCCACCGGTCTCCTGAGCCGGCTCCTGGAAGACAACCCAGGCGCCCGGGTCACGGTCGTCTGCGGCCCGGCGGCGGCCGGGTTGTTCGAGGCGGTGCCCAATCTCGAGCGCCTGATCGTCATGGAAAAGATGCTGTTCTCATTGCATTGGCTTCGCATGTGGGCCTTGAGCATCGGCACCTTCTGGCACCGGGTCGTCGATCTCAGGAACGCACCGCTGTCCTACCTGCTGGCGGCACGGCGTCAGAACCACATGGGACCGCGTGACGACAGCGTGCACCGCGTCGAGCGCCTGGCCCGGGTGCTCGCCATCGAGGGCGATCCGCCGGCGCCGAAACTGTGGCTGTCGCCGGAACACCGGGCCCGGGCCGAGCGCCTGATCCCGGAGGGGTCGCCGGTCCTCGCCATCGGCCCGACCGCCAATTGGGAAGCCAAGACCTGGCGTCCCGACCGCTTCGCCCGGCTGTGCGAACGCATCGCTGCGCCCGACGGCCTGCTGCCCGGTTGTCGGGTGGTCTTGTTCGGGCGCGACGACGAGCGGCCGGGTGTCGTCGGCCTCATCGAGACGATCCCCGAGGACCGCCGCATCGACCTCATCGGCCGCGTCGGCCTGCTCGACATCTCCGCCTGCCTCGAGCGCTCGGCGCTCTACATCGGCAACGATTCCGGGCTCATGCACATTGCGGCGGCCAGCGGCGTGTCGACGCTGGGCCTGTTCGGCCCGAGCAAGGAGGAACTCTACGGACCCTGGGGTAAACGCTGCGCTTCGGTGCGCACACCGCAATCCTTCGACACCATCCACCCGGAAGGCTTCGATCACCGCACCTCCGAATCGCTCATGGACGGACTGACCGTCGAGCGGGTCGAAGAGGCGGCCCGCGCGCTTCTCGACAAGACCGACGAGGCCGCGGCTTGAGCGGTAACGGGACACCGGCGCCGCATCTGTCGGCCGTGATCAGCGTTCACGACGAGGAGCGCCAACTCGCCGATTGCCTCGAAACCCTGTCGTTTGCCGACGAGATCGTCGTCCTGCTCGACAAATGTACGGACGGGTCCGGCGCCATCGCCCGGCGCTTCACCGACCACATCGTCGAGGGCGACTGGCCGACGGAAGGTGCGCGCCGCAACGCCGGTATTGAGGCCTGCCGGGGAACCTGGGTCTTCGAGATCGATGCCGACGAGCGGGTGCCGGCGGCGCTGGCCGAGGAAATCCTGACCACGGTGAAATCGACATCGGCCGATTGGCACGAGATCCCGGTCGACAACTACATCGGCGACCGGCTGGTCCGTTGGGGCTGGGGTGCGTCCTTCGGCAAGGCCGCCTATCCGGGGTTGTTCAAGAAGGGCGTCAAGGATTGGGGTATCCAGCGGGTTCACCCGTCGCTCAAGTGGTCCGGCTCGAAGGGACCCATGTTGAGAGAGCGGTTGGTCCATTACGTGGACCGCGACCTCTCGGACATGATCCGCCGCCTCAACAGCTATTCCTCGGCCCGGGCCCGCGATCTTCGCGATTCGGGTGAAATCGGTTCCACCACTAACAATGTCAGGCGTTCCTTTTCCCGCTTCCTCAAGTGTTATGTCTTCCGCAAGGGCTACCGCGAGGGCGGTTACGGGCTGATGATCGCCATCTGCGCCGGCCTCTACCCGCTGCTGTCGCACCTCAAGGCCAAGCTCGAGGACGATTGATGGCGTCGATCCTGCTTGCCGATGATGGCATCGAGTTCGACGGCCGCACGCCGGAAGAACGCCCACTGGGCGGTGTCGAATCGTCGGTCGTCGCGCTGACCGCCGAGCTGGCCCGGCGCGGGCACCGGGTGATGGTCCGTAACAAATGCCGGGAAGCCCTCGACCACCACGGTGTCGAATGGCGGCCGATCGATGGCGACGACTGGCCGGACGCCGTCGACCTTTACATCGCCAACCGCGGCGACAAGCTGATCCCGCTGATGCCGGGCGCCGGACGCACCGTGTTCTGGATCCACAATCCGGCCCGCTACCTGATGAAATGGCGCTATCTATGGAAGTTGTGGCGGTACAAGCCGCCGATCGTCTTCATCGGCGATTACCACGCGACGACCTATCCGGATTGGGCGCCCGGTGGCGAGCGGGTGGTCATCCCCTACGGCATGTCGGAGATGTTCTGCCGGTCCGCGGCTCGGAAAGACCCACCGGTCCCCCGTGCGGTTTTCACCTCAAACCCTCTGCGCTCGCTGGACTGGCTGCTCGGCCTGTGGTCGGAACGGATCGAGCCGGCGGTGCCCGGGGCCGAACTGCACCTGTTCACCGGCGCCGCCACGTACGGCCGGGTCGGAGACGGTAAGTCTGCGGCCATGGACACGGTCCTCAAACAGGCGGAAGGATTGGCGAGGCAGGGGGTGCGCCTGCGCGGTCCGGTGGCCAAGGGCGATTTGGTGGACGAATTCGCCGAAGCCCGGTGTATGCTCTACCGGGGCGACCTCAACGAAACCTTCTGCCTGGCGGTCGGCGAGGCCCAGGCGTGCGGAGTGCCAGCCGTGGTCCAGGCATTGGGTTCGGTGGTCGAACGGGTAATTGACGGGAAGACGGGGTTCATTGCCGGGGATGACGAACAATTCGCAAAGTGGGCGGTCGATTTGCTGAGAGACGACGATCTCTGGCGGCGCCAGCATGAGGCGGCAATCGCCGAACAACGCCGCTGGCGTTGGCCGGATGCGGCCGCCGCCTTCGAGGCCTTGCTCCCGAAAGGCGCGGGGTCGTAATCGGTGCGTGTGTTGCAAGCCATGGCCGGTGCGGAATTCGGGGGCGCCGAGGCGTTTTTCACCCGGCTCGCCGTCGCCCTTGGGAAGTCGGGCCTCGATCAACGGGTCCTGATCCGTGAGAACCGGGAACGCGCCGGTGTCCTCAAGGCGGGCGGTGTCGATCCGGTGCAGCTCAGGTTCGGCGGCAAGCTGGATTTGCTTACGCCACTGGCGTTTAGGCGCGAGGTCCGATCCTTCAAGCCGGACATCGTGCTGACCTGGATGAACCGGGCCACGTCCATGTGCCCCAAGGCGAAGGACGGCGAGTTCCAGCACGTGGCGCGCCTCGGCGGATACTACGACCTCAAGTACTACCAGAACTGCGATCACCTGATCGGCAACACCGAGGACATCGTCGACTACCTGGTCAAGGAGGGCTGGCCCAAGGACAAGGCCCACTACCTGCCGAACTTCGTTTCCGGCGAAAGGCCACCGCCACTGCCCCGCCAGACCTTTTTCACGCCCGACAACGCGCCCCTGATCCTCGGTGTCGGCCGCCTTCACGAGAACAAGGCCTTCGATGTCCTGCTTCAAGCCATATCCCGGGTTCCCGGCGTCTATCTGTGGATCGCCGGCGAAGGCCCTAAGCGCAAGGAGCTGGAGGACCTGGCCGAAAAACTTGCGGTCAAGCCCAGGGTCCGCTTTCTCGGCTGGCGCGACGACGTGGCGTCGCTGCTCGGCGCCTCGGACATCTTCGTCTGTTCGTCCCGGCTCGAGCCCTTGGGCAATGTGGTCATCGAGGCCTGGGCCCAGGAGATACCGGTCATCGCCGCCGACAGTTACGGTCCCGGCACCCTGATCGATCACCTGCAGTCCGGCGTGCTCTTTCCCGTCGACGACGCACCGACCCTGGCCAAGGCCATCCGCAACGTGCTGGAGGACGAGAACCTGCGCTCCCGCATCGCGCGCCAGGGCCGCGCCGCCTACGACGTCAACTTCACGGAGCGCGCCGTCGTCGGCCAGTACCTGGAATTTTTCGAAAAACTGTCTGCGACATGTGCGGCATCGCCGGCATCGTAACCCGAGACGGTGGGCGCCCCGCCGATACCGTTCTCGATGCCCTCGGCGGCGCCCTCGGCCATCGCGGACCGGACGGGGTCGGACGTTATTTCCTTGATGATACGGCGCTCATCCAGACGCGGCTCGCCATCATCGATCTCGAGACCGGCGACCAACCGTTGTTCATCGACCAAGGGGCCGACCGGCCACCCCTGGCCCTGGTTGCCAACGGCGAGATCTACAATTTCGTCGAGTTGAAGCGCCGCATCACCGGGGTCACCTTCAAGACGCGCTCCGACTGCGAACCGCCGCTGTTCCTCTACGACAAGCACGGCATCGAGTTCGCCGAGCATTTGCGCGGCATGTATGCCATCGCCATCCACGATCCCGGCCGTGGGCGGTTGATCCTGGCCCGCGACCCCTTCGGCATCAAGCCGCTCTATTATGCGTTGACGGAAGACGGGTTCGTCTTCGCTTCCGAGATCCAGTCCCTCCTGGCGGCCGGCTTGACGACGCCCCGCGTCGCCGAGGACAAACGCAACGAGCTTCTGCAACTGCAGTTCACGTCAGGCGCCGAAACGCCGATCGAGGGCATCTACCGGGTGCTTCCCGGCGAAACCCTGGTCGTCGAAAAGGGCGAGGTCTCGGAACGGGTTCGGCTCGGTGCCCTGCCGCCGGTGGGACCTAAGGCCTTATCGGAAGCCGACGCCCTCGAGGACTTCGACGCCGTCTTCCAGGATGCGGTCGAGGTTCACCAGCGCTCCGACGTTCCCTACGGCATGTTCCTGTCGGGCGGCATCGATTCGTCGGCGGTGCTGGCCATGATGGTCCGGCTCAACGACGAGCCGGTCCGCGCCCTCACGGCAGGCTTCTCCGGCACGGCGGCCCGGGACGAACGCGAGCATGCCAAGACGGTGGCCAAGGCGGCCGGTGCCGAACACCGGGAGATCGATTTTTCCGAAACCGATTTCTGGCAACTGCTGCCCAGGGTGGCCGCGGCCCTCGACGACCCTTGCGCCGATTATGCCGTCCTGCCCACCTACAAGCTCGCCGCCGAAGCCCATCGCGCCGGCCTCAAGGTGGTCCTCTCCGGGGAAGGGGGCGACGAGATCTTCGGCGGCTACGGCCGCTACCGCCGGGCCTTGAGGCCGTGGTTCCTGGGCGGGCGCATGCCACGCCGTGAAGGGGCGCTCAGCGGGCTTGGACTGCTGCGCCGGGATGACGACCAATGGCGGAGCGGGACTGCCGAAGCGGAGCGCAGCCTTCCGGACGATCTAACGCGGTTGCAGAAAGTGCAGGCGATGGATTGCGCCGATTGGCTGCCCAACGACCTCTTGACCAAGCTCGACCGTTGCCTGATGGCTCACGGGGTCGAGGGGCGGGTCCCGTTCCTCGATCCGAAGCTGGCCGATTTCGCCTTCCGCCTTCCCGATCGGTTGAAGGTCAAAAAGAACCTCGGCAAATGGCTACTCAGGAAATGGCTCGACAAGGCCCTGCCGGTGGCGGACGCCTTTTCCGCAAAGCGCGGGTTCACGGTGCCGGTCGGGGAATGGATGGCGGCCCGGGGGGCGGAGCTGTCGCCGCTGTTGGCCCGTCAGCCGGGCATACGGGAAGCCTGCCATCCTGAGGCCGTCGAGGAGCTCTTCCGGACGCTGGACGGCCGCGATAAGAAGAAGGCGCGGGCAGCGTGGCTGTTGCTGTTCTACGGCCTTTGGCACAACGTCCACGTCATGGGTCGCGATAGCGGCGGGGACGTTCTTGCCTGCCTAGCCGAAACCTGAACGGGGTTCGATCGTGCAGACCAATCCGTGGCGGATCACATTTTGACGCCGGCCACCGGCTTCGGAAGTTTTTGCCAGAATTCACCGGCGGCGATCAGGCACGACATGCCTTTGGGCGTCGTCATCAGGATCGACCAGCTGCCGTTGGTCGCGGTCAGGACCTCGACGACCGTGCCGTTGGCGGCCAGGCCCAGAGCCGAGGGCGCTTCCTTGAAACGATTGCCGAGAGCCGTAACCAGTTCCGTGCGTTTGTCGCAGACGGTTCCTCTGGCGGCGGTTTGAGTGGAGGCGGGGGTGGCGACCGAGGTCAGGACGCCGGCGCCGATCAAGGCGGCGATAAGGGTTTTCATTTCTGTCTCCTTTGACGTCAACTTCTGTTCCGTCCGAAGGCTCCGTTCCCGTTTCTCGGGATCGGGGAGGTACGAATGGCGTTTCTTCACCCGTACGATCCAGGACCCAGTATACACCATTTTTGCCCGTTCCCTGTGATTGCCGTCACGCCGTTGCCTTTTTCCGAAAACACGGGCTAAATCCCGAACAATTCACACACCCCGTTCAAAGGCCCTCGGAACAGCGGTTCAATGCCTGAAAGCCTGACCCTTCGAAAACCGGACGATTGGCACCTGCATTTGCGGGACGGCGCCATGCTGGATGCCGTCGTGCCCTATACGGCGCGGCAGTTCGCCCGCGCCATCGTCATGCCCAACCTGGTGCCGCCGGTGACCGACCGGGCCGCGGCAATGGCCTACCGGGAGCGCATCCTGGCCGCCGTCCCGGACGGCCTCGCGTTCGAGCCCTTGATGACCGCCTATCTGACGGACGTAACCAACGCCGATGAGATTGCCGCAGGCGGCGACGAGGGCCTGTTCAAGGCGGTCAAGCTCTACCCGGCCGGCGCCACCACCAACTCGGCCTCGGGGGTGACGGATATACGCAAAACCTATGCCGTGCTTGCTAAGCTGCAGGAGATCGGGATGCCGCTCCTGGTCCACGGGGAAGTGACCGACCCCGACATCGACATCTTCGACCGCGAAGCCGTCTTCATCGAACGGGTGCTGAGACCGGTGCTCGCCGACTTCCCGGACCTGAAAGTGGTCCTCGAGCACGCGACCACCGAAGACGCCATTGATTTCATCAGCGGCGCCGGCCGCAACGTGGCGGCGACGATCACCGCACATCACTTGATCATCAACCGGAACGCGCTGTTCCAAGGCGGTATCCGTCCGCACATGTATTGCCTGCCGGTGGCCAAGCGCGAGCGCCACCGGTTGGCCCTGCGACGGGCCGCGACCTCGGGGGATGGGAAGTTCTTTCTCGGCACCGACTCGGCACCGCATCCGCTGTCGGCCAAGGAGACCGATTGCGGCTGCGCCGGAATCTTCACGGCGCCAACGGCGATGGAGCTCTATGCGCAGGTTTTCGAGGAAGAACGGGCGCTCGACAAGCTGGAGGCCTTCGCGTCTCTCAACGGGCCGGCCTTCTATGGGCTGCCGGTCAATGAAGCGACAGTCACGCTTGTGAAACAACCCTGCCCGGTTCCCGACAGGGTCGAAATAGAGGGCGGCGAAACGGTCAAACCCTTCCAGGCCGGCGAAACGCTTGGTTGGCGGCTGACCGCCGGCGCCTGATGTATCGTGTCGCGAAAGGTGTAAAATCCGATCCCCGGCGTCGATGGAACCTGCCGGATCGCGTGTTTTTCGCCTGCGGCGCTTGTCACATCCTCGCCTACGCTTTCATCCAGCGCTTTCCCAACCGCGGCTTCAAGGCGGTTTGGATCAAGCCTGGCGAAGGATATACGGGCAACCACATCGTCGCGGTCAGGGGCGAGGAAGCTTTCGACTATCACGGGTTTTCGCTTTGGCCCGCCTTGCTCGACCACATGGCGCGCAAGGCGGAACGCTGGTGGCCGGGCTGGCGCTACGATCTGGTCGACCTGCCGCTCGACGTTCTCGTCTCGGAGGAAAAGTCGCGGCGCTACGACGGTTTATGGCTGCGCGAGCCCAGGCAGTTCCTGCAGGACGCGCTTCCCAGGGCCGAGCGCTTCCTCGACCGGTTTCCACCGCCTTGAGGCGCCTTGAACTGGGGCAAGCCGCCGGATTGACCTTCCGGGGACGGCCTCTATAAAGGCTTGATCAGATCACGCCTAGGGGGGAGCCACCATGAGTGATGCCAGCCAGTTCACCGCCCTCGTCCTCGAGCAGGACGAAGAGGGAAAGGTCTCGAATTCGATCCAGACGCTGGATAACGATCGCCTGCCGGAAGGCGACGTCACCGTCGCCGTCAAGTATTCGACGCTGAACTACAAGGACGGCATGATTGTCAACGGCCTCGGCCGCCTGGTCCGCGACTACCCGCATGTGCCGGGCATCGATTTCGCCGGCGTCGTCGAGGACTCGGCGTCGCCCGACTATAAGCCCGGCGACGAGGTCATCCTCACCGGCTGGCGGGTCGGCGAGATCCACTGGGGCGGTTTCTCGACCCGAGCCCGGGTCAAGTCCGATTGGCTGGTGCCGCTGCCGGACGGCCTCAGCCTGCAACAATCCATGGCCATCGGCACGGCTGGGTTCACCGCCATGTTGGCGATTATGACCCTGGAGGAACACGGGCTGACGACCGAGAACGAGAAGGATGTGCTGATCACCGGTGCGGCCGGCGGCGTCGGCTCGATCGCCACGGCCATCCTCGGCAACCTGGGCTACAAGGTGGCTGCCGCCACCGGCCGAGAGGAAACCCATGCCTACCTCAAGGGCCTGGGCGCGACGACCATCGTCGGGCGGGAGGAATTGCAGGAAAAACCGCGCGGGCCCCTATCGGGCGAGAAATGGGCCGGTTGCATCGACAACGTCGGCGGCGAGATGCTCGGCAATGTGCTGCCGTCGATCGCCTACTGGGGGACCGTGGCCTCCGTCGGCAACGCCGGCGGGATCGAGTTCAGTTCCAACGTGCTGCCGTTCCTGCTGCGCGGCATCAACCTCTGCGGCATCGATTCCAATACCTGCCCGAAATCGCGCCGTCTCGTCGCCTGGGACCGGCTCGCCCGCGAACTGCCGCTCGACAAGCTGGACGGCATGTCGAACGTGGCAGCTCTTGCCGAGTTGCCCGATCTGGCCGGTAAAGTCCTCCGCGGCCAGGTCCAGGGGCGCACCGTCGTCGACGTCAACGGCTGACGACCGAATTCCCTAAACCATTGATTCCCAGGCCCGTCTCCGGATTCCCGGAGGCGGGCTCCGTTTTGGCACCGTTTCTGCATTGCTCCCGTTAGGTTGGGCCGGCCCGTGGCCGCCCGGTGGAACGGAGCAAACACATGAACAAATTGATTATCCCGGCCATCGCCGCCCTCTTGGTCGGCGCCTGTGCCTAGAAATCGGCCTACGAGATGGCCGTCGAAGATTACGAGCCGGTCTATTGCTACAAGTCGATCGGCCGCGTCGCCTGCTATGAGGAACCCTATCACCGCGACGAGCGGCGCATGGTCAACTACTTCGGACCGGCGCCGATCCGCTACGACCGGCCCGACGAGCCGAACCCGCAGAAACTGTTCGCGCCGGAACCGGTGGACTTCTGGGTCAAGGACCCGGAGCCAGTGCCTGAGCCGGCACCGAAAGGAGACCTAGCGGATCGCCCGTGGCTTCTCACCCAGACAAGCGTGACAGTACAATCACCGGAGCAACCACCCAGGCCAGAAGCCGCACCGGAAGCGGACCCGTCGACGGCCTTCCAGTCCTTCCTCGACCGTCTTTTGCGTGACCAACCGGCCCCGGCGCCGGTGGAGGAACGGGCCACCGCACCGGATACGATCTGATCGCGCCAGCCGGCCGCCATCCCGGATTTCCCGGGGCGCCGGTTGTCGCTTGACAGTCTCCGCCCTTTCGCCCTATTACCCCTGTCTCTCGCCGCCGCCACCGATGTGGCGGCCCTGAGGCTGGGTAGCTCAGCTGGTTAGAGCGCGGCACTCATAATGCCGAGGTCGGCAGTTCAAGTCTGCCCCCAGCTACCACATTCGAAAAAGGCTCGGCCCTCGTGGCCGGGCCATTTTTCTTGTCGGCCGACCTTTCCGTTCATCATGACAATTGGTCTCCCTGGGATTACTATCCAAGGATGTCGAAGGGCGTGCGCAAAAAGGCCTACAAGGACATGGATGTCCTCGTCATCGACGACGATCTGTACATCCTTCGGGCCATCGAGTTGATCCTCAGGGACATGGGCATCGTTAATGTGGAGATTACCCGCGACCCGACGAACGCCCTGGCCATGATCCACGACAGTTTCATCGTCCAGCGGCCGTTCGATTTCGTCATCTGCGACTGGATGATGCCGGAGATGTCGGGGATCGACTTGCTGCGTGCCGTCCGCAAGCATGAATATGAATTGCCGTTCATCATGCTGACCGCCAAGCGAACGGAAGACGCGGTCAACGAAGCCAAGGGCCTGGACGTCGATGCCTATCTCGCCAAGCCTTTCACCCAGGACCAGGTGCGACGCAAGGTGGCGACCATCGCCAACCGGGTGCTGTCAGACCAGAGCTGACGTTGCCTCGACCGCCGCTTCCTGAGTGACGATGTCGACGGCAACCCCGTAGTGGTCGGAAAGCGGCACCGGCGCCGCCTCACCCACATCGATCGTCCGTTCGGCTAGCACGATCGCCGCCGCTTTCGCCGTCAGGTGTACCGATCCCGCCTTTCGGATCAGGATCTGGTCCATGCGTTGCGGCGGCAGCGAGCGGTTGCGCTCGCCGGTGATCAGCGGGTTGCCCGGGTCCCAGGAAACCAAATCTCGGCCGCCGGCCTCGGCGACGGCATCGCGGAATCCGGCATCGAGCATTTGTCTGTGATTTGTCGGTGAGGCCTGGGCGCCGGCGTTGAGATCCCCGAGCAGGACGACCGATTCATCGTTGCCGGTTCCGGCCCGGGTCGCCAGTTCCTCGATCTGGCCGCCACGGCAGGTCTCGCCGTGGTGTCCCTCCGGATGTCCGGCGAGGCCGCCGGCGACCAAGTGAAAATCGATTACGCGCAGGGTCCCGAGGTCGGGTATGCACACCCGGCAATCGAGCAGGCCCTTACGGATGGCGATGCGTTCCTCGACGAGCGCCGTCCGGAATTCGACCACCTCAACTTCCGCAAGGGGGTGGCGCGACAGCACCATCAATCCGGTGCCGAGCGGGATTCCTAAATGTTCGAGGCCTGCCGTATGGGGATAGTCTGTGGCCAGCGCCTCGGCCAGAAAGCGGCGGTGGGGCTGACGGTAAACTTCCTGCAAAGCAATGATGTCGGCGCCGGTCGCGGCCAAGGCCGCGGGCAAGGCGGCGAGGCGCTTTTCGCTCCAAGGTGCGGGTGGGTAGACGGGTAGCCGACCGAACAGGCGGACTTCGAGAAGAAACGTGTTGAGGGTCAGGAAGCGGGCCACTGCGTCTTTGTCGCAGCCGTCCCGAACCCGGTCAAGCGTCGGGTGCCACGGTCTACATGATCTGTAGGTACGGCATTAGAACCGGGCGGGTCATCCCCGGCGGCAGTTCGAAGCCCTGGCCGCGGGGTTCCGCATCGGCCATCGCCGTCTCCAGCAAGGGGGGTGGTGATCCCTGTTCGGTCTTGCCGTGGATATCCGCACCCGGATTAACGGTGCCGCCGGCCTCGCTCAAGGTGAACGCATCGTCATCCCCATCCGTCGTCGTCTGGCAGATCTCACCTTCGGTGAAACCCCGCCACACGGCGCAATCCTGGCCGGCGAGAAGCGACAGGCCGTGATCGGTCAACGACTTCTCGGTGGCGATCATGGAGATGCCGTCGAGGGCGAACGATGCCATCTGGACCGGAACCGGCAGTGCCATGCAGCCGCCCAGCATCGACATCAAGGCGAACGCGATCATTGTCTTTTTCATAATCCCTCCCAGAGGACCATTGGGCCGCGGCTTGTCAGCGCCGGATGTTTTCCCACTCTCGATCCCGAGCCTAGCGCAACTACGTCACCGCGTCTTGCCGGGGCTTGGACTCATTGTTAACGGCGGTGAATAGTAATCCGTGACCCTGTCCCCGGACGTTGCGCGTGTGGACGGAGGTTTTGCGCCAGCCGCACGACCTGCTATTTTACCGGTCTCGTCGTCAATCGGACCGTTACCATGGCCACAACCAAGTCGGCGGCCTCCGCCCTGTTTTTGGTCCTCGCCCTGATCCTGTGTCTGGGTGTGAGCCTGAGCGCCGGACCGTCGCCGTCCGCCGCAGCCGAACTGACGGCCGCCGACAAACGCCTGTTCGATGCGGTCTGGGCCAATGACATGGCGGCGGTGCGCCGCGTTCTCGCCGAAGGGGCCAACCCGGCTGCCGCCGACGATAACGGCATGTCGGCTGTCGACGTCGCCGTCGACCGGGGGTACTTCGAAATCGCGCACTACCTTCTGGCGGTCCAGAACCAGCGC
>Ga0056135_10000144_pt1 | contig 23522 bp, 24 predicted proteins | sample WorMetG1aBELIZE1_FD_67481 | JGI IMG/M metagenome (GOLD analysis project Ga0056135, IMG submission 67481) | Marine gutless worms symbiont microbial communities from Max Planck institute for Marine Microbiology, Germany - Inanidrilus... ...
CTGGTATCGCACCGCGGCGAACCATCCGACGACGTACTACGGCCAGCTCGCCGCCGCCCGTGTCAACGGACCGACCAACCTGCATCTCCCGCAGATTCCCGAACCGACCGAGGATGAGGCGCGAGCCTTCGAGAATAACGACAGGACCCGGGTTGCGCGGATGCTGCACGCTTTCGGCCAGAAGAAGCGGCTCGATGCGTTCGTCCTCCGGCTCACGGAACTTGGCGAAACGCCCGCCTGGAAAGCAATGAGCGCCGCCCTGGCGCGCTCTCTCGGCCGGCCGGATCTGGCCGTGACCGTGGCCAAGAGGAGCGCCCGCGGCGGCCACACGTTCGTCCGCGAGGGATATCCCGTCGTGCCGTTGCCGACGGTCGAAGCTCGGCTGCCGAGGCCGGTGGAGGACCCGCTCTTGCTGGCGATGATCCGCCAGGAAAGCGCTTTTCAGGTCGATGCGAAGAGCTCGGCGGGAGCCCGAGGATTGATGCAGGTGATGCCGGCCACGGCACGTAGGATCGTCAAGCGCCTGAAGCTTCCCTTCTCGTCACGCCGGCTCAACGGCGATCGGGACTACAACATCCGCGTCGGGCGCGGGTATCTCGCCGGACTGCTCGATGCGTTTGACGGCTCCTACGTCCTCGCCCTCACCGCGTACAACGCCGGGCCCGCCCGCGTGCGGGCGTGGATTCGCGCCAACGGAGATCCGCGTGAGGGCGACGTGGACGTAATCGACTGGATCGAACAGATCCCATTTGCCGAAACCCGCAACTACGTTCAGCGGACGTTGGAAAGCCTTCAGGTCTATCGTGGCCGGCTCGCAGAGACCGAGATCGCAACGACGATCGAAACCGACCTGACGCGCTGAGCGCCATGGCCGGACCGCGAGACGACCCGCACTTGACACCCAGCCGGCTCGCGTCGCATACATTGCCGCCAAACGCTTACCCGCCACCGAGTCTCCCGGACCGACACCAGCCATGACCGAAGCGAAAAAGATCTCGCCCATCGGCGCCTGCGTCTTCGACGCGTACGGCACCCTGTTCGACGTTGCCGCCGCGGCAGCCCGATGCAGCGACACTCTTGGCGACAAGGCAGCGCCGCTCGCCGCACTGTGGCGGACCAAGCAGCTGGAATACACGTGGCAACGGAGCCTTCGGGGCGATTTCGTCGATTTCTGGCATGTCACCGGTCAGGGGCTGGACTATGCGATGGCGTCGCTCGGGATCGACGACAACGCGTTGCGGACCAGGCTGATGGAGCTCTATCTCGTCCTCGACGCCTATCCGGAGGTCAAGGATGTCCTGAAGCAACTGAAGGACGGCGGGTTTCGCACCGCCATTCTGTCCAACGGTTCGCAAACCATGCTGGTCGCGGCGGTCCGCAATGCCGGTCTGGAGGACCTGCTCGACGACGTCATCACGGTGGACCCGCTCGAAATCTATAAGCCCCATCCCAGCGTCTACCAGCTCGCCGTTGACCGCCTGCGCGTGCCGGCCGAGGAAATCTGCTTCATGTCGTCCAACGCCTGGGACGTATCCGGTGCGGCGTTCTTCGGTTTCCGGGTAGTGTGGATCAACCGCTTCGGCCAGCAGCCGGAAAGCACGCCCGGTCGGGCCGAGCACGAAATCGCCACCCTCTCCGACCTGCCTCCCCTGCTGGTGCAATGACGGACTCGGCGGTGAGCGAACCGGAAACCGGCTATCGCGAGTGTTTCTACTCGGCTCAGGATGGCCTGCGACTTTACTTCCGCGACTACGGCAACCCGACCTCTCCACGGACGCCGGTGTTGTGCCTGGGCGGACTGACCCGGAACTCCAAGGACTTCGATACGCTGGCGGAAAGGCTGTCAGCGGATGGCCGGCGGATCCTGTGCCCCGACTATCGCGGCCGCGGACGGTCCATGACCGCGACCCTCAGCACTATCACCCGCGCACCTATGTCGACGACATCCGCCATCTGCTGGTCGCGACCAACGTCCATCGGGTCTGCGTGATCGGCACGTCGATGGGCGGTCTGCTGGCTATGGTCCTCGCCGTGGCGATGCCGACAGTTGTCGCCGGCGCTGTGCTTAACGACGTCGGTCCGACGATCAACTACCGCGCGCTGGATGCCATTCTCGACCGGTTGCGGGACGACCCGCCCATGCGGGATTGGGAGACGGCAGCCGCCCGGTTGCGAGAACAGATGCCCGGCTTCCCCAGCCGTACCGACGACGACTGGATGACCACGGCCCGCCGCACCTATCGCCAATGCGAGGACGGCCTACTGCGCTACGACTGGGATCCAATGCTTCTTCGGCCCCTACAAAGCGACCGTGGCGAGGGAGTCGATCTCTGGCCCATGTTCCGGGCACTCGGTCGGGTGCCCGTGGCCGCGCTGCGTGGTGGCAACTCCGACCTGCTGACGTCGGACACGCTGGAGAGGATGGCCGAGGAGATGCCGGCCATGCTCACCGCCACCGTACCGGATACTGGGCATGCGCCCGAGCTTGGCGAGCCTGAGTCGACCGCCGCCATCGATGACCTCCTCGCCCGCGTCTGAGTCCATTACCGTCGCGGACATCAAGGCCGCGGCCAAGCGCCTGCGGGGCGTCGCCGTGCGCACGCCACTGCTAGCCGCCGAGGCCATCGACCGCGAAACCGGCGGACGGGTTCTCGTCAAGGCGGAGATGCTCCAAAGGACCGGGTCGTTCAAACTGCGCGGTGCCTACAACCGGGTTGCCGCGTTAGACCCATCGTTGCGGAGCCGCGGCGTCGTCGCCTATTCCTCCGGCAATCACGCCCAGGGAGTCGCCGCGGCTGCAGGTATGCTCGGCGTTCCGGCGACGATCGTCATGCCGTCCGACGCGCCGGCGGCGAAGCTCGACGGCACCCGCGCGCTGGGCGCCGAGGTGATCCTTTATGACCGTGACACCGGAGATCGCGAAGCGATCGCCTCGGAGGTCGCGAGCGACCGCCGCGCTACACTGATACCGCCCTTCGACGATCCTCATGTGATCGCCGGTCAAGGTACCGTTGGACTGGAGATCGCCGATCAGGCTGATGACCTCGGCATCAAGCTGGACGCGGCTCTTGTGCCGTGCAGTGGCGGCGGCCTGTCAGCCGGCACCGCCACGGTGCTGTCGAAGCGCTTCCCGGAGGCGGAGGTCTACGCCGTCGAACCGGAGGGCTTCGACGATACGGCCCGATCCCTGGCGGCAGGCACCGTCGTCGGCAATGCGCCCGGACGGACGTCCATCTGCGACGGGCTCCTGTTGCCGGTCCCCGGCACCCTCACACTGCCGATCAACCGGGTCCTGCTGGCCGGCGGTCTCGTGGTCGATGACGATGCGGCCGCGCAAGCGATGGCCGTCGCCCTCCGGCATCTGAAGGTCGTCGCCGAACCCAGCGGTGCTGTGGCGCTGGCAGCAGCGCTCTCGGGGCAATTCGATTGCCGCGGCAAGACCGTATGCGTGATCTGCTCAGGCGGCAACGTCGACGGCCGGACGTTTGTCGACCTCGTCCGCCCCTACATCTGAAGCACTGGACTTGAGAGCGTTCTAGGCGCCGATGGTCGCGGCATTGCGCCCCGAGGCTACGTCGGTCTGCGGCGGTGCACCGGCGGCCGACACGTCCGCGGAGGCGGTTTCCTCGGCGCCATCCTTGACGACCAGATTGAGGCGCCCCTCCGCGCCATCCTTCCGGTCGGCAATCCGGCGGCAATGACCCTCGAAAAACGCACCCTGCTCGATGGACAGCATCTCGTGAAGAATGTCGCCACTCACCTTCGCCGACCGTGCGAGGCTGACCGAGCGAGCATTGATCTGCCCATCCACGGTTCCGTGAACGCGGACGGAATCGGCGAACACCTCACCCCGGACGACGCCCGCTTCACCGACAGGGACGGACTTGGCCTTGACATCACCCTGGACGGTGCCGTCGATGTGAACCTCACCCTCGCTGACGAGATCGCCGGAAATCATCAAGTCGGTACTGATGATCGACGGTGCGGCTGGCTTGGCAGTCGTGGCGACCGGGCCGTCCTTGTCTTGAGAGCCGCTATTCCTGGAAAACATGGCGTCCCGCCCTGATGAAGTGGATGGGGTTCCTGGACTTGCCCGCGAACACGACCTCGTAGTGCAGATGCGTCCCCGTGCTGCGCCCGCTGTTGCCCAGCAAACCGGTCTTATCACGGAAATTGACCGCCTGCCCCCTCTTAACGAAGATCTTGCGCATGTGGCCATACCGCGTCTTCAGGCCGGCGCCATGGTCGATCTCGACAAAGCGGCCGTAGCGCCCCTTCCATCCTGCCTGGGTTACCGTTCCGGCGGCCGTCGCAAGGACCGGCGACTTGGCCCGGGCGCCGAGATCGAGACCATAATGCATCGCCCATTTGCGGGTGATGGGGTCTCGGCGCTTTCCGTACGAACTGGTGATGTAGTAGGAGTCCAGCGGTGCCGCCAGCGGCATCTGTTCCAGGACCGCGCGAAGGTTTTGCCAATGGGTGAGCCGGCCCTCAAGAGCGGCGAGATCGGCGGCCAGTTCGCTTTGCGTATCGGCCGCGCCGGCGGGCACGAAGGGACCGCCCTGCCCCGACGTCGGTTTACCGGCCGCCGCGAACAATGCCTCCTTCTCGAGGCCTGTCTTCTCGATGACGCCCTCGGCCGACGCGATCAGGCCATCGGCGTGGTCGCTCAGGCGCTCGACCGCCTGCCGTTCGCGGTCCCGCAACTCGACCATTTCCGCATTGAGCTCGCCAACCCGCCGGGTCAGCCGCCGAGATTCGATGACCGCGGCGTTGCGTTCGGACAGCGCCGTCTGCAAGTCGGCTTCGGCCGAATTGAGATCGCCGCGCAGGGAATAGTTTCGCGTCACCGCCTGATGCAGACCGTCTTCAAGTTCGGTGAGCTGCCGCTTCAGTTCTTCGCGGGCGGCATCGAGGTCGCTCCGTTCCTGCTGCGAGCTTTCCAATTCGGTGCGGACGGACTTCAGATTCTGCTGCAGGGCGGCGTTCTGCTCGACGAGGCCGAGCATCATGCCGTGGTTGGCCTCCAGGTCGCGGGTGATGGCCGCGAACTTCCGCTGGTACTCGCCGACCTCGCTCAGCAGGCCCCGGTAGGCCGTTCGGACGCCGGCGATCTCTTTGTCCTTTGCCGCGACGACATGGTCGTGAAGAACGTAGCTGACCGATGCATACCCGGCCCAGGCGCCGGCCGCGGCGAGCACCAATGCCATCGCCCACTGCGTGCGCTTGCTGAGCCGCACAACGGAAATGCGCGCGCCCGTGCGCACGAGAATTTGCCGTTCGGGAAATCGGCGGCCCAGCCATCGGCCGCCACGATCGAACCATGTCCCCCGCGGACCAGAGTCCACCATCCCTGCCTTGCCCCTCGACGCCCCTCTTGTCTTCGCCGTGGACCGGTTCGCATCCGGCTTGTGGCGCGACCGTATCCATTCGCCGCGAGGGGCGCAACCCCCGAGTACCGCGCGGTTTTGGAGCGGCAGGGAAGCTTACGGCGCCAAATTGTCGGGTGGCACACCGCCGTTTCGAGTCGCCGACGACTCGTGAATCTGGGCACACGGCGGCAATTGGGGCCCATGGCGATATGACCAATCCGATTGGAAGAGGCACGCGCCCGCCCCTGTCGGACCCGGCCATCCTGCTGGCGACGTGGTTCGGAATCGGCTATCTGCCGGGGGCTCCGGGAACCTGGGCTTCGCTGGCAGCACTGCCCATTGCGTGGCTGGTCGCCGGCTGGGCCGGATGGCCCGGACTGGCCATCGCGGCAGCGCTGGCAACGGCCGTCGGCATCTGGTGCTCCGGGGTCTACGCCGCGCGGAGCGGTGTTGAGGATCCGGGCGCCGTGGTGATCGACGAAGTTGCCGGTCAGTGGGTGGTGCTGCTCGCGGTGCCTCCCGATCCGCTTTTCTACGTCATCGGCTTCGCGGTGTTCCGGTTCTTCGATATCGTCAAGCCGTGGCCCGTTTCCTGGGCCGATCGGTCCGTTGGCGGCGGTCTCGGGATCATGCTCGACGATATTCTTGCCGGGGCCTATGGCCTGGCTGTGATGCTCGCGGTGATGTACGGCTTGGGGAGCGCCTCGTAGCGATGAATGACCGCCGTGCCGCCTTGGCCACCGAAATTCTGGATCGCTGCCGGATGCAAGGCCTGAGACTGGCAACGGCCGAGTCCTGCACTGGCGGCCTCATCGCTGCTGCCCTCACCGATATTGCCGGATCGTCGGACGTGTTCGACCGGGGATTCGTCACCTACGCCGATGACGCCAAAATCCAGATCCTTGGTGTTTCCGAAGCACTGATCGCCAGGCACGGTGCGGTCAGCGAACCGGTGGCGCGGGCGATGGCCGAGGGTGCCCTCGGCGCCGCTGGGGCAGACGTGACCATTGCCGTCACCGGCATCGCCGGACCTGGCGGCGGGACCGCGGCCAAGCCCGTCGGCCTCGTTCACTTTGCTGCCGCCCGCGCCGGCGGCGCGACCCTTCACGAACGCCGTGAACTCGATGGCGACCGCACGGCGGTGCGAACCGCGGCCGTCGAGGCGGCGCTGACCCTTCTCCTTTCGGCGATCGGATGACCAACCGGAGCGCGGGAATTTACCGCCCCGGACTCGCCCGGCAGAATACGCACATGATCGAAGGCCGCCGTTCGCGGATCGCCCATCGCCTCGCCGGGGTCCTCATCGTCCTGGCCGTGCTGTCCGCGCCGCAGTTCGGCACCGCACTCCGAGCAGCGACGACGACCGAGGTCGGCAGGACCTACGAAGACGGGCTTCGCAGCCTAGAAGCCGGCGACATCAATGCCGCGATTACCCACCTCAAGAACGCGTTGAGGATTGACCCGAACCACGTGCCGTCCCGGCTGCTGATCGGCCGGGCATACGTCAGTGCTGGCGATGGTGCGTCCGCCGAGGATTCCCTTGAACGGGCTCGCGAACTCGGGGCCAGCGACGAGCAGTCCCTGATCCCGCTCGCGCATGCATACCTGCTGCAGCTGAAATACGACGTCCTCCTTGAAACCGTTTTGAGCGGCAAGGGGGTGCCGGAACTGGAAGGTCAAATTCTGGTGGTGCGCGGATTGGCCTATCTCGGCCTGCGGCGGCTGGCCGAAGCCGAACGCACCTTCAACGACGCGACGGAGCTGCTGCCTGATTCCCCAGATCCCCTCGTCGGTTTAGCGCGTCTCGCCCTCGAACGGGGACTTAATCGAAGATGCCGACGGTTTTTCCGATGACGCCCTGGCACTGGTTCCGGCGGATGCGGAAGCCCTGCACATGAAAGGTGAGGTCGATCAGGCTCGCGGCGACTTGGAGAATGCGCTGACGTTCTACGACCGAGCCATCGCGAGCAACGCTCGTCTGGTACCGGCCCGCCGGGCGCGGATTCGCGTGCTACTCAAACTGGGGCGCTTGGAGGACGCCAAAACCGCAGTCGGAGAACTTCGCAAAACGTCTCCGTTCGATCCCGAAATGGCCTACCTCCAATCGCGAATCCTGCGCCAACTCGGAGATGAGTCCGGCGCGTCGGTCGCCTTGAACAATGCCGCGTTCATCCTGTCGAACTACGACGAAACCGATTACGCCGCCGACCCAAAAAACCTGTACCTTGCGGCCAGTGTCAATTTCCTGCTGGGGCATCACGAGTCTGCCGAACCGTTCGCGCGCGAGTATTTCAGTCTTCGGCCCGACGATCCGGATGGACGCCGGCTATTGGCCGAGCTGTTTGTCGCCAAGGGCCGCGGGGCCGAAGCGGCGCAGCTATTGAAGCCACTGCGCCGCAAGAATCCCGACGATCCCGATCTCATCGCCTTGGTCGGTCAGGCGGCAACCATCGAGGGACGCCACGACGTGGCGATTCCGCTTTTGGAACGCGCCCTGGAACTGGCTCCGGATGACGTCTCGATCCTCGGCCGGCTTGGATATGGCCGCGTCGCCGCTGGTGATATCGAGCCGGGTTTGAGCGACCTTGAAGAGGTTATGGCTCGAGACCCCCTCGAGACGGACCTCGGCCATTCCCTCGCCAAGCTGCTTCTCGATCGAAAGGAGTTCGCCCGCGCCACGGAAGTCGCTTACAAGCTCATCGACCGTGCGCCGAATAACCCTGTGTTCCATAATCTCGTAGGAGCCGCGGCGCTGGGTCTCGAAGATGCCGATGCCGCGCGTGCCGGGTTCGAAGCGGCCCTCGCCGTTGATCCGACCCACATGCCGGCGATGATCAACTTGGCCCGCCTCGACATTCGGCTCGGCAACGCGGAGGCGGCGCGAAACCGCCTTGTTGCGATCCACGAGTCCAATCCCGGCCAAATCGAGCCGATGCTCGAGCTGGCCCGACTGGCCGAGGAGGAACGGCGTTTCGACGACGCCATCCGTTGGTTGGAGAAAGCCGTTCAGACAGACTCCTCGCGCGTGGCCCTGCGGGTCCGCTTGATCGAGTTCTACGTCCGCAACGGCTATACCGAGGATGCCGTTGCCGTTGCCCATACGATCGAACTGTCGGACGACTCGCCTTTGGAGGTCATCGAATCGGTCGGCAACGCCGAGCTGGCGGCCGGCAACCGCCGACGAGCGGCAGCAGCCTTTCGACGGGCAGCGGCGCAAGCCGGTGCCTCACCGCGCCTGCTTGTCCGGGCGGGGCGCAATCAGCTTGCGGCGGGAGACGATAACGGGGCGGAGCGGACGCTCGGCGAAGCGCTCAGGCTCGATCCCGAACGATTGGACGCCCACGCACTTCTCGCCGGCCTGGATGCCCGGCGTGGCCGCACTGCGGTGGCGATGCGCCGGATCGCCCTCATTCGCAAAAACGATCCCGACTCACCGACGTCCGATCGCCTCGAGGGCGACATGATGATGGCCAACCGGCTGTACGCCGCTGCTTCCCTGGCCTACGAGGCGGGTTTCCGCAAGGAGCCGAGTTCGGACCTCCTTGTTCGGCTGTTCGAGGCCCAGCAGTTGGCGACCCCCGACAACCTCCCGGTCGACCGCCTGGAGGCGTGGATTGCCGACAATCCCGAAGATTTCGACGTCGTCCGGGTGCTTGGAAGCGCCTATATCGAGCTCGGACGCCTCGACGAGGCCCTCGCCCTACACGAACGGCTGGTCAGTGCCGGCCGAGTCGACGCCGAAATCCTGAACAACCTGGCCTCACTCTATGGCGAAATGCGCGACCCGCGCGCCTTGCGCTACGCCGAAATGGCTTACGAGCTGGCGCCCGGTTCCGCCGACGTGCTCGACACCTACGGCTGGCAACTTGTGCAAAACGGGGAGCCCGAGCGCGGACTGGCTATCCTGCGCGACGCGAGCGCCCGAAGCGCGGGCAGCGCCGAAATCAATTACCACATCGCCTATGCGCTGCATGCCCTCGGCCGCACGGAAGAAGCGCGCGCCGCGCTGGAAGATCTGCTCGACAATGCCGGGCCGGAGCCCATTCCCGCCGGCGCCCGCGAACTGCTCCAAGAGATATCCTCCAGCAACAACTGAACCGGCCGGACACCGGTCGCCTCATCCTTCGTTGGCGCTTGGAGCTGTGGCCGAGATTTCCGGTTCCGGATCGTAGAGTGCCTTGGCGCGCTTTTCGAACGCGCTGACCATGCGCTGAACGGCCTCGTTGAACAGCTTGGCGACGGCTTTCTGCAGCAACCGCGAGCGGAACTCGAAATCGACGTAGAAGTCGATCAGGCAGCCGTCGTCGCCGTCCGGCTCGAAGACCCAGTGATTGTTGAGGTACTTGAATGGTCCCTTCGAATAGCTGACGTCGATCCGGTCCGGTCGGCCGAGGCGTACGTTGGAGGTGAACCGCTCGCGAAAGGCCTTGTAGCCGATCACCATGTCGGCGGTGAATGCGTCCGGGCTCTCGCGCCGCCGGATTCGCGTCGCCGTGCACCAGGGCAGGAATTCGGGGTAGCTCTCGACGTCGGCAACCAGTGCGAACATCTGGTCAGGACGGTAAGGAAGGGCCCGCTTCTCGGCGTGAGTCGGCATCAGTCTCCAGCCGCTCAGCTCCGCGCCAACGATGCTCGGCGGGCGGCGCGCAGGGTCTCGAAGTCCCTGTCGGCGTGATATGACGACCGGGTCAGCGGCGACGACGCCACCAAGAGAAAGCCCTTGGCCTCACCGATCCGCTTGTACTCGTCGAACTCTTCGGGCGTAACGAACCGGTCGATGGCGGCATGGCGCGGGGTAGGCTGCAGGTATTGGCCGATGGTGAGGAAATCGACCTGCGCCGACCGCAGGTCGTCCATCACCTGCAGTACGTCCTCGCGCGCCTCGCCGAGGCCGACCATGATCCCCGATTTGGTGAACAGCTCGGGCTCCAGGTCCTTGGCGCGGTCGAGCAGCCGAAGCGACTCGTAGTAGCGCGCTCCCGGGCGGATTGACGGATAGAGATGTGGAACCGTCTCGAGATTGTGGTTGAACACGTCGGGCCGGGCCGCGGCGACCGCTTCGATGGCGCCCTCTTTGTGGCGGAAGTCAGGAGTGAGCACCTCGATGGTCGTTTCCGGTGCCGCCTCGCGGACGCGCTCGATGCAGCGGACGAACTGCCCGGCACCCCCATCGTCCAGGTCGTCACGGTCGACCGAGGTAACGACCACATGCCTGAGCCCCATGGTCGCCACCGTGACCGCCAGGTTCTCCGGTTCCAGCGGATCGACGGCACCCGGCTTGCCGGTGGCGACGTTGCAGAAGGCGCAGGCGCGGGTGCAGATGTCGCCGAGGATCATCACCGTCGCATGCTTGCGCGACCAGCACTCACCGATGTTGGGGCACGCCGCTTCTTCGCACACCGTGTGCAGGTTGTGCTCGCGCATCAGGTTGCGGGTGTCGGCATAGCCCTTAGAGGTCGGCGCCTTCACCCGGATCCACGCCGGCTTGCGGGGCGACGGGTTGAGTGGACGGTTGGCTTTTTCTGGATGGCGGAGGGTCTGCACTTTGCTCATGGATTCGATATGGCTGGAGTTCCGCGGGCGGTCAAGGATACCCGAGATCGGCACGCGCCGGTATGGGCACGTCGTAGCGCACCCATTTCGTCACCGGCGTAATCGCGTCGTAGAGCACCCGGGCGCGGTCGTTGTCGGCATGGGTCATCCAGTAGACGCGCAGCCAGCCGGCTTCCCGGCCCCGCGCGACCAGCGCTTCGATTAGCGCCCGTGCGGCACCCTGCTTCCGCGCCTCCGGGGCGACGAACAGGTCCTCCAGGTAGCACACGGGCCGCGTCGACCAGGTGTTAAGGTGCAGTACCGCGTTGGCGAAGCCGATCACCGCGTCGCCGGTACAGGCGACGTATCCGAGCACCGGCTGGCCGGCGTCGAGGATGCGTGCCCACGTCGACGCTGTTACCGCGTCCGAGACTTCGGCGTCGTAGAACTCGCAGTAGCCGCGCCACAGGGTTCGCCACGCCAAGGCATCGGCCGCCTCCGTGGGCCGGATCGTAATTGCCATCGCCGTTGTCCTCAGAAGTGGACGGCGCGCCCGTAGGCGTCGAGCACCGACTCGTGCATCATCTCGCTCAGCGTCGGGTGCGGGAACACGGTGTGCATGAGCTCGGCCTCGGTGGTCTCCAACGTCTTGGCGATGCCGTAGCCCTGGATCAGCTCGGTGACCTCGGCGCCGACCATGTGCGCCCCCAACAGCTCGCCGGTCTTGGCGTCGAACACGGTCTTGATCATCCCCTCTGGCTCGCCCAAGGCAATCGCCTTGCCGTTGCCGATGAACGGGAAGCGGCCGACCTTGACGTCGTGGCCCTTCTCCTTGGCCGCGGCCTCGGTGAGGCCGACGCTCGCCACCTGCGGGCGGCAGTAGGTGCAGCCGGGGATGCGGCTGGTGTCCAGCGGGTGCACGTGGGGAAGGCCGGCGATCTTCTCGACGCAGATGATGCCCTCGTGGCTGGCCTTGTGGGCGAGCCACGGTGGGCCGGTCAGGTCGCCGATGGCGTAGACGCCGGGCTCGCCGGTGCGGCACCACTCGTCAATGACCACGTGGGTCTTGTCGACCTTGATTTTGGTGCCCTCGATACCGCAGTTCTCGACGTTGCCGACGATGCCGACGGCGAGGATCACCCGGTCGACCGTCAGGTCCCAGGTCTTGCCGCCGCCCTCGATGGTCGCGGTAACGTTGTTGGCGCCCTTCTTCAGCGATTTGACCGTCGCCGAGGTGTGAATCTTCATGCCCTGCTTCTCGAACGCTTTCTGGGCGAAGGCCGAGATCTCCGCGTCCTCGACCGGCAGCACCCGGTCGAGCACCTCGACCACGGTCACGTCGGCACCAAGCGTGCGGTAGAAGCTAGCGAACTCGATGCCGATGGCGCCGGAGCCGACGACCAGCAAGGACTTCGACATCACGTCGGGGACCATCGCCTCCATGTAGGTCCAGATCTGCTTGCCGTCCGGCTCCAGTCCCGGCAGCGCCCGCGCCCGCGCACCGGTGGCGAGGATGATGTGCTTGGCGGTGAGGTCGGCGACCGCCTTGCCGTCCTTCTCGACGTGGACCTTGCCGGTGCCGTTCAGGCGCCCGTTGCCGTCGAACACCGTCACCTTGTTCTTCTTCAGGAGATGCCCAACGCCGCCGTTGAGCTGGCTGGCCACCGCGCGCGAGCGTTCGATCACCTTGCCGATGTCGAAACTGATGTCCTTGGCGCTCAGACCGAACGCCTCGGCGTGCTTCATGTTCTCGTAGATCTCGGCGGTGCGCAGGAGCGCCTTGGTCGGGATGCAGCCCCAGTTGAGGCAGACGCCGCCCAGGTGCTGGCGCTCGACCACCGCGGTCTTCATGCCCAGCTGCGCGGCACGGATCGCCGCCACATAGCCGCCCGGCCCGGTGCCGATGACGATCAGGTCGAAGGAGGTCTCCGCCATCACTCAGATCCTTTCGAGGTTGCGGACCGTGAGGTCGCTTTCGGCGTCGCCGGTGTTGACCACGCCCTTTCGTTCAAGGAGCAGGATTTCGCATTCCGCGTCCGCCGACGGCCGGTGCTCGACGCCCTTCGGCACGACAATCATCTCGCCCGGACCGACGGTGACCGTGCGGTCGCGGAACGCGATGGTCAATGTTCCTTTGACGACGAGGAACAGTTCGTCCTCGTCGTCGTGTTTGTGCCAGACAAACTCGCCCTCGGCCTTGACCAGCTTGACCTCGTAGTCGTCGACGGCGCCGACCACCCGCGGCGACCAGTGATCGCCGAACAGCGCGAACTTTTCGGCCAGGTTGACCACGTCCATCATCGTCCCACCAATGCCATCTCCGGGCATCTCCCGAGCGCGCCGCGTCCAGTCAGGTCACATACCATGCTTTCGCGGGTCAAATTCCTCAAGCCACCGGACGCATCGCAGCGCTTGTTCCGGTTTTGCCTGCGCCAACGGCTTCCAATTCAGTTGGCCAATCGGCACGGGCAAAACCCCTTCCGGGGCGTAGAATTCCGTCACGACACCGTCAAACGTCTCAGGCCAGAGCTTGCTAGGAACAAGAATAAAACTCGCATAGAAATTCAGCATGAAGATGTGGACACCAAGATCTAAATTCCATGAACCGTTTTCTTTGTGAAATTTTATTGCGAACAACTTATCGTGACGCGGGTTCTCCGGATTTTGACCATAAATCCTTCCGTTTTTTCCGTAGAAGTATGCAGTGTCGTCTTCAAGGAGCAGTTTGAGTGGGGTATCGGTGCGCGGTCGCTCTGGAAGCCTCGAATTCTCCAAGCGATGGCCTCGCGAGGTGAGGAAGGAAAGCCAATCGGACCGATACAAGTCGGAAAACGCCTCCTCAGGCGTCATCGCCTGCAGATCGTCAGCACTGTGCCTCGAGCGCAAAAAGAGGATCACGAGCCGATCCCACAACCCCAGGCAAAGCTCGTCCACCGAGAGGCCATCATTTCCGCCCAGCTTCGGCTTAAACCTCAGGTGCTCCTCGTCGAGGTAGAGCGCCGCGTCGATGAGCAACTGGTAGTATTCAAGCGACTCGCGGCTCAGCATATCCGCCAATCGTTCGTAGCGTCCGTCCCGAGCTGCGTGCACGTATCGTTCGGCGGCCGCCTGTGCAGTTTTGCTTCCGCCCGCCGCGACAGGCGCCACAAACGCCCACACTGCAACAGCGCCGGCTACTGTCAGCCAAAACGCGAGCGTCCGAAGCTTCATTGCTCGCGCCGGCGCCCTACAGCAGCATGGTCAGCGGCTCTTCGATGAGCCGCTTGAAGACGGCGAGGAACTCCGCGCCGATGGCGCCGTCGACGGTGCGGTGGTCGGTGCTCAGCGTGCAGGTCATCATCGTCGCCACGGCAAGCGCGCTGTCCTTGACCACCGGCCGTTTCTCGGCGGCGCCGACGGCCATCAGGCACGACTGCGGCGGGTTGATGATCGCCGAGAACGTCGGGATGCCGTACATGCCGAGGTTCGAGATGGTGAAGCCGCCACCCTGGTACTCTTCGGGCATCAGCTTGCCGTCGCGGGCCTTGCCGGCCAATTCCTTGACCTCATTGGAGAGGGCGGCGAGGCCCTTGTTGTCGGCATTGCGCACCACCGGGGTGATCAGCCCGTTGGGCGTCGCCACGGCGACGCAGACGTCGACGTCCGCGTACTGGCGGACGGCGTCCTCGGTCCAGGTGACGTTCACCCCCGGGTACGCCCGCATGGCCAGCGCCACGGCGCGGACGACGAAGTCGTTGACCGACAGCTTGTAGGCGCCCTCGCCTTCCGGAGACTTGGCGTTCAACTGCTGGCGCAGGTCCATCAGTGCGTCGATGTCGCAGTCGATGCTGAGGTAGAAGTGCGGAATCTCCCGCTTCGACGCCGACAGCCGCTCGGCAATGACCTTGCGCATGGTGGTGTTGGGGATCTCGGTGTAGGCCCCGGCCGGTGCGGGCATTGGCGCCGCCGCCGGGGCGGCCGCCGCCTCGGGAGCGGGCGCGGCTGCCTTGCCGACGCCGGTGGCGATGGCGGTCTCGACGTCGGCCTTGACGATGCGGCGGTGCGGACCCGAACCGGAAATCTGGGTCAGATCGAGACCGGCATCGGCGGCGATCCGCCGCGCCAGCGGACTGGCGAACACCCTCCCGCCCGACGGCGCCGCCGGTGCTGGCGGCGCAGGGGCCGTGGCAGGGGCCGGGGCCGCGGGCGCAGGTGCAGCCGCCGGTGCCGGCGCAGGAGCTTCTGCCGGCGCCGCGGCCGGAGCGGGTGGCGGCGGAGCCGCGGCCGCCCCTTCCAGCGCAGAGGCGTCCTCGCCCTCTTCGAGCAATAACGCGATGACGCTGTTGACGGCGACGCCCTCGGTGCCTTCTGCGACGAGGATCTTGCCAAGCGTCCCTTCGTCGACCGCTTCGACCTCCATGGTCGCTTTGTCCGTCTCGATCTCGGCGATCACGTCGCCCGAGTCGACGGAGTCGCCCTCGGCCTTCATCCACTTGGCGAGCTTGCCTTCGGTCATCGTCGGCGACAGTGCCGGCATCAGGATCTGTATGGGCATGGCTTCGCTCCCCGGCGTCAGCGGTAACAGACGGCCTTGGCCGCGGCGACGACGTCCTGCGGCTGGGGCAGCGCCAGTTGTTCCAGGTTTGCCGCGTACGGCATCGGTACGTCGGCGCCGCACACTCGCGACACCGGCGCATCGAGATAGTCGAACGCCTGGTCCATGGCGATGGCGGCAATCTCGGAGCCCATGCCGGCGACCGGCCAGCCTTCCTCGACGTTGACGATCCGGTTGGTCTTCATCAGCGAAGAGACGATCGTCTCGGTGTCCAGCGGACGGAGCGTGCGGAGGTTGATCACCTCCGCCTGGATGCCCTCGCCAGCCAGCGTTTCGGCAGCCTCCAGAGCGACCCCGACCATGCGCGAGAACGCGGTAATGGTGACGTCGCCGCCGGCCCGCTCGATCTTGGCTCGGCCGATGGGCAGGACGAACTCCGGGTCCTCCGGCACGTCGAAGGTCTGGCCGTACATGATCTCGTTTTCCAGAACGATCACCGGATTGGGATCGCGGACCGCCGCCTTGATCAGGCCCTTGGCATCGGTCCCGGACCAGGGCGAGACGACCTTGAGGCCCGGGCAGTGGGCATACCACGAGGCGTAGCATTGTGAATGTTGCGCGGCGACCCGGGCGGCGGCACCGTTGGGACCGCGGAAGACGATCGGCGCGCCCATCTGGCCGCCGGCCATGTAGAGCGTCTTGGCCGCCGAGTTGATGATCTGATCGATCGCCTGCATGGCGAAATTGAAGGTCATGAACTCGACGATCGGCTTGAGGCCGCCGAACGCCGCGCCGACGCCGAGGCCGGCGAAGCCGTGCTCGGTGATCGGCGCGTCGATGATCCGCCCGGACCCGAACTCGTCCAAGAGCCCCTGGGTCACTTTGTAGGCACCCTGATACTCGGCCACCTCCTCGCCCATGACGAACACGTCCCCATCGCGGCGCATTTCCTCGGCCATGCCGTCGCGCAGGGATTCGCGCACCGTCTGCGTCACCATCGGACCGCTGTATTCTGGTTCCGGCGGCGCCGCAGCGGCGGCGGGCGGCGGCGGTGCCGCGGCCGCACCCTCCAATGCCGAGGCGTCTTCGCCTTCCTCCAACAGGAGCGCGATGGGCGAATTGACGGCCACCGCCTCGGTGCCTTCGGGCACGAGGATCTTGCCGAGGACGCCTTCGTCTACGGCCTCGACTTCCATCGTCGCCTTGTCGGTTTCGATCTCTGCGATGACGTCGCCGGAGGATACGGCGTCGCCCTCGCTCTTCAGCCACTTGGCGAGCTTGCCTTCGGTCATCGTCGGCGACAGCGCCGGCATCAGGATCTGGATGGGCATGGAGTTTCTCCCGCGGGACGGTCAGGCGCGGCGCCTAGGCTTCGATAAGGATGTCGGTGTACAGCTCGGACGGATCGGGCTCCGGGCTCTCCTGGGAGAAGTCGGCAGCCTCCGTAACGACGGCTTTGACCTCGCGATCCAGCTCCTTGAACTGCGCGTCGTCGGCCAGCTTGTTGTCGGTCAAGTATCGGCGCAGCGTGTCCAGCGGATCGCTCTCCTGGCGGACCTTGCTGACCTCCTCCTTGGTCCGGTACTTGGCCGGATCGGACATGGAATGGCCGCGGTAGCGGTAGGTCTCGACCTCCATCACGTACGGGCCCTTGCCGGCACGCACGTAGGCGGTGACCTCCTCGCCGGCCGCCTTGACGTCGAGCACATTCATGCCGTTCACCTGGACGCCGGGGATGCCAAAGGCTTCGCCGCGGCGATAGAGATCGGTTGTCGCCGAGGCCCGAGCCACCGAAGTGCCCATGCCGTACTTGTTGTTCTCGATCACGTAGATCACCGGCAGCTTCCACAGCGACGCCATGTTGAACGCCTCGTAGACCTGCCCCTGATTGGCGGCACCGTCACCGAAGTAGCAGAAGTTCAGACCGCCATCGCCACGGTACTTGTGGGCAAAGGCAAGGCCCGTGCCCAGCGGCACGGAAGCCCCGACGATGCCGTGGCCGCCGTAGAACTTCTTTTCACGGCTGAACATGTGCATCGAGCCGCCCTTGCCTTTGGAATATCCGCCGGCGCGCCCGGTGAGCTCCGCCATCACGCCCTTCGGGTCCATGTCACAGGCCAGCATGTGGCCGTGATCGCGATAGGTGGTGATCACCGAGTCGGCCGCGGTCGCACACGCGTGCAGGCCGACGACCACCGCCTCCTGGCCGATGTAGAGATGGCAGAACCCGCCGATCAGGCCCATGCCGTAGAGTTGGCCGGCTTTCTCCTCGAAGCGGCGGATCAGCAGCATGTGGCGGTAGAGATCGAGGAGTTCCTCGCGGTCGTGGGGCGCGGCTTTCTTGGATGCCGCGCTCTTGGAACGGAGGCCGGCGGAGCGGCGCGAAGTGGTCTTCTTGGGAGCAGTACCCATGACATCTCCTTGGTGGGCTGACGGCCCCGGCGGCGCGGGCTTCCGGCACCGCAAGAGTGCGGGCACGAGAGGATGATCGTCGGGGCAACGCTAATGCGAATGAGTCTGAAATACAAGCGCCAATGCGCTAGAACGCCTTGGGCAAAAAAGAAAATTTGATGATTAACTTGATTTTAGTTATCGACCTTCTGGTTCGATTGGCCATCCTCTATACTTTTCAATCCCTTGGCGTGCGCGGCCCCGTGCACGGAGCGATCATTTCGCCCGAGATCCTCGCCAATTCAGTTGCGGAATGCGATCAGTCCTGGCGCTCGAAGGTCGCCGCCCGCTCGACGCGGGCCACACGGAGTCGGTATGCCCGGTACCATCTTTCCCGGCCGAGGCGTTGCGCAATCAAGTGGTCGGCCTGTGCTTGCCACCCGGCGATGGCCTCCTCGTCGGCCCAGTAGGAGACGGTGATGCCGGCGCCGGTCGCCGCGTCATGGACCGACTCGACGCCCAGGTATCCCGGTTGCTCGGCGGCGAGTGCCATCATCTCATCGGCGGTCTGGGAATAGTGCTCGGCATCGACATCGGTGCGTACCGAAGCGAAGATCACCGCCCAATAGGACGGCTTAGGCGTGTCGGCGAGCTCGCTCATGGTCCAGCGTTTCGCTCGATGACGATGACCAGTTCGTCGGGATGACTGTAGTTCAACATGCGCCGCGCCGCCTCGTCGAGCATATCTGCGTCCAGGCTGCCGGGATGCAGGAGCCGCACCCGGCGCTCAAGGGTCTCTCGATCTTCGCGAACGGCAGCGACCTCGGTCCGCAGCTCGACGACCCGCTGCTCGAGAACCTGCCAAGCCAGCAGGCCGCGGCCGCCGTGGACAGCATGATAGGCGAAATAACCGACGGCGCACACGCCAACAACCGGACCGACCACGTGGCGCGCCCGGATGCGGATCTCGGTCAGAATTCCCATCGTCCGCGGACCCTCTGCTTGCCGTTCGGACCGCGTCCCAACCCGGCGCCCACTCTAGGCGCCAAGGGTTAACGAGCGCTTACGCGCCCGCCCTGCGCCCCGGCAAAAAGGAACGGGGCGGCTCGCGCCGCCCCGCCCCGGATGTACGGACTGGTTCCGCGAGTTATTTGCGCAGGATCGACTTGCCGGCGTAGCGCGCCGCCGAACCCAGCTGCTCCTCGATGCGGATCAGCTGATTGTACTTGGCGATGCGGTCCGACCGGCTGAGCGAACCGGTCTTGATCTGGCCGGCGTTGGTGGCGACGGCGATGTCGGCGATGGTCGAGTCCTCGGTCTCGCCGGAGCGGTGCGAGATGACGTTGGTGTAGTTGGCCTTGTGGGCCATCTCCACCGCTTCCAGGGTCTCGGACAGCGAACCGATCTGGTTGACCTTGACCAGGATCGAGTTGGCGATGCCCTTCTTGATGCCTTCGGCGAGGCGCACCGGGTTGGTGACGAACAGGTCGTCGCCGACCAGCTGGCACTTCCCGCCGATTTCTTCGGTGAGGATCTTCCAGCCCTTCCAGTCGTCCTCGGCCATGCCGTCCTCGATGGAGATGATCGGATAGCGCTTGACGAGGTCGGCGAGGTACTTGGCGTTCTCCTCGGCGTTGAGGGTCTTGCCCTCGCCCGCGAGGACGTACTTGCCCTTCTTGTAGTACTCGGTGGACGCGCAATCGAGCGCCAGCATGACGTCGTCGCCGGCCTTGTAGCCGGCGGCCTTGATCGCCTTCATGATAAAGCCGAGGGCGTCGTCGGCGCTCGCCAGCCCCGGAGCGAAGCCGCCCTCGTCGCCGACGTTGGTGTTGTGGCCGGCGTCCTTGAGGCCCTTCTTCAGCGCCTGGAACACCTCGGAACCCATGCGCACGGCTTCGGCGATCGTTGCCGCCGACGCCGGCATGATCATGAACTCCTGGATGTCGATGGGGTTGTCGGCGTGCTCGCCGCCGTTGACGATGTTCATCATCGGCACCGGCAGGACCCGTCCGTGGGTGCCGCCGATGTAGCGGTAGAGCGGCAGCTCAGATTCCTCAGCGGCGGCTTTGGCGACCGCCATGCTGACGCCGAGGATGGCGTTGGCGCCGATGCGGCCCTTGTTTGGCGTGCCGTCCAGATCGATCATGACCTGGTCGACGGCCTCCTGGTTGGTCGCTTCCATGCCCGAAATGGCATCGAAGATCTCGCCATTGACGGCGGCAACGGCCTTGGCAACGCCCTTGCCGCCGTAGCGCTTCTTGGCTCCGTCGCGAAGCTCGACGGCCTCGTGCGCGCCGGTCGAGGCGCCCGACGGAACGGCGGCACGGCCCATGGCTCCGGTTTCCAGGGTGACGTCGACCTCGACGGTCGGATTGCCGCGGCTGTCGAGGATTTCGCGGCCGGTAATGTCGATGATGGCACTCATGTTGGATGCTCCTCTCGCGTGGGACGCTGCGCGGCTCCGGCGACACCCTTGGTCGGTGGCGGGCGCACGGCTCTCGGTCCGGTGAACGGCGGTTTGGCGGTGTCTGCTGATCCCCCGGTTCGGCCCCCGTTTCTTAGCCGCTCCGCCCCGCCGGTGCAAGCACGCAGGATGGTCTCAACCAGGATTTCCGCGGCTCTGCGGCGGACAGCGAACCGCCTTTGGTTCGACGATCAGTTCGCGGTTTCGAGCAGCGCGAAGCGGACCGGCAGGATCTCTTGGGTTGAGGTCCGCCCGTCGGCGGTTCTTTCGACCACCATCAGCGTCTGGGCGTCGGGAAGCCCGGTCGGAACGACCATCCGCCCGCCGGGTTTGAGCTGCGAGATCATGCCGTGCGGGATCAGCTCGCTCGCAGCGCAGACGACGATCCGGTCGAACGGGGCGTGCTCCGGCCAACCGTGCTCGCCATTGCCGATGCGCAGGACGATGTTGTCGCGCCCGAGCGGAGCAAGCCGGTTGCGGGCCTGCTCGGCCAGTTCCTCGACGATCTCCACGGAATAGACCTCGGCTGACAGTTCGGCGAGCACGGCCGTGTGGTAGCCAAGTCCGGTGCCGATTTCGAGCACGCGGTGCTCGGGACCGATCTCCAGGAGATCGGTCATCAGCGCAACGATGAACGGCTGCGAGATGGTTTTGTCATAGCCGATCGGCAGCGGTTGGTCGGCGTAGGCAAAGGGCGCCAGCTCGATGGGCACAAAATCGTGACGCGGCACCTTGGCCATCGCCACCATGACCCGTTCGTCGAAACGTTCCTTGTCGATCTGCTCGCGGGCGTACATGGCGTGCGCCGCGATCATCTGCACCATTTCCTCGCGGAGCATGGCGACGAGGGTGTCGTTCATGGCCCCGACCCCGGAGCTACTTCAACACGAGCGGTGAAGTCTAACGCATCGCCGATGGCACTGTATACCGGGACGCCCGGTCAAGCGGAAGCGGTCCCCGCCACTCAGCGGGATTCGAGCTTCTCGCGCTCGTCCTCAGGTTCTGTGCCAGGAACGCCGGCCGGGAACGGGCCGAACGGGAAGCCCCGCTCGAACAGGGCCCAAAGCTGGCCCCGCATCCGCTCCTGGTTGACGACGAAGGCCTCCATGCAGACGTCGAGGTACGTGGCAACGAACATCTGCATGGTATCGCCGTAGAGGCGGATCAGCGCGATCAGAAACTCGGCCGGCAGCAGGGATGGGCCCTCGGACTCGCGCTCAGCGATGATCTGCATCAACACCGTGCGGGTGACGTCTTCGCCGCTCCGCGCGGCGTGAACGACGAACTCGCGACCATCGAGCACCATGTCGACGAGATCGGAAAGCGTGACGTAGCGGCTGGCGCTCGTATCGTAGAGACGCCGGTTCGGATACTTCTTGATGATGACCGGATCCACTGCCACGTCCACCCTCAACCCCTATGCCAAACGGGCCGCCGAACGGCCGCAGCCATTTGATGATCCATGCGATCTACTCGCCCCCAGATACGAAGGGTTGCATTTCGACTGGGGGGTTGTCTACCGCCAATCTGGCGCGGTCACTCCCGGTTTGTCCCGCCAGCGGCGGTTTCGGGCGAGCCGTTTTCGGGCCTTACTGCAGGCTTCGAAGTTGATCCGCCCTGGCCCAGCCAATCGTCTCGCCGCCGGTCTCGGGATCGATCGATCGGACCCGTAGCCAGCCCTTCACCGACCCGACTTTCTCCACCTGCTCGTCCTTGCGCAGCACGCGCTTCGCCCTCGACAGCGAATCCGGCAGCCGGCGTAGCGGAACGTCGTTGACGACCACGTACCGGGCACCGGGCTCGGACGTAATTGGCGCGACGGCCACCGGAGACGTGGTGCCGGATGCTGACGGGCGCCGAACCGGTGGCTGTTCCGTCTGCGGCTGCGCCACCTGCCTTCGCGGAGCAGGTTGCGCGGTTTCCTGAGGCGCGGTCCGTACCGCCGGGTCCCGGCCATCGTCCGTCCACATCCAAACGAAGACGCCTGCGCTCAGCAGGGTGCAGCCAATCCCGATCAGAATGAACAGACGTTCGATCCATTTGCCGAGGGCAAACGGCCGGCGGACCTGCGCCGGTCCCGGATTTGGTTGCCAAACCATGCGCCGAATTTCGTTCTGTTGACCCAGCTATTCGTGGCTCTCAACTGCGCCGCGAGGATCGCCGGGCGCTGCCCGATCATGGTCCACAAGGCATCGCGTCTGCAACGAACAATTTTGTGTTCGATTCGATACGATCAAGTTGGGTCGGGCAGGCACGGCTTCGCAGCTACAATTCCACGTCGGGATCGACCCGTTTCATCCGCCGCCAGCCAATGGCGCCACGCAGCCCGTTAACGGCCAACGCCACCGCAACGAGCCATGCCCAGCCGATCACCGTCGTGCCCAATCCGGCCGCCATTCCGATGGCGCCAATACGAACCAGACCGGCGGCGACGGTGGAGGGCCGCCGCCACAGCCACACCGAAAGGCCGGCAGCGACAACCGCCGTTGCGGAAGCAACGGCTGGCCCGACCGCTGGGGCAACAGCGAACGCGCCCTCACCGGCGAAAACCGTAAAAGCCCAAGCCAATGCCTGAAGGATGCCCGCGGCGACGCCTTCGTAGATCCCGCGGCGGCACCCGAACGTCGACGACGTATCGGGCCAGAGCCAACCGATCATAACCCCCCCTGTGTGCTCCCATGCCACGGCACTCATTTGCGGCCAGCCCGCCAGTCCCACGGCATCGTAAAAGCCCCCCGCCAGATGCCCGATTTGGCCGACCGCGCCGCCTCCTGCTCGTCGACGTAGGCCTTGGAGTAGCGCCGATCCGAACCAGCCGCCGGGAAATGTCCTCGCCGTCGACCCGGCAGACCGCGATCAGATCGCCGTCCGCGTCCCTGCTGTCCCCTTCACAGGCCACCGTCTTGCCGCGCACCGCCCGCAACAGCATCGACGCCGCGGTCTGGCCGCACCGCCATCCGGCGCCGCGTCCATCGGTACACGTCTGCTCCAGTTCGGGCGCGTCGATGCCAAATAGATGAACGCGGGTGCCGCCCCGACAGGTGCCGTGGCGGCGTTTGCCGTCGATCACCAAGGTATCGCCATCTTCGACGCAGGCCGGGCCGGCGACGTCGGCCATGGCCGACAACGGTGCCACGATCAAGAAAAGGGCGAGCAAGGCGACCCATCGGAGTGGGCGCGGCAAACACCCGATCAGATCGCTGTCTCCTTTTCCGGCCATCCATCCAGG
>Ga0056135_10000149_pt1 | contig 22815 bp, 20 predicted proteins | sample WorMetG1aBELIZE1_FD_67481 | JGI IMG/M metagenome (GOLD analysis project Ga0056135, IMG submission 67481) | Marine gutless worms symbiont microbial communities from Max Planck institute for Marine Microbiology, Germany - Inanidrilus... ...
CGCCGGCAGCCAATGGAGCACCCGGAAATACATGAACATGGTGCCGCTCTACGCGGAGCGAACATCAACAACCGGAGCCGTCGCTTGAAGAAATGTGCGAAAGATTCTGGACACTACCATGGTTTATTTGGTAACGAATGGCTAGATAAACAGCGTGCCTTCCCGCTCTTTTGGCGGGGAGGTTTCATTATTCGGGGATTCCAAGATTTTGTTTCTTTACGTTGCGCTCGGTCTGTTCGCCTGTTCGGCCGGCTACCTTCTCCTCGCCATCGTCCTGACGGATCGGTTCGGTCGGGAAATCGTCAATCCGCCGCTGGCCTCGGGCCAGCGACCGGTGACGTTGATCAAGCCGATCTGCGGTCTGGAATGGGGACTCGCCGATAATCTCCGAACCTTCTGCAATCAGGATTACGGCACATTTCAAGTCATTTTTGGCGTGCATTCTCCGCGTGACCTGGCGATTCCGGTCATTCGCAAGGTGATCGCCGAGTTTCCCGAGCGCGACTTGTCCCTGGTCGTTTGCGATCGACTGATCGGCAGCAACTACAAGATCAGCAACATCGCCAATATGGCGGAATACGCCAAGCACGACATCCTGGTCATATCGGACAGCGACATGCGGGTCGATCCGAGCTATCTCAAGGCGGTCATCGAGCCGTTCGGCCGTGCCGACGTGGGCGCCACGACCTGCCTCTATTCCGGCCATGGACGCGGAGGAATTGTCTCCCGGGTCGCCGCCATGTTCATCAATGATTGGTTCCTTCCCTCGGCCCTTATCCCCAGACAGTTCGCCGAGCAGGACTATTGTTTCGGGGCGACCATGGCTGTGCGCCGCGATGTGCTGGACCAGTCGGGCGGTATCCAATCGCTCGCCGATTTTCTTGCCGATGATTACATGCTCGGGCAAAGGGTCATTGCCGCCGGATACAAGATCGCCCTCGTTCCCTATGTCGTCGCCAACATCATCCACGAAAAGTCTTTGTCGGCGCTTTACCACCACGAACTGCGCTGGGCGCATACCATCAAATCGGTACAACCGATCGGCTATTTGTTGTCGGCGATCACGGATATCTTTTCGATCTCGTTACTCGCCGGCGCGGCGCTCCTGGCTGCAGGCTATTCCCCGATCTCGGCGGCCATGCCGGTCGTCTTGGCGATGGTGCTTCGCACGGTATTACACGGCAAAGTCAGCGGCAGCCTTCTCAAGGGAGACTCGTATTCACCCTGGTTGGTGCCGCTGCGCGACGGTTTGTCCTTCATCGTCAGGGCGACCAGCTATTTCAGCGGCCGCGTACAGTGGCGCGGAACCGACTTTACCCTCATGGAAAACAACCGTATCCGTGTCGGCGGCAGCCCACCGAATACCCGCTCAAGAGACACATCAACAGAGATAGAGACGCATGATGACCGGCGTGAAAAAGACCTTATTCTTAAGCCCGCCGACGTATGACGGTTACGATGGTGGCGCCGGATCGCGCTACCAATGCAAACGCGAGGTGAAATCCTTCTGGTACCCGACGTGGTTGGCCCAGTTGGCGGCCTTGGTGCCGGGAAGCCGACTGATCGATGCACCGGCCCGCGGCCTATCCATCGACGACATTTTGCCGTTGGCTGGCGACTACGAGTTCCTCGTCATATACACTTCGACCCCGTCCTTCCTCAACGACGTCATCGTCGCCGAGGCCTTCAAGAAGGAAAACCCGGACCTGTTGATCGGTTTCTGCGGGGCCCACGTGGCGGTCAACAATGTCGCCTCCATCAACGCCTCCAAGGCCATCGATTTCGTCTGCGACCAGGAGTTCGATTTCACCATCAAGCAAATCGCCGAGGGGGCGGCGCTCGCCGACGTCGCCGGGATCACCATTCTCAACGACCAGGGCGAACCCCACTTCACGGGCAAGCGGGCGCTCATCGAGGACATGGATACGCTTCCCTGGGTGGCGCCGATCTACAAGGACAACCTGGTCACGACCGATTACTACAACGGCTACATGCTGCATCCCTACATGTCGCTCTACACGGGACGCGGCTGCAAATCACGCTGTACCTTCTGCCTGTGGCCGCAAACCATCGCCGGGCACAATTACCGGACCCGGTCGGTCGATAACATCGTCGCCGAGATCACCTGGGCGCGCGACAACTTCCCGGAGATCAAGGAGTTCTTCTTCGACGACGACACATTGACCGACAACCGCCCGCAGGTGGAGGCGCTGGCCCGCGAGCTCGGCAAGCTCGGCATCACCTGGTCGTGCAACGCCAAAGCCAACGTTCCTTACGAAACCCTCAAGATCATGAAGGAGAATGGTCTGCGCCTGTTGCTCGTCGGTTACGAATCGGGCAATCAGAAGATCCTGCACAACATCAAAAAAGGCATCCTGGTCGACAAGGCCAAGCAGTTCACAAAGGATTGCCATGAGCTCGGCATCCTCATCCACGGTACCTTCATCGTCGGCCTTCCCGGCGAAACCAAGGACACCATCGAGGAAACCATCCGCTACGCCCAGGAGCTCAACCCGAAGACCATCCAGGTGTCTCTGCCGGCCGCCTACCCGGGGACCTTCCTTTACGATCAGGCGCGTGAGAACGGTTGGCTGGTGACCGAGGACGGCGACGCCCTGGTTGCCGACAGCGGCGTGCAAAACAGCGTCCTCAATTACCCGCACCTGCACGCCCAGGACATTTTCGACGCGGTCGACGACTTCTATAAGCGCTTCTATTTCCGGCCGCGCAAGATGGCGACCCTGTTCTACGACATGTGTCGCGATTGGGATGTCATGAAACGCCAGGCCCGCGAAGGTGTCGAGTTTTTCCGCTTCCTATGGGGCCGGGAGAACAACGCCTGAAGCACCTGATCGTCACCGCCGACGACTTCGGGGCGGCTAAGGCCGTCAACGATGCCGTCGAGATGGCCTTCCGCGACGGCATCCTCACGGCAGCCAGCCTGATGGTCGCAGCGCCGGCAAGCGACGATGCGGTGCGTCGCGCCAAGGCCCTGCCCGGCCTTGCCGTCGGCCTGCATGTGGTGGTCGTACGGGGCGGTAGCACCTTGCCGGCGTCCGAAGTGCCCGCCATTACCGATGGCGATGAGCGTTTTGACGACAACTTGGTTCGAGCCGGGTTCCGCTACTATTTCAGTTCACAGGCGCGGCGGCAGCTGAGAGCCGAAATCCGCGCCCAGTTCCAGGCCTTCGCCGACACCGGTTTGGCCCTCGATCACGTCAATACCCATAACCACATGCACCTGCATCCCACCGTCCTCGGCCTGATTCTCGAGGTCGGTCGCGATTTCGGCATGACGGCCATGCGCCTTCCCTATGAAACGGCTTCCGGATTTGCCGGTCTCTTTCTGAAACCCTGGCTAGCCCTGACCAAACGCCGGCTCGACCGCGCCGGCATCCACCACAACGACGTCCTCCTCGGCCTTTCGGCGACGGGGCGTATGGACCGCGACCGGATGATCGAGGCCCTGTCCGACCTGCCCGACGGCGTCAGCGAGATGATGACCCATCCGGCAACGGGCGACTGGGAAAGCCGTGAACGGGAAGCCGCCGGTTTTCGCTATGCCGACGAACTTGCTGGCCTCCTCGACCCCGCCGTGCGCGCCGCCGCCGAGGGGTCCGGCGCGAGGCGCATCACGTTTTCCGAGATCGTTTGATGGTTGGCGATTCCTGGACTCACAAGATCGCACGCTGGTGCATCATGCCACTGGTCGAAACGCCGGTGACCCCGAACCACCTGACGACCTTGCGCCTGGTCTCCGGGCTGGCCGCTTGCGCGTGTTTTGCCATTGGTACGCGCGAATACGACATTTGGGGTGGTTGGCTATGGCTGTTCTCCGCCTTCATGGACCGGGCGGACGGCGAACTGGCCCGCGTTTCCGGCAAGACCTCGCCGTGGGGCCACCGCTACGACATGTTCTGCGACACGACGATCACGTCGTTGCTCTTCCTCTCCGCCGGAATCGGTCTTCGCAACGGCTTCCTCGGCAACTGGGCCATCCTTTGCGGTGCCCTGGGAACGGCCGGCGTCTTCGCGGCGGAGATTCTCGCCGAGATGATCGATCGCAAGAAGGCGGACACGGGCGACAAGGCCTACCCCGGCATCTGGGGGTTCGATTTCGACGACGTGCTCTACCTCTTCGCCCCCGTCGTCTGGCTCGGCTGGCAGATGCCCTTCGTCGTCGGCGCCGCCGTCGGCGCATCGGCCTTTGCGGCGTTGACCTGGTATAAACTTCGCTCCCTGAGATGAGTTCCTCCGACCTCCCCCGACTGCGCAACATCGGCGAAAAATCGGCGCGTATGCTGGCGGCGGCGGGCATCGAAACCATCGACGACCTTCGCGCCATAGGGGCGGTCGAGGCCTACCGCCGTGTGCGCCTGGCCAATCCGGACGGTATATCGCTCAACATGCTATGGGCCCTGCAGGGGGCTTTGTTGGACATCGACTGGCGGGAGGTGCCGGGCGAGATCAAGGTGACCCTGAAAGACGAGGTTGAACGCGGGCCCTGAAAGAAACCGGTTTGCGCCGGCAGGCGGCCTCATCTCAATCTCCCGGCGGTGGCCACCTCGAGGTGCGTTCGAGGTCGTTGAGATCGAGGTGGTTGCGCATGAACCGCCGCGATGCGTCGCGGTGGGGTTGGAAATCCCAAGATGTGTGCTCGCCCGTCGAAAGCGCCTGCCACAACTGGCGCCGGCGGCGCTGATCGGCAATTACGGCGTCGTGCAGGGCCGACCGGTCCCAGATCGTCTCCATCTCACGGACGAGCGCTTCCTCCACATCCGCCACAACGGAGCGGCCAGCCAGGTTAGCCCGTTCTTCCGGGTCGGTCTCCAAGTCATAAAGCTGGGCCGGGTCCGGGTCCGAGTGGATGAACTTGTGACGGCCACGCCGGATCATCAGGCAGGGTGCGACCGCACCTTCGCCGAGAAACTCGCCGAGGACGCGCTCCGGGGCGGCGTTTTCGTCCCCCACCATCAGCGCCACCAGGCTGGTCCCGTCGAGGCCATCCACGGGTTCAGGCGCTTCCCCGGCACCGCTTCGCTGCGCCAAATCGGTCAGGGTCGGAAAAAGGTCGACCAAGGATACCGGCTGTGAACGCCGCGCACCTTCGGGGAGGCCCGGCACGGAAAAGATCATGGGAATACGAGCCGCATGTTCGAAGAACGACATTTTGTACCAAAGTCCGCGTTCCCCCAGCATATCGCCGTGATCGCTCAAAACGACGACCGCCGTGTCGGCGGCGAGACCGGTGTCGGCCAACAGGCGTTGCAGTCTGCCCAGCCATTCGTCGACGTAAGTGACATTGCCGTAATAGGCACGGCGTGCGTTCCGAATGTCCTGCTCAGAGATTTCCGCCGCATCCATGGCCGACACATGGAAAAGACGTTGGCTGTGCGGGTCGAGGTCGGCGTAGGGAATCGTCGGTGTCCGCGGCATATCGATGGCGTCGTCATCGTATAACGCCCAGAACTTGCTGCGTGTCGCATAGGGGTCGTGCGGGTGGGTGAAGCTGGCGACGAGGCAGAACGGCCGCTCGTCGCCGGCGCGGGCCAGGTCGCGCAGTTTGGCCAATGCCGTGAACCCGACCTCGTCGTCGAAATCGTACTGGTTGGTCGCCTCGGCAATGCCGGCTTGCTTGACGCTCGACATATTGTGGTACCACCAGTCGATCCGTTCCCCCGGTCTCAGCCAGTCCGGTGTCCAGCCGAAATCGGCCGGGTAGATGTCCGTGGTCAGGCGCTCCTCGAAGCCGTGCAGCTGGTCGGGGCCGACGAAGTGCATCTTGCCGGCGAGCACGGTGCGGTAACCCATGAGGCGCAGGTGGTGGGCGAAGGTCGGCACGTTGGCCGGAAACAAGGAGGCATTGTCATAGGCGCCGATCCTCGACGGCAGCCGGCCGGCCATCATGGAGAACCGCGACGGCGCGCAAAGCGGACTGTTGCAGTAGGCGTTTTCGAACAAAAACCCCCGCTCGGCCAGCCGGTCCATATGCGGTGTCTTGACCACAGGATTGCCGTAGGCGCCGACGGAAAAGGCGTTCAACTGGTCGGCCATGACGACCAGGAAATTGAGCCTCTCTGCGCTCATGGGCCTCCCCCCTTGTGCCAACGATGTTCAACCCGCCCCGACGAAATATATCGGCAATCGCATGAAGGAAGTCACCTTTTTCCACATACGAGGGCCCGCTTGCGGCGCGTCGACCGGAGCGCGATTGAAGATCTTACGAGGAGATGCCAGACTTCCTCTCACGAACCTTCCAGCCAGGAGCGATCACCTTGATTTCCGGACCCATCCCTGAAGGCGACGCTGAGGATCTCCTATCCTCGGAGTCCTCCGGTGACGACGAATTGCTGGAGCATGCGAAGAGACTAGTCCGGAACATGGAGCAAATCCTGGGCCCGCCGGCTTCGAGAGATACAAGCCTGGACTGGGTTGGCAGGGAGCCGAAGGCCGGGATCGATCGCGATATCAACCAAGCGCTCATCGCCGGTCTGGCGGAGACGGGTCTCCCCATTCTTTCCGAAGAACAGGACGCCCATAGGGACTGGCGGTCCACCTCCCGCCTTTGGATCGTTGACCCCCTTGACGGCACCTTGAACTACGTCCGCGGCACAGGTCCTTGCGCGATTGCCGTATCCCTCTGGGACGCCGGCATTCCGGTGTTCGGCGTCATTTACGATATCGTAAACCGGCTCATGGCCTGGGGCGGCCGGGCAAGCGGTGCGCGTTGGGAGGGAGACAGCCTTTCGGTTTCAGACACGTCTGATCTCGGTAAGGCGGTTCTATGTACCGGAATCCCTTCGAGTTTCGACTTTAACGAACAAGAAAGCCGGTCGCGCCTTCTGGGTACGATGTCGTTGTTTGGAAAGGTGCGGATGGTGGGCTCGGCAGCATCATCTCTGCTGTTGGTCGCACGCGGGGCTGCCGACTGCTATTTCGAGGATGAGATCAAGATCTGGGACGTCGCCGCGGGGATCGCCCTCGTCGAAGGCGCTGGCGGATCTTACACGCTGACCGAGGGGAAGACCCCGACCACCGTCGGCTTGCTCGCTTCTAACCGCGCCCTTGCGGGCAAATTGACCTCGACTTTGACCACAATCTGAACCGACCAAGGCGGCGGATGAAGGGCGGCCTGAACCTCACGGTCTTGCGCCGCCAACGGGCATGGCGGGAAGCTTGGCCAACGCTCATCAGCAATTCGGCCATTGCTTCCTTATTTTACATTTGTATAATAAGGGCCGAGGAGATGGTCATAACTATCCGCCCATTGCAGACCCGGAAGGGTTTGGGCGGACAGCGAAGGGGAGGCATCCACCATGAGATACGCAGCGCTGGTCGATCGTATCGCCGGTCACGGGGCTCGGGCCTGGGACATCCACTACGCCGCCCAGCAGCGCCGGGACAACGGCGAGGATGTCATCGTGCTCTCGGTCGGCGACCCCGAATTCGACACCCCCGCCCCGATCGTCGATGCGGCGGTGGCCAGCCTGAGGCGGGGCCGCCATCACTACACACCGACCATCGGGATTCTGGAACTGCGCGCCGCCGTCGCCCGGCACCACCATGGGACCACCGGCCAGCCGGTCGATGCGGCAAACGTCGCCATCCTGCCGGGTGCCCAGAACGCCTTGATGACGGTGGCCCTGTGTGTGCTCGGTGACGGCGATGAGGTCATCGTGCCCGAACCCATGTATGTCACCTATGAAGGTGTCATCGGCGCCAGGGGCGCGCGCCTCGTCAACGTGTCGCTGCGGCCGGAGGACGATTTCCAGATCGATCCCGGGCGTATCGAGGCAGCCGTGGGGCCGGACAGCCGGGCCATCCTGATCAACACACCGCACAACCCAACCGGCGCGGTCATTTCCTATGATGTCTTGGAGGGGCTGGCTGACATCTGCCGGCGTCATGACCTGTGGATGATTTCCGACGAGGTTTATGCCTCGATCACCTATGACGCGCACCATGTGAGTCCCTGCGCCCTGCTCGGCATGGCGGAGCGCAGCGCGACGGTGTCGAGCCTGTCGAAATCGCACGCCATGACCGGCTGGCGGTTGGGATGGGTCGTCGGCCCCCGGGACTTGATCCAGCATGTGGAAACCTTGTCCGGCGCCATGCTCTACGGATCGCCGCCGTTCATCCAGGACGCGGCCTTGCTCGCCCTCGACGAAGAGCTTCCCCAATTGGCCGACATGAAAGCCGCCTACCGTACGCGCCGGGACTTGGTCTGCGCCGCCCTGGAGGCGATCGACGGCATCTCGGCCAAGCGCCCCGCCGGCGGCATGTTCGTCATGGCCGACGTCAGGGACAGCGGCTTGTCGTCACGCCGGTTCATGGAGGGACTCTACGAGCGCGAGAACGTCTCCGTGCTCGCCGGCGATGCCTTCGGACCGAGCGGCGCCGGTCACATCCGAATCAGCCTGGCGCCGTCGGAGCCGGAACTCCTCGAGGGGTGCCGGCGGATCGCCCGCTTCGCCGCCGCGGCGCGAGTGGACGACGGGGTCCGGGAGGCCCGGGTGGCGTTCGCCCGACAATACTAACCGGCTGAAACGTCTGAACGTTCAGGCGGGAAGATCACAGTGACAGTGGTTCCGACACCCTTGTCGCTGATGATCCGCAGCGTTCCGCCGTGCAACTCCATCAACGCGTTGGCGACCGCCAATCCGAGCCCGGTGCCTTCCTGGGAGTGCATATGGTTGAAGCGCACCTGGCCGAACTTCTCCAGCACCTTGGGAATATCCTCTTCTGCGATGCCGATCCCTGTGTCGCTGACTGCGATAACGATGCCCGCGTCCCCGCCGATTTCGGCAGAAACCACGATCCGACCGCCTGGCGCCGTGAACTTGATTGAATTTGTCATGAGATTCACTAGGACCTGACTGAGGCGTCGTCGGTCGGCATAGAGCGTTGGAAGCTCGGGCGGAAACTCGGTCGTCATTATCAAGCTCGCCTCCTCAACGCGGAGGCGGACCATGTCGGCGCAGCTGGTTATGACTTCGGCCACGTCCACTTCTTGTTCGTCGATATCGAGCTTTCCGGCCTCGACTTTGGAGAGGTCGAGAATGTCGGAAAGCAGTTCCATCAAATGCTTACCAGAGTTTCGAATATCGCCGGCATACTCCTGGTATTTGCGTTCTATAGGTCCGACCATGGCGCCTTCGATCATCGCCGCGAATCCAATGATGGCGTTCAACGGGGTGCGAAATTCATGGCTCATGTTGGCGAGAAACTCGGATTTGGATCTGCTTGCCTTTTCCGCCTCCAGTTTTGCTTTCTGCAGTTGCCGTGTCCGTTCGCTGACCCGCGATTCGAGATTGCTGGTGAGTTTCTCCTGGGCGTCAACAACCTGATTGTAGAACCCGCCGATCTGACCGATTTCGGTAAACGGATCGGCTTCGACGCGCTGTGAGAGGTCGCCGGTGTCGGCTTGCTTTGCCATGACACTGACCAGCCGGTAGATTTCGTTCGGCTCCCCGTGTTCGGAAACGTTCAGTCCCTGCGCCTCGTGTTCAGGCGTTACCCGTAGCGGAACCACCGCGTTTACGGCGCGCAGGATGGCATAGACCCCGACGAAACCGATGACGAAACAGGCGAAGACGCCGACGCCCTGGACGGTCAGTTGCGCCAACCTTCCAGTGGCTTTCAGGTATTCGGGTTCCGAGAACAACGCCAATGCGAGGGTGCCCCAAATGCCGCCGCCCAGGTGAATGGGAATGGCGGCGACAACGTCGTCGATGCGAAGGCGCAACAAGAGTTCCGCTACCGCGAGGCCGATCACGCCACCGATCGCCCCGATCAACAGCGCCGAGATCGGCGCCACAGCATGAGCCGAGGCCGTGATGGAAACCAACCCGGTCAGGACGCCGGTGATGGTTGGCAGAACGCGGGGTTTGCCGTTGAACGACCAATTGAGCGCCATCGCCCCAATACCGCCGGCCGCCGCCGACAAAATCGTATTGAAGATGATGCCCGGCACGCGGTCGTTCAACTCGAAGGTGTTGCCGCCGTTGAAACCGATCCAGCCCAGAATGAAAAAAAAGACGCCCAATATAGCGACCGGGAGATTGGCGCCGGTAAATTCCCGAGGATTGCGTTCGCCTTTCTGGAAGCGGCCGATACGCGGCCCGATGACGATCACGGTGGCGAGGGCCACCCACCCGCCCAGACTATGGACAACGGTAGCGCCCGCCCAATCGACGAACCCAAGGTTCTCAAGCCAACCGCCCTCACCCCCGGCGATCTGATGGTTCCAGGACCAATGGCCAACCAACGGGAAGAAGACCAGGGCCACCAAGATGGCGATCAGCAGAAAGGCCCAGAATCGCATACGCTCGGCAACGGCACCCGAGACGATCGAAGCGGCGGTGCCGCAGAACATGGTCTCGAAAAGGAGGACGGCATAATCGAAACCGGTGACGTCGCCGTCGAACAGCGGGGTGGAAAAGGAAACCCAGCCGTTGACCGACAGCCCGAACATCAAGCCGTAACCGACGGCCCAATAGACGATGATCGCCACGAGCATGGTGGCGATGTTTTTCATGGCCACGTTGACCGTGTTTTTCGTTCCCGTGATCCCGGTTTCCAGGCACAGGAAACCGAATTGCATTGTGAATACCAGAGCCGCGCAAAAGAGGATCCAGAAGACGTTTAGGTTATGAATTACCTCGGACACGTTCACTCCTGCGAACGACCTGAAACCGACTTGTGTTGCCGGTCGCAACAGCACTGACGTCGCCTTACTCGGCCGACGGCCTCGATGACGCTGGTATCGTCATAGGCGCTTTGCATCAGGAGTCACGTGCTTGTGCTTGAGACCAGACCGACGGCGCCGCTAGACGTCGGCAGCGAATTTATCTTTGCCTCGAGAACATGCGATTTCATGATTTGACCCCACGTTAACCGTGCAATCGATCTCCGTACCCAACAACGGCTAAAGCCAAGGCATAGAGTTAGGATCGTAGCTCTGCCTCACTAGTCTACAAAGATAACAATTTGCAAGAATACTATTGGGTTGTGATTAACGGTCGATTTCTCGGAAATTTCATAGCGTTTCAATTTGTATCAAGAGCATGACCCCAGGATTTGGCCGCGGCGTGTGGCGGCATCGGAAACCGCGATGCGCCAAACCGACAGGGGATATCGGACAGACCCGGCGGGTGCGCGCAAATGGCCGTCGACGGCGCCAACCTCAAAACTTGCCGTTCGTGTTTTTCCACTCGTGGCGGGGAGCGTTCTTTTCGGTCGTGTCCCAATGCTCGACGATCTTTCCCCCATCGACGCGAAAGAGATCGTAGAACGCCGAATGGGTGCCGTCCAAAGACCCCTCGCTGACGCATAGAACGAAGTTCCCCTCGGCCAGTACGCGGTGAAGGCGTTGGTAGTCGATCGACCGGCCCCCGGTGTCCGAGGCTTTCAATGCGGCCCGCAGAGCGCTTAGGTCGTCCGTCAGTCTGGGGTTGTGTTCGATGAGCGAACCGGCGTCGACGAACTCGGTCAGTCGTTCGACTTGCCCGCCGATCAGCACGGCTTCGACAAAGGCGCGGACGACCGCACGGTTGTTCTCCGTCCGGTCGTGATCGACGGCTTCGGTGGCGCCGTCGACCATGGAATGGCCCGAGGGATTGGGGCCCGATCTCGCCTGGATGTTGTCCCAGTGCTCGACCGCTCGGTCGTCTTCAAACCGGAACACCTCGAAACCGATGTTCCGGCGCGAAAAGTCGTACTCCGTGTGGGCGAAAACGAAGTCCCCGTCCTCGAAGGCGCGTACGATGTTGACCCGGGGCGCGGTCTTGGACAGGCGTTCGAACAGGGTTGCCAGGCCCTCGCTTCCCTCATGGGTCTGCGGGTTGTGCTGGATATATTTGTCCTCGTTGACGACAGCGATCGGCCCGGGGTCGCCGGTTTCGATGCTCTTCAACAGAGCGCGGATCTTATCTTTGTTTGCCGGGTCCATTCGTCATCGCCGATTGATCCGAGGTCTGCACAGACCGTCACCCATCCGCCTCGCCGCTCACATCCGCATCGAAATGCCCGACCGGCCGCCGCCCCATGAAACTGTCGACCCAGTTCCGGCAGACGTCGATCGCCTCTTCCGGGGTGAAGGCCGTCGGATCGAGGCTGAGCTCCAGCCACAGGCCGTCGATCAATCCGGTCAGACTCAGGGCCGCCAGGCGCGGGTTGATCCGCAATCCGCGATCGGCGGCGATCTCGGCCAGCACATCGGCCAGGTCTTGCCGGTAGGCGGCATAAACCCGCCGGTGCATCTCCTTGAAGCGGCGGTCGGTGCGGATCAGCCGCCAAAAGGCGACCCAGGCCAGCAGGGCTTCCTCGCTGATGAACTCGGGCGTGAAACTGACCACGAAAAAGGCGTCCAATCGGGCCTCCGCCGGGCCCGGCGTCGCCGTCAGTTTCTCATGGGTGATGCGCGCCAGGTCGGCCGCCATGGTGTCGTATGTGGTGGCGACGAGGTCGTCCTTGCCGTCGAAATAGTGACGCAGCAAGCCTGCGGAGACGCCGGCTTCCTGGCAGATGCGGCGCACGGATGCCCCCTCGAAGCCGTCGCGGACCAGGCATCGCGCCGTGGCCTCGATGAGCGAGCGCCGGCGCACATCGGCGTCGAAGCGGGAGAATTTCGTCGGTCTGTCTTTTCGCTCGGCCATTGCCCCATCCGGCGGAGGACCCGTCTCCCCCGACGACTGCCTGTCGGTCCCCTATTTTACGGGTGCGAAACAAGAAAGCGAGCCGGTTCCTCCCCACAGCATGGCCTCAGCGTCGGTCGACGGCCGGTGACGACGCGCGCCGGTGTCTGGCTGCGGTGACATATGTCACCATCTGCCCGAAACCGTCATCGGCGGTCATCTAGGTGATTGGCAATCCCGAGTCCGGCGACGGCGCGTTCGAACGCGGCCGGATCGGCGTAGGCCCGGCTCAACAGGAGGGCACCTTCCAGAGTCGCGATGATGGCCAGCGCTTTCCCATCCTGAACCTCGGCATCGTCGATACCGACCCGCGCCAACAGCGTCTTTAGCCATTGCCGGTTGAGATCGAAAAACCGCTGTGTCTCGGAGGCGACCGTCAGCGGCAGGCCGAGGATCTCGGCACCGAACATACCACAGAGACACATCTTCCGATCCTCGACGGCGGCCTTGGCGAAGGCGGCCACATAGTCCCGAAACGCCGTATCCGGGGTCCGCGCTGGATCGTCGGGTTCCCCCAGGGCGGCCATAAAACGGTCCGTGTAACGCTGCACCAAAGCAACTCCGAGATCATCCTTGGTCGGAAAATGGTAGTGCACGCTGGCCGACTTGATACCGACCGCGGTCGCAATTTCGCGGAAACTGAAGCCGAAAAAGCCGTTTTCCCGCGCCATGGCCTCAGCGATGTCGAGAATCTCGTCCGCCTTCGAGGATCGATCGGCCATTGGGTTTCTCCTGATTACCTATCAACTGATAGATAGATGTTGACAAGAAAAATCACAAGTGTATAAACGAGACCAGATAATCTATCTATCGATAGGTAGATTCGTGGAAAAGGAGATTTGTCATGAACAACCCAACCAACACCAGCATCAATGAAATGGCCCTGATCGTCGGCGGCTCGAGCGGAATGGGCCTGGAAACCGGGCGCCAACTGGTCCAACGCGGCGTCGACGTCATCCTCGTCGGTTCAAATGCCGACAAGCTGGCGACGGCGAAAGCCGACATCGAGACCGGCGGACCGGGCAGCGTCGAGACGATCGCTGTCGATCTTCTCTCCGAAAACGGCGTCGCCCACGTCTTGGCGCGGGTAAAGAACGAGGAGGGCCCTATTCGTCATCTCGTTAACGCCGCCGGCACCTTCTCGCCAAAGCCCTTTCTCGAGCACGATGTGGCCGATTTCGACCGTTACCACGCCCTCAACCGGGCGTTCTTCGCGATTACCCAGGCGGTTGCGGAGAACATGAAGGCGCACGGTGGGGGATCGATCGTCAACATCGGCTCGATGTGGGCCAAGCAGGCCGTCAAGGCGACACCGTCATCGGCTTATTCCATGGCGAAGGCCGGTCTTCACGCCATGACCGAACACCTGGCGATGGAACTTGCCGATTACGGAATTCGCGTCAACTCCGTATCGCCGGCCGTGGTCGTGACGCCCATCTACGGTGCCTTTATCGACCCCAACGCGATCGAACAGACCCTGAGCGACGGCTTCGACGCGTTCCATCCGATCGGCCGCGTCGGCCGCGCCGAAGACGTGGCGAACGTGATCACCTTCCTGCTCGGTGACGAGGCAGCCTGGGTGACCGGCGCGACCCGGGACGTCGACGGCGGCGTCATGGCCGGGCGCAACCGAAGGCGCTTAGGATCGGCGCGCCACCCGGACGGGCGACCTTGATACTCGAGCGTCGATGTCGATGCGGAAAAGGCTTTACCACGGCCCCGATGACGGCAGCGGGAAGAGGCGCCCCCTCACCCTTTCTCCGGATAGAGCGCCGACAGGCCGTCTTTCGAGGCCTCGGCGACACCGCGTTCGGTGATCAATCCGGTGACCAGACGCGCCGGCGTCACGTCGAAGGCGTAGTTGGCGGCCTTGGCGCCGTCGGGCGTGATGGTGACGGAGGCGACGTCGCCGCCGGCGGCGCGGCCGGTCATCACCGTGACCTCGTCGGCGTCGCGCTCCTCGATGGGGATCTCCTTGACCCCGTCGGCGAGCGTCCAGTCGATGGTCGGGCCGGGCAGACCGACATAGAAGGGCACACCGTTGTCCCGTGCCGCCAGCGCCTTCAAGTAGGTGCCGATCTTGTTGCAGACGTCGCCGGTGCCGGTCGTGCGGTCGGTGCCGGTGATGACGAGATCGACCATGCCGTGCTGCATCAGGTGGCCGCCGACGTTATCGACCACCAACGTATTCGGCACCCCGTGCTGGCCCAGTTCCCAGGCGGTCAGGCTGGCGCCCTGGTTGCGCGGCCGCGTCTCGTCGACCCAGACGTGAACCGGAATGCCGGCGTCGTGGGCCTTGTAGATCGGCGCCAGCGCCGTGCCCCAATCGACGGTGGCGAGCCAGCCGGCGTTGCAGTGGGTGAGCACGTTGACGCCGCCGTCGGCGAGAGACGGCTTGCCCTTCTTCTCCCAGGCCTCACGGATCAGTTCGGCACCATGATCGCCGATCGACGAGCAAATTCCGACGTCCTCGTCACAGATCTCGGCGGCGCGCCCGTAGGCAGCGGCGGCGCGGTCACCGGGATCGAGCGGCGTCAGCAGCGCCTTCATCTCGTCCAGGGCCCAGCGCAGATTGACCGCCGTCGGCCGCGTCTCATAGAGGCGGTCATAGGCGTTCTCGAAACCGGCGTCGGAGGGGTCGGCCCGCATCGCCAGCGCCATGCCGTAGGCGGCCGTCGCCCCGATCAACGGCGCGCCTCTGACCCACATGTCGCGGATCGCCGTGCAGGCCGTTTGCAGGTCCTCGAGGCGAACGACGATGAACGCGTGCGGCAGCTTGGTCTGGTCGATGATCTCGACGGCCCAGCCGTCGTCGGCCAGCCAGATGGTGCGATAGGGTTTGCCGTCGACTTTCATAACTCACTCCCGAACGTGATGTGTGCGGGGGAATTTACGAGCATAAAGCGTATCGGACAATCATCCCCTCACCGGCGGGGATTAGAATTGACCCATTAAGAGAGAAACGTGACGCATAATTTGAGAACTTTGTCGTTCCGCAGCACCATCTACTCGTTTCATCGGATCACGATTTCCGATCGTGATGGCTCGAATGCTGCCGATCGCCCGCCCCACCTGGAAAGCGGCCGATAACACCGCGCGATCGGAACCGCCGCTGTGCCCCCTTTGCCGTCATCCCGGCGAGTTCGCGGCGATGCCCAGTTTTGGATCGGTTTTCCAACAGCGGTCGGTAGCAGGCTATTCGGGGATCAGCCATGTGCGGCTTCCGTTCCGTCTAACAAACCAGACCGCTCAGGCAACTGGCAGTCCCTTCAACTCCACCGAGTTGCCCTCCGGATCCTTGATGTACAGCGAAGGCCCTTTTCCCAAGGCGCCGTATCGGCTGACGATCTCACCCGCGTCGACACCATGTTCTCGGAGATGCTCCTGTATGGCGTCCGGGTCCCAGGGCCGTACCTGCAGGCATAGATGATCCATGTTCGGTGCATCCCGATCGGGCGCACGGCCCGCCTTTCGGCCGAGCGGCCCGTTGACGTCGACGATGTCGATCAGGGAGTGCCCGGCGCGCATCTGGGCCAGTCCGATCTCGCCGGGGCCGCGCTCGAGACGGCAACCAAGGACTTCGCTGTAGAACATGACGAGGCGATCAAGGTCGTTCGCTCGCAGAACCACGTGATCGATGACGTGGATGTTAATCGGATTTGCTTTGTTCATAATGATCACTTTCCAACTCGGGGTGATTGCGTTGTTTAACGCTGGCAAGCTGTGAACCCCAATAGCATGCAGACGATGCCGGACGCTATTGGCGAGGCAATCGGCGGGAAGGACGGGCTCGGCGAACAAGACCACGGCAACGGGCACGCCGAAGACAGCACTTACGCCGCCGCGGAAATCCGGCGAGCTGCTTGTCAACGCGAACGCGTAGACCTTTTTTATCATCAGTGCTCCCGCAGCAGACGACCCGCGCCCATCAGTGGCATTGCAAAGCCTGTCTCCCTGAGGGCGTACCAGAAGGTGACGGCATTAATGCCAAGGACCGGTATTTCGATGACAGGTTCCAGCTTCTCCGCCACGTTGATCATGCTCATGTTCGTGCCGCACTGAACCACGGCATCGATTCGGTTCTCCCCGGTCGCAAGAAGTTCCAGTATGGCTTTTTCTTTCGCCCAGTCCGGGATATGCGCGATGTGCAGCGCGTTGGCGCAGGAGAAACCGACGCTCGATACAACCTCGTAACCAAGGTCTTCGAACATCTTCGTGGCGTTCTCATTTCCCAGTTTGTCAAAAGGGCTTATCAAGCCAATGCGCTTGGCGTTGAACTTGCCGAGAGCGGCCGAAATCGCATCATGCCACGTCGCCCAGGGCACGTTCGTGCGCGCTTCGACGTCGGCCATGGCAGCTTTGATGCCATCGATACCGGCGATGATGTGCTCGAGACTCATGCCCATGATGAGATACTCGGGCTGTGCCAAAAGGGCTTGGTCGATCGCCGCCTCAAGCCCGTCCAGGAACTGGCGTTTGTACTCCAAGAGATCGGCCTCGGTCTCCAGTTTCGGCACGGGCGTCATGACATTTGTCGTGTGAATACCGACTCCGTTGAGGCCTGTCGGTCCGGGGTTATTGAAGATGATGCTCCAAAGCTCATGCTCCATGCTTGTATTGGTTGCAGGGATCAAGAGCCCGAACTTGCGGCGGAAGCTGCGAACATCCGGGTAGCCGCGCCCATTGCCGATCTCGCCAAACTCAGCCGCCTTGGTGCCATCTTGAATGACGCCTGGGGACGCCAGTGATGGCATCGGGGCTGCATTGACGTCGGGCAGCGTTATCGTTTTGCCGGAAAGCGCTCCTTTGAGGGCTGTTGGTTTGGCCTTCATAGGTTCCTCCATTGTTTGATCGGGGAGCCGCAACACGGCTCCGTGGATGCAAATGAGAGATAACCTTTGCATGAGTTCGATATAATCCTCTATTTACTAGATTGTTTATTCACTTATGGTGAACAATCATGGACAAGCTGACGGCGATGAACGTGTTCAAGCGGGTGGTCGACCTCGGCAGTTTCTCGGCCGCCGCGCGGGACCTCGGCTTTTCCAACGCGGCGGTCAGTAAGAACGTGTCGGAACTCGAAGCGTATCTCGGCGTCCGACTGCTAACGCGGACGACCCGGCGCTTAAGCGTCACCGAAGCCGGGCAGACCTACCACAACCGTTGCGTCGCCGTTTTGGAAGAAATCGACGAGGCGGAACAGGAGGCCGGCCAGTTAAGCTCGAAGCCACGGGGCGTTCTCAAGATCAATGCGCCGATGTCGTTCGGGCTGATGCACTTGTCGTCGGCGATCCCTGCGTTCCTTCAGAGATATCCGGACATTGCCGTGGATCTGGTGATGAACGATCGGTTCGTGGATCTCGTCGAGGAAGGGTTTGATGTCGCCCTGAGAGTCGGGGGTCCACTCGCCGATTCCAGTCTCATTTCTCGCCGCATTACCGCGATCCAACGCGTGGTATGCGGCGCACCGGGCTATTTCGACAGGTACGGCGCCCCCGAGACGCCGGAAGACCTGAAAGATCATCAATGCCTCATCTACAGTTTGTCCAGCTCTCCACGCGAATGGCGCTTCACCGGCCCCGCCGGCGAACGGGTCATCAAAATCATGGGCCGGTTCACCGCAAACAGCAGTATTTCGCTTCGGGAAGCGTTGGTTGCCGGTCTCGGCCTGACACTGATTCCAACGTTTGTTGTTGGAAAAGACCTCAGAGACGGACGGCTCAATACCGTGCTTGAGGAGTGGACGCCCCAGCCTCAAGCGGCCTATGCCGTGTACGTCCACCGTCAGTATGTTCCGGCGAAGGTGCGGTGTTTTGTCGATTTTCTTGTCGAACAGTTCCGACCGGAGCCGAACTGGGACCGTTGAGATCTGTCGATCCATTTGCCCGCCAACGAACTCACGGTTTTTCGGGGGTGCGCATGCCGATGGGAACTCCGCAATGGCATAAGACTGCTGCGGGTCATCTTTGGCCAACGTCGTGCAAGCGCAATCAAGTCCGCTGAGAGTCAGCGAGCCGGTATCTCCAAGAACCTGCAGAGAGGCTGCATCTGGGATATTCCCGAGATCTAGACCATCGGGGTGCACGCCGGCGCGATGGTGGTGCCCCCCGGTTGGGCCAGCCTGGGACGGAACCTCCCGTTCTTTCAATCCTAGGGAGGCGAGTCCGCTCAGTGCTGGGTCGGGGTTCGAATTTACTCTTACAATCACTTTGAGCAGCCACAAAGTGAACCGGCGGAAATCGAAATATGGAAGCCGGTTATTTATCTGGTATCTAGGTCCGCAGCGTCGATCGATAAGCGCTCGTCGTTAGGGAAAGCCAGAGAAACGGTCGTCCCTAAACCGACTTCGCTCTCAATTGTCATGCTTCCATCCAGTGCCTCAATGAGCGACTTCGCGATTGACAATCCAAGGCCTATTCCGTCTTGAGCTTTATGAGGGTCGGAATGGCTCTGAGAAAACGGTTCGGTAATTGAGCTCAAATCGCTGGGTGCAATTCCAATTCCTGTGTCTCTGATCTCGATCGTTGTTCTTTGATCAGCCGCTTTCATCAATACAGCAACTTTGCCGTTTCGGTCGGTGAACTTGATGGCATTGGATAGAATGTTGAGGACAATTTGTGTAACCGATCTTTCGTCGGCGTGAAGTATTGGCATGTTGTTGGGAGCGTCTAAAGTGAGGTCGATTCCTCGGGCGTCGGCGGCCGGTTCAAAATCCCTGACACATTTCTCCAGTAGTTCTTTGATGGCGATGGGTTCTTTGATCATCGATCACTTGCCCGCTTCGATTGCCGAGATATCAAGGACGTCGTTAATCAACGCCAGCATATGCTCACCGCTTCGGTGTATATCGTTTGCGTACTCCCTGTAATTGTCAGCCCCCAAAGGCCCAAAATGTTGCTCGCGTAATAATTCGCTGAAACCCAAGATCGCATTAAGGGGTGTGCGAAACTCGTGACTCATGGTGGCCAGGAATGCGGATTTCGCCGAATTTGCACGCTTTGCTTCGGCTAACGCCGTTTGAACAGCTGCCTCAGCCCGTTTGCGTTTAGAAATATCATGGCCGACCGCCTGGTACTCCTTTACCCGTCCCTCGCTGTCGAAAATCGCGCGTTTCGTCCATAACTGCCAGTTCGTCTCACCATCAGGACCGGGAATGGCGATTTCAAACTCCCCTGTTGGGTTTTCTGGCGTCAGGGTTCTGTATAAGGCTTTGAGCCTTCCAATATCATCCTGCGCCATCCCGTCATATACCGATTGACCGAGCAGCTGTTCCTTGTTCTTACCGTGACTCCGGCAATAGGATTCGTTGACGAAGGTTCTCGTTCCATCGAGCGCTTGACGACTAATCATCTCGGTCTGATCTTCGACGACCGCATGATATTGTTTCTCGGCTTTGCGGAGAGCTTCTTCGGTCTGCCGAAATTCGGTTACATCCGTCGCGATTGAGCCGATTGCAACAATGGCACCGTTTTCGTTCCGGATCGGAAAACGTACGGAAAACAGCCAAACGCCTCCACTTTTCAGGGTTGCAAAATGTTCATGAACCATCGGCTTCCCTGATTGGGCGACCTTTCGGTCATGCGCTTCAATATCTTTGGCAAAGTCGTCTTCTAGTACTTCCTGTAAGTGCTTTCCCCTCGCTGCTTCATTGTTGACGCCGAAGGCCTCTTCATAAGCTCGGTTAATCATTCGAAACCGGCACGCCGTGTCCCGGATGGCGATGATGGCGGGCGAGTGATCCAGGAGGTTTTGGAGGAGTACCTCGTTCTCGCGCAGGGCTTTTTGGGCGTCTTTTCGCTTGGAAGCTTCGTCCCAAAGTTCTCGCGTTCGTTTGGCGACCAACCTGCGGAGAATCAAGACGGCTCCGAAAGCCACACAAAGTAAACCAGCGCCAAGGCCGATGGACCAATAGATGATGGCGGGTATCGAATGCGGCGCCCGCCCGCCGACCAAACGCGCCAATCCTTGATAGTAGATTGAATCGGGCTCTCTTTTTAGGTCGGCAACGACGTTGTCAAAGTCCGTTATCACCGAAGACGCTATGTCGGGTCTAAAAGCGAAATGAACCGCGGACGGCGCTACAACAATACCTGACGGGACCAAACCGTGTTCAGGTGCAAGTCGGGCCCCTAAAAACATTTAAGAACGGTCCTTAAAGCCAGTTCTACCGAGCGACGCCGGTCAGTAGACGGGTGCTTTTCGGTCATGAAGCGTCGGTTCGGTAGAAGAGGAAGGACCGAACGACATCTGAACAAAAAACAAGAGGCGGTGCTGTTCCGAGCGATCAGAGAAGAGAATCAAGGCAGTCTCCTTGAAACCCCGACCTCGCAGTCGACAGAATTCTCGGAATTCTTATAGGCTTACGAGAGAAACCCTATGCGTTAATATAGCAATAGCCTGGTCAATCTCAGCTGACCACTCGCCCTATTCCTTAGAACAGGGGGCATGCCGAATTGTTCCGCTATTTTGCGCTGGCGCTTTTGGCTTTCAGTTGGGTCGCTACCTTATGCCCGGTTGCGGCGGCAGACGTTGCCCTCCGCGTGGGTATTTACCAGAACCCTCCCAAAATATTCCGTGATGATGCGGGACAACCCCAGGGATTCTGGCCTGACTTGATAGAGGAGATCTCACGGAAACGGGGTTGGCCTTTAAGGTACGTGACATGCGTATGGACGGAATGCCTAAGGATGTTGGAAACGGGTGAGCTCGATGTTCTGCCCGACGTCGCCTATTCGGCAAAGCGCGCTGAGAAATTTCCATTTGGCAACGAGGTTGTGTTTCGCAGTTGGTCGCAGGTCTTCCACAAGGCGGAAAGGAACATTTCCGGGATCCTTGACTTGTCGGAGCTACGCATTGCCGTGCTAGTTGGGAGCATTCAACACGAGCGCTTGGCCCAGCAACTCAAAGAATTCGGTGTCGACAGTCAATTCGTTCTCGTTTCGTCATTGACCGAAGCGTTAAAGGTAGTCGAAACAGGCGGTGCCGACACCGCCGTCGTAAACAGGTGAAATGGATCGTGTGCAGTCGAAATGACTGAAACAAGTCGAAACACCAGAGACGCATGGCAGACGCAATTGGTTGCTATCGTAACCATCATATTCGCCCGGCCTAAAATATGAGTTGAGAGATCCGAGCAGCATGATTGGTTGGGGTGGCTGTATAGCGAAAGAACAATACTCGGGCGTTGCTGCCCGTGACGTCCCCCATGGGATCGAGACCAAGACTCAAAAGACGGGAGGGTTGACCAATAAAGTCGAGACCTCCCTAGGAGCTCAATAGGTCTCTTGAGAAAAGGAGGAATACCCGGCGGTGCGGTTCTTGTGAGTTATGGCAGATCCAATCGCAGTCGAGGCTTAAGGGCTTTTCTGCCTGAGCGACCGCGGTTGGGTCCCTGCCCACGATACGGGTGATCTTCGTTCCCTTGAGGATTCACGAGTATCCATAGACGCCGATAGGAAACATGAAACAGTTCAAGCTCTCGAAAAGCATGTCGTTGGGATATGCGCCGATTGACGACGAACACCATCTGTTGGTCAGCATGATCAACAAACTCGCTTCATTGCCAGAGGACGCATCCTTGCAAGAGATCGAGCGCCATTTCAAAGCTATTTTGCACGCGTTCGAAGAACACTGTATTTCCGAGACGAAGATCCTTAGCGAGCTCGGGTTCCCGGAGGCGGAAGCTCAAGGAAGACACCATGACGAACTCGTTGCCCGCATGAAGGACATTGGCGCAGGCCTATCCGGCGAAGATGGTAGCAAAAAGATGAGGAAAGACTGTTTCCTCGAGACGTTATGGGTTTTCGTCGAGGAAGCGGTCAAGGAAGACCTGCAAGCGAAATCGTTTCTGATCGAACAAGGCGTTGTTGAAACGGTGTGAAAAGGTCATATCCAGTCCCAGCCGAGGTGGTTTGAGACAAGTCGACACCAACGTCCGCTATGAACTAACACCCGCAGTCAAAAGACACTAGCTGAATACAAGTGCCACAACGTCAGCAAGTGGGAGTGGCTGTGTGAAAACGCCCCAATCGGTCTAGAATCCTGACACGTGCTTTGGAGGGCAGGATGAGCCGATTTGTTGAAGGCCAGGATCGTCGGCAGCAGACGTTGTTGCCGGCGA
>Ga0056135_10000150_pt1 | contig 22647 bp, 19 predicted proteins | sample WorMetG1aBELIZE1_FD_67481 | JGI IMG/M metagenome (GOLD analysis project Ga0056135, IMG submission 67481) | Marine gutless worms symbiont microbial communities from Max Planck institute for Marine Microbiology, Germany - Inanidrilus... ...
TTTAGTAAAGGGACAAGCCCTTGACAAAAATTACGCGTAAGAAATCTGGTCGCCATGCAATGAATGGATTATTATGTTCGTGGCCTCAGAGCAAAAACAGGCTAAAACCTCTACTTTTTAAGGCAACTAAAAATGGGGGGATTACACTTTTATATTGTAAAAAAATTAGATAGTAAACCTGTTAAAAATATTATTTAGTGTGCGGCAGGTAGTCTGCGGGTTTTGCCTTGGCGTTTAAAGCGGGCTTTGCCTTTATCCAGGGCTAAAGGCTCAGGTATAGTGGTAAGAGCTATTTTTAAAACATCATCAATCCACAGTACAGGTTTTATCTCCAGACCTTCAAGTACTTCTTTCGGTATCTCCTTAAGATCTTTTTCATTGTCTTTAGGAATTACTACGGTCTTTATTCCGCCACGATGCGCTGCCAGTAATTTTTCTTTTAGACCGCCTATTGGCAACACCTCACCGCGCAGAGTAATTTCACCGGTCATGGCAACATCAGCTCTTACTTCAATATTGGTCAGGACTGAAACCAGAGCAGTCGCCATGCCAACCCCGGCACTTGGACCATCTTTGGGGATTGCGCCTTCCGGCACATGAATATGAATATCATTATTCTGGTAAAAGTCGACTTTAATTCCCAAAGTTCCTGCTCTGCTTCTTACCACGCTCATGGCTGCCTGGATAGACTCTTTCATTACCTCGCCTAATTGCCCGGTAACTGAGAATTTACCTTTGCCCGGCACTACCACAGCTTCGATAGTTAATAAATCACCGCCGACCGGAGTCCAGGCCAGGCCGGTAACTTGACCGATCTGATCTTTTTTATCAGCTATGCCATAACGAAATTTGTGTACCCCAAGATACTTGTCCAGATTAGACGCAGTTACATTGATTCGTTTGCGGCGCTTATCGGTGCTTAGCTCTTTTACTGCCTTGCGCATAATTTTGGCTATATCCTTATCCAGGCCGCGTACCCCGGCTTCTCGGGTATAGTGGCGAATAATCTGGATGATAGTATCCGAATTTAAGATTATTTCTTTTTCAGCTAGTCCGTGTTTAGTAAGCTGCTGCGGGATTAAATGCCTAAGTGCGATATTAAGCTTTTCATCTTCGGTATAACCTGGAATTCTTATGATTTCCATACGATCGATTAGTGGCCCCGGCATGTTCATGCTATTGGAAGTGGCCACAAACATTACGTCCGATAAGTCATAATCTAGTTCTAAATAATGATCATTAAAGCTGTTGTTTTGCTCAGGGTCCAGCATTTCTAATAAGGCTGAGGCTGGATCACCACGAAAATCCATTGACATTTTGTCAATTTCATCTAACAAAAATAGTGGATTCTTAACCTTGGCCCGAGTCATTTTCTGAATAATACGGCCCGGCATTGCGCCAATATAGGTGCGGCGGTGGCCGCGGATTTCCGCTTCATCCCTTACGCCACCTAAAGACATGCGTACAAATTGGCGCTTGGTGGCACGAGCGATTGATTGCCCCAGTGAAGTCTTGCCAACCCCGGGTGGTCCTACCAGACACAGTATAGGACTTTTCATATGCTTGACTCTTTGTTGTACCGCCAGATACTCAATTATTCTTTCTTTTACTTCCTTAAGGCCATAGTGATCCTGATTTAAAATTTCTTCTGCTACCTTGATATCTGTCCTGACCCTGGTGCGCTTTTTCCACGGCACATCCAGCACAGCTTCAATATAAGTGCGAACCACATTTGCTTCAGAGGACATCGGTGACATCATTTTGAGTTTTCTAAGTTCTTTTTCCAGTTTTTCCCGGGCCTCTTTTGGCATACCGGATTTTTTTATTCTGTCTTCAAGTTCTGAAAACTCATCCAGCTCGTCTTCTCCGCTATTACTAAGTTCTTTCTGGATAGCTTTCATTTTTTCATTTAGATAGTATTCACGCTGGCTGCGCTCCATCTGTTTTTTTACCCTGCTTCTTACCTTTTTCTCGGTAATTTTTATCTCTATCTCATTCACCAGATTAACTAGCAGTAAGTCAAGAAAACCGCTTAAATTTTCCTGGGTTAGAAGTTTTTGTTTTTCCCTGGTATTAATGTGCAAGTTGGCGGCAACGCTGTACGCAAATCTTTCCGGTGATTCACTTTCATTCATCGATTCCAGTATTTCTGGAGAAACTTTATTGGTGTTTTCTGCATACTTTCTAAATTCAGCCCTGACTTCGTTTTGTAAAACCTGGATTTTGGTATTGTCAAGATCTTCCTGCAATTCATCCAGTTTTTCACAATCTATCATGTAAAATCCGGTCTCATTATGATAGCGGCTGATTCGTGCCCGGTTTACGCCTTCGACCAGCACTTTAACCGTACCGTCTGGCAGGCGCATCATTTGTAAGACACTTGCTAATACCCCGACTTCATAAATATCCTTAGGGCTTGGGTTTTCTGTGCCGGCATCAACCTGGGTTGCCAGAAATATTTTTTTATCGTTAGCCAGCGCATATTCCAAGGCTTTAACTGAAGGCTTGCGCCCTACAAACAGAGGCACCACCATATATGGGAATACCACCACATCCCTTAAGGGCATTAGAGAATACTGTTCCTGGATCTTCATAAAGTTAAAGCTCTAGCTAGCTATTTTATCGTCCTCTTGGTTTAATCCGTTGCCATATACAATAATTGGTTTTGCGTGTTCGGTTATAGTGGTTTCATCCACTACCACTTTTTTGACATTCTCCAGGCTTGGCAGTTCAAACATCACTTCCAGTAAAGCGTGTTCCAGAATCGACCTTAGACCCCGGGCGCCAGTTTTACGCTTCATGGCTTTCTTGGCGGTAGCTTTCAAAGCTGATTCTTTGAATTCAAGCTCCACGTTTTCTAAGGCAAAAAGCTTTTTAAATTGTTTAATAAGGGCATTTTTGGGTTCAGTTAAAATCTGCATCAGGGCATTTTCATCAAGCTCATGCAGTACAGCTTCTACCGGCAGGCGTCCAACAAATTCCGGTATCAGGCCATATTTAATCAAATCTTCCGGTTCAATCTCCTTTAATGCTTCGCTTACGGTTTTTTTGTCCTTTTCACCTTTTACTTCAGCTGCAAAGCCAATACCGGATTTTTCCGAGCGGTCACGGATTATTTTATCCAGGCCGGCAAAAGCTCCGCCACAGACGAATAGAATCTTACTGGTATCAACTCTTAGGAAATCTTGCTGCGGATGCTTACGTCCACCCTGTGGCGGAACTAAGGCTTCGGTGCCTTCAATAAGTTTTAATAGAGCCTGCTGTACACCTTCCCCTGAGACATCACGGGTGATTGAAGGGTTGTCGGACTTGCGTGAAACTTTATCAATCTCGTCCACATAAATTATTCCTTGCTCGGCTTTCTCCACATCATAGTCAGACTTTTGCACCAGCTTGTGAATTATGGTTTCCACATCCTCACCGACATAACCGGCCTCGGTTAAGGTGGTGGCGTCGGCAATAGCAAACGGCACATCCAGGATTCTGGCCAGGGTCTGGGCCAGCAAAGTTTTGCCGGAACCGGTTGGACCGATAAGCAGGATATTGCTTTTCGACAGTTCAACTCCGTCCCCATCATCCGTAAGATTTATTCTTTTATAGTGGTTATACACAGCAACTGAGAGGATTTTTTTAGCTTTATCCTGGTCGATCACATATTCATCCAAAGAACTTAGAATTTGCCTGGGGGTGGGTAGGGCCACATGCAGTTCAGAAATGCCGTCTTTGCTCTTTTTATTATGGCGGGAGTCTTCATCAACAATGTCGTTACAAAGATTTATACATTCATTGCAAATATGCACATCCGGTCCGGCAATAAGTTTGTCAACCTCATCTTGACTTTTGCCGCAAAAAGAGCAGTGCAGTAAGTCGTCATTAGCCATATCAAGTTCTCTTTAACTTATATATTAAAAATACTAGCTTGCCTTGACTGAATAAGCAATAGTTATTATTACCAGTAAAAGCACAGCTGCTGCCCCATTATGCAAAACTGCAACCGGTAGTGGTAAAGAAAAAATTACATTACTTATGCCAAGCAGAAGCTGTATAAGTAAAACTGATATTAAAACAATAACTTGCATTGTTATTTCAGATCTTTTGAGTTTGATGGCGATCAGGCTAAAAATACTAAAGTATAAAAAAATGATAACCGCGCCGATACGGTGCAGCATATGGATAGTGGCGCGGGTATCATTGGCAAAAATCCCGCCTTCATAATTTACCCCGTCAGCCAGATTAAAACTGAAAGCTTCGGTTAAATTCCAGTCTGGAAAGAACTTTCCCTGGTAACAGCCTGGAAAGTCCACGCAGGCTAAAGCCGCATAATTAGTGCTGACCCAACCACCTAGAGCAATTTGCCCCAAAAGCAGGAATATACCTATAACAGCCAGAGTTGGTAATGTCCCATGGTTTTTCTGCTTGGTAGTCAATTGGGTATTTCTTAGCCTTAAATACAAAAACCACAATAAAGAGACAGTAGTTACCCCACCCAACAAGTGCAAAGTCACAATAGTAGGTTTTACTAACTGAGTCACAGTCCACATACCTAACAGCGCCTGAAAAATCACAACTACCAGGATTAAAAGTGCCAGGTACATATTGTGGCCAATGCCGGATAACTTGCGGTTTTTCACTATGAAAGATGTAATAAACAGAATGACAAGTCCCAGGATACCGGCAGCGTATCTATGCAGCATTTCAATCCATGCCTTGCTTGGCTCTAATGGTTTGTCAGGATAAAGTTCATTGGCCCTGGCTAAGCCTTCTGCCCCTGAAGGCACCACTAATTTACCATAACAGCCCGGCCAGTCCGGGCAGCCTAATCCGGCGTCTGACAATCTGGTATAAGCGCCCAGCATCAGAATAAAAAGAGTTAGAATACTGGCGAGCAGAGTGGTTTTTCTTATAAATTTCAGGTTCACACCAAAACGGCTTTTATCCTTTTGATTGCGTTTTGTAAGTTTTCCATACTAGTGGCACAGGAAAATCTGACATAACCAGGATTGCCAAAAACCGAACCGGGAACGATTGCAACTTTAGCTACATTTAACAAGTATTCACACAACTCAACATCATTTTCAATAGCGTCAAGGCGGCTGATTAATTCCTTAACATCGGCAAATGCATAAAACGCCCCATCCGCATATTTAGCCTTTACCCCTAAGATCAAATTCAGCTCATCAACCACATAGCGGTTGCGTTTGGCAAATTCCAGATTCATGTCCTTAATAAAATCCTGATCACCTTCCAGAGCGGCCAATGCCGCATATTGTGAGATCGAACACGGATTAGATGTGCTTTGCGATTGGAGTTTTTTCATCGCCTGGATGATTTTAGCAGGGCCCGCGGCAAAGCCAATGCGCCAGCCGGTCATAGCGTAGGCTTTAGAGACTCCATTTAACATTATTGTTCGTTGTTTAAGCTCCGAGGCCACGTCCAAAATCGATACATATTTCTTGGTACCTAAGATAATTTTCTCGTAAATATCATCCGAGGCAATAAGTATTTGATCATGTTTTTTTAATACTTCAGCTAACGCCAGCAGTTCCTGCTCTTCATACATAGAGCCGGTTGGATTTGATGGACTGTTAAGTACCAGAATTTTACTTTTAGTGCTTATGTTTTGTTCTAATTGTTCGGCACTAATTTTATAATCAGTATCAATAGTGCTCGGGATAAATTTAGCCTCGGCCTCGGCCAGGTATGCAATATCCGGATACGATACCCAGTAGGGAGTAGGGATTAAAACTTCATCCCCTGGATTTAACACTGCGTGAAATAAATTATAAATAAGCTGTTTGCCGCCATTGCCAACTATTACCTCATCAGCCTTATATTCAAGTTTATTATCTTGCATATATTTTTTGATTACAGCCTGTTTAAGCTCTGGTATGCCATCAACCGCGGTATATTTGGTTTTTCCCTCATCTATCGCTCGTTTGGCTTTGGCTTTTATATGCTGCGGGGTATCAAAATCAGGTTCCCCGGAACCAAGACCTATAATATCTTCCCCTGCTGCTCTAAGTTCGGACGCTTTGGCGCTTACTGCTAAAGTTGCGGAAGGTTTTACCCGTTTTATCCTGTCTGCTAACATTGTTGCCCCATATAACTAAAAAAACTGGTGTGGATTTGTTCTAAACCTAGAACTTTTCCTGTTCTGAAAGTACAAATTTATGGTCAATTTCAAGCCTGGTATTATTCAGTAGCTCCAGACATTTAGGCACTGCTAAAAACACCGCGCATAAACACACTGCAATTGCTTCTGGCTTGCCCGGCAAATTTATAATCAGGGAATTATCCCGAGTGCCGGCGATCTGACGCGACAAGATGGCGGTTGCTACTGATCTTAAAGAAAAACGGCGCATTTCCTCGGCAAATCCATCATAAATTCTAGTACAGACCATTTTTGTCGCTTCAGGAGTAACATCACGGGTGGTAGGGCCGGTGCCGCCGCTGGTTAATATTAAATTACACTGGTTCTTTACCATAGTTAGCAGTTCTTTTTCGATAAGATCCTGCTCATCCGGGATTATCTTAACCTCTGCCTGAAAATCCGATAATACCGCAGACTTTATCCAGTCCTGCATTGCCTTGCCGCTTAGGTCTTCATATTCGCCGCGTGAGGCTCTATCGGAGATAGTTAAAAAGCCTATTTTAATTGGGTTCATACTTGAAACTGCCGCTTTTGCCGCCGGATTTTTCTACTAGATGAATACCTTCGATCAGCATATTTTTATCTACTGCCTTGCACATATCATAAATAGTCAGTGCCGCCACAGTGGCTGCGTGTAAAGCCTCCATTTCTACCCCGGTTTTAGCGTTTAATTTACAAGTGGCTAAAATGCTGAAACTTAAATTTTCTGCATCCGGTTCAATATCTACTTTGATTGAAGTAAGGTTTAATGGATGGCACATTGGGATAATGTCCGGAGTTTTTTTGGCTGCCAAGATGCCGGCAATTCTGGCAGTAGCAAGCACATCGCCTTTTTTATGTGCACCTTCTAAAACTTGAGCAAATGCCTCTTTAGACATTTTTATTCTGGCCGTGGCAGTGGCCTGCCTGGCGCTTGTATCTTTGTTAGATACATCAACCATCTTTACCTGGCCTTTATCATCTATATGGCTTAGCTTACTCAAATTTTCTCCATTTTTTAAGTTCATCAAAATCAGACTTTCTTGATTCTACCCAGCGTTGTTTGTTGCCTGCAACTTCCTTTTTCCAAAAGGGCGCCTGAGTTTTTAAAAAATCCATTATAAACTCGCAGGCGGCAAATGCATCTTTGCGATGCCGGCTGGCGGTAATCACCAATACTATATTGTCCCCAGGTTCTAGCTCACCAACTCGATGGATTATTCTAAGTCCGTTCAACTGCCACCTGGCTCTGACCTGATCTGCAATACTTTTCAGTGATTTTTCTGTCATGCCAGGGTAGTGTTCCAGAATCATGGTGCTTATTTTATCGCCCTGGTTGATATTGCGTACAGTGCCAACAAAATTTACTATAGCGCCAATATCCTTATTATCGGCAACCAGACTATCAATTTCCGCATTAAGATCAAAGTCAGCCTCCTGTACCGATATCGCCATTTGGACTTAACCTCCGGTTACCGGCGGGAAAAACGCAAGCTCGTCACCATTTGCCACTTTAGCCTCATCTTTGACCATCTCATGGTTTATTGCAGCCAGAATATTTTTATCTTCAGAAAATATTTGCCATTTATCATCACGTGCCAGCAATGTATTTTTAATTTCGCGCACGCTTTTTGGCCTATCAAGCATCATGCTTTCTTCGGCGGTATTGAGTTTATCGCGCAGCGAGGCAAAGTATAAAATTTTAAGTTTAGTACTCATAACAGACCAAAAAAAGGCTCAACATCCACCATTTCTCCTGCATGTTTATCCTTTGTATCTTCATCCAGCACCACCAGACAATTGGCTTTATACATAGAGCTTAATATACCAGAGCCCTGGTTTTCTGGCACGCTAACTTCAGGTCCTGCTGGGCCAGGTTCCAGTTTTGCCCGCATAAATTCCATCCGGTTGGATTTTTTATTTATCGGATTTAAAAGTTTGGCTTTTAATAAAGGCGGGTAAATGTTTTGCTTTTGACCCATAAGAATTTTAAGCATAGGTTTGACAATTTTATAGAACACAATTGCGCTTGAAACCGGATTACCCGGCAGGCCGAAAAAGTATGAATTGTCTATCTTGCCAAAAGCCAGAGGCTTACCAGGTTTAATGCTAAGGCGCCATAAATCTATATGGCCAATCTCTTCTAGCACCTGCTTAATATAATCCGCTTCACCTACCGAAACTCCGCCCGAGGTTAGAACCACATCCGCCTGAGCGGCGGCCTGGAGAAAAGCCTTGTTAATTGCATCTTTATCATCCCTGATTACTCCAAGGTCCAGGGCTTTGGCACCCATACTTTGTAGCATAGCCTTAATCGAATAACGATTGCTGTTGTAGATTTGTCCGGGCTTTAATTTTTTTCCCGGTTCTTTTAGTTCATTGCCGGTAGAGAAAAAAGCTACCTTAAGTTTGCGGTAAACTGTTACTTTTGCTAAACCAAGCGAGGCTAAAAGGCCGATATCATTTGCGCTAAGTTTACGCCCCTGATGCAGGGCCGTTTCCCCGATAGCCAGGTCCTCGCCGGCCAGTCGCACATTACTGCCGCCTGTATAATCACCGATTACTATATTGCCATTGTCTATACTTGCATATTCTTGCGGCACTACAAAATCCAGCCCTTCTGGGATCGGTGCGCCGGTCATAATACGTACACATTCATTTTCACCTGCATTTTGCATAAAAACTTCACCAGCATACACCGTACCAGCAAGCTTGAAGTTTTTGCTTTTTTGTAATTCAAAGCCACGCATCACATAGCCGTCCATAGCTGAATTGGTGTGCGCTGGCACATTAATATCTGAGATAACATCCTGCGCCAGAACTCGGCCTAAACTCTTGGATATCGGTATTTTTTTAGTGGCTGATATAGGCTCAAGCGTATTTTGAATCTGCGCAAGCGCGTCGTTGAGCCTGGTTAAAGGTTTTTGCTTATCCATGTAAGTTTTGCCGTTGTTTATAAACTGAACCTATTATAGCGCAGCTTATAAGTTATGGCTTAGAACAAAGAACCCAAGTTCCAGGATTCATATATGGGTATGTCCTGATGAGTCAGGGAGAAATGACTATAATAAACTTATCGCTTAAATTCGTGGTTTTTAGCAATTCTGTGTCGAACAGAACTGTTTTTAGCTTATTTTTATAAAGGTGGGGATGTTTGCTGTTTAAGGCAGTTTCAAGGGTAAAAAATGTTATTTAATAAGTTACTTCCAGTATTTCTACTTCCTTTAAGCCGGATGGAACTTTTATTTTAACCACATCCCCTTGCTCTTTGCCGATCATAGCTTTGGCAATCGGGGAATTTATTGAGATCTTGTTATCGTTGATATCCGCCTCTATGTCGCCGACAATTTTATATGTATTTTCCTCGTCCGTATCCAAATCTGCAATTAAAATTGTAGTGCCAAAAACTATCTTGCCGGTATCCGGCAAGGCTTTAACATCTACTATCTGTGCATTGGCTAGCACAGACTCAACTTTTGAAATTTTAGCTTCTAAAAACCCTTGCTGTTCACGCGCCGCGTGATATTCAGCGTTTTCTTTTAAATCTCCATGCGCTCTGGCCTCGGCAATCGCCTGCACAATTTCTGGTCTCTCAACCTTTTTCATATGTTCCAGGTCAAGTTTCAGTTGTTCCGCTCCTTCCTTAGTTATCGGTATTTTATTCATGTGTGCAGTTCCTTGAGATTCCTTACTTCATTTTCATTGATTTTTGCAAGGCCGGCAATAAGAGCTCTGGCCCCGGCAATTGTGGTGTAATAAGTCACTTTGTTGTTCAGGGCTTCACGGCGGATAGAGAAGGAATCGGCAATCGCCTGTTTGCCTTCGGTAGTATTTACTATAAGGTCAATCTCGGAATTTTTTATCATGTCGACAATATGTGGCCGGCCTTCGTTAACTTTATAGACAATTTTACATTCGATTCCATTATCCTTTATTATTTTTGCCGTGCCGCTGGTAGAAACCAGGTTAAAGCCATTGTCAGCAAGACCTTGGGCGATAGCAGCTACTTTGTCTTTATCAGAGTCCTTGACGCTGACGAAAGCTGTTCCTGCTTTAGGCAAGGTATTGCCGGCCGCCATTTGCGATTTGGCAAATGCCTCGCCAAAACTTAAACCCACTCCCATTACCTCACCGGTGGATTTCATTTCCGGGCCTAACAAGGGATCAACTCCGGGGAATTTAACAAACGGGAATACCGCCTCTTTAACCGAATAATGTTTGGGGATGATTTCGTCAAGCACGCCTTGTTCGGCAAGTGAAACCCCAGCCATACAGCGTGCGGCTATTTTGGCAAGCTGACGGCCGGTGGCTTTGGAGACAAACGGTACAGTGCGTGAAGCTCGGGGATTTACTTCAAGTACGTAAATTTTAGCGCCCTGTACCGCAAACTGTACATTCATAAGACCGAGCACCTTTAATTCCAGAGCCATAGCTTTGGTTTGCACACGAAGCTCATCTAAAATTTCTTGTGGCAGATCAAATGGCGGTAATGAGCAGGCTGAATCACCCGAATGTACTCCGGCCTGTTCAATATGCTGCATGATACCGCCGATAAGCACATCCTTGCCGTCACATACCGCATCCACATCAACTTCAATCGCATCATCCAGGAATTTATCTAAAAGTACCGGTGATTCATTAGAGACCTCAACCGCCTCGGCAAAATATCTTGTAAGATCTTCATCGCTGTGCACGATTTCCATAGCCCGTCCGCCTAAAACATATGATGGGCGTACTACCAATGGGTAGCTGATTTTACTGGCAAGTTCCAAAGCTTGCGTTATGGTTCTGGCTGTAGCGTTCGGCGGCTGTAAAAGTTCAAGTTTATTCAAAGCCTGCTGGAACCTTTCCCGATCCTCAGCCAGGTCAATCGCATCCGGGGTAGTGCCAATTATCGGCACACCGGCTTTTTCTAGCCCATTTGCAAGCTTTAATGGAGTTTGTCCTCCATATTGCACAATTACTCCATAGGGCTTTTCTATCCGTATTACTTCCAGTACATCTTCCAAAGTCAGCGGTTCAAAGAACAGGCGGTCAGAAGTGTCGTAATCGGTTGAAACCGTTTCCGGATTACAGTTGACCATTATGGTTTCAAAGCCATCTTCACGCATGGCCAGCGCCGCGTGCACACAGCAATAATCAAACTCAATGCCCTGGCCGATACGATTAGGGCCGCCGCCAAGAATCATAATTTTTTTATTATTAGTTGGCCGTGCTTCGCACTCTTCTTCATAAGTGGAATACATATAAGCGGTGGCACTGGGAAATTCGGCGGCGCAGGTGTCAACTCTTTTATACACCGGATGCACTCCTAAGTCGTATCTTTTTCTGCTGACCTCGCTTTCACTTGCCGCTAGAAGTTTACCGAGCCTTTTATCGGAAAATCCCTTGCGTTTTAAGCTAAATAAGCCTGGCTTGTCTAAAGCTTTAAGTTTTTGTTTTTTAACTTCAGTCTCGGTTGCCACTAAATCATAAATCTGGTGTAAAAACCATGGATCAATCGCAGTAAGTTTAAATACCTCATCTATCCTGTAATTTGCCCGGAATGCATCAGCCAGATACCAGATTCTATCCGGCCCCGGGATGCTTAGTTTTTTGCGGAATATTTCCTTTAAGCTATCGGTATCTTGTTTAAGATCAACCACTTCATCCAGGCCATCCATTCCGGTTTCGAGTCCGCGCAGGGCTTTTTGTAAGGATTCTTGAAAAGTCCGGCCAATAGCCATTACCTCGCCTACCGATTTCATCTGGGTGGTAAGATAAGGTTCAGCCTCAGGAAATTTTTCAAAGGTAAAGCGCGGCACCTTAGTAACCACGTAGTCAATGCTAGGCTCAAATGAGGCGGGAGTGACACCGCCGGTAATATCATTTTCCAACTCGTCTAAAGTGAAACCAACTGCCAGTTTAGCTGCAACCTTGGCAATTGGAAACCCGGTAGCTTTGGAAGCCAGGGCCGAAGAACGGGAAACCCGAGGATTCATCTCAATGATAATCATGCGCCCGTTTTCAGGGTTTATCGCAAATTGTACGTTAGAGCCGCCGGTATCTACCCCGATTTCCCTGAGTACCGCTAATGAAGCATCGCGCATTATCTGATATTCTTTGTCAGTCAATGTCTGGGCTGGGGCGACAGTGATTGAGTCGCCGGTATGCACGCCCATCGGGTCAAAGTTTTCAATCGAGCAAATGATAATGCAGTTGTCGTGTTTATCCCGCACCACCTCCATTTCATATTCTTTCCAGCCGAGGGCCGATTCTTCAATTAATAGTTCATTGGTGGGCGATAAATCCAGGCCGCGGCGGCAAATTTCTTCAAATTCTTCCTGATTATAGGCAATACCGCCGCCGGAACCGCCCATGGTAAATGATGGGCGGATAATTACCGGAAAACCTAAAGGCGCCTGTACTTGCCGCGCTTCTTCCATGCTGTGAGCGATGCTGGAAGCCGGAGTTGCAAGGCCAATGGCATTCATAGCATCTCTGAATCTTTCTCTATCTTCTGCTTTGTCAATCGCATCTTTAGTTGCGCCTATCATTTCAACCTGGTGCTTTTCAAGTATTCCTTCACGCTCAAGATCAAGTGCGCAGTTAAGCGCGGTTTGTCCGCCCATAGTTGGCAGTATCGCATCCGGATTTTCTTTTTCTATAATCCTTGCCACCACCTGCCAGTCAATTGGCTCGATATACACTACATCGGCAATGTCCGGGTCGGTCATAATAGTTGCCGGATTTGAGTTAACCAGCACTACCGAGTAGCCTTCCTCGCGTAAAGCCTTGCAGGCCTGCGCTCCGGAATAATCAAACTCACAAGCCTGACCAATCACAATAGGCCCAGCGCCAATAATAAGAATTTTTTGAATGTCGTTTCTTTTAGGCATGATTTAAGCGTCTGATTTATTGAGCCGCATAAGCTTGATGAATTTATCAAACAAATAACCTACATCATGCGGCCCGGGGCTTGCTTCCGGATGGCCCTGAAATCCAAAAGCCGGCTTGGATGCATGTTTAATACCCTGCAAGGATCCATCAAATAAGGAACGGTGCGAGGACTTAAGTTCTAACGGCAAGCTGGCCTCATCTATGGCAAAACCGTGGTTTTGACTGGTAATTACCACTTCGCCAGTGCCAAGATCCTGCACCGGGTGATTAGCTCCATGATGCCCGAATTTCATTTTCGTTGACTTAGCTCCGGCTGCCAGAGCCAATAACTGATGGCCAAGGCAGATGCCGAACAGCGGAATGTTTTTTTCCAGAAATACCTTAATCGCATCCTGGGCATAAGTGCAAGGCTCAGGATCTCCAGGGCCATTGGATAAAAATACACCATCAGGTTTTAAATCGAGCACCGCGGCAGCTGGAGTTTTGGCCGGCACCACGGTAAGCTCGCACTTACGGTCAACCAGCATTCTGAGAATATTTCTTTTTACCCCGAAGTCATAAACCACTACGTTATAGTCAAAAGAAGCCGTATCTTGCGGTAGGCCGCTGGCCAGTTGCCAGCTTCCCTGGCGCCAATGATAAGATTCTCCAGTGCTTACTTCTTTGGCAAGATCCAGGCCACTTAAGCCAGAAAAGCTTTTGGCCTGCTTTATAGCCGCGCTCTCATCGATAGCAGAACCGGCGATAATACATCCTGCCTGTGCGCCTTTATCTCTAAGGATGCGGGTAAGGCGTCTGGTATCGATATTGGCAATTGCAATCGTCTGATTTTCTTTTAAATATTCATCAAGACTATTGGTGCTGCGCCAATTACTGCTAACTATGGAATGGTCCCTTACAATCAGACCGGCTGCCATAACGGAGATTGCTTCTTCATCCTCAGGGTTAGTGCCGACATTGCCGATATGCGGGTAAGTTAAAGCAACAATTTGTTTTGAGTAAGATGGGTCGGTTAGAATTTCCTGATAGCCGGTCATGGCGGTATTAAATACAACTTCACCGACCGTAACTCCATCTGCGCCGATAGAATCACCCCAAAACAAGCTTCCATCTTCTAAAGCTAACAGGGCTTTTGTCATCTAAGAATTTTTCCTTTACACAAAAAACGGGATTATTTATCCCGCTTAAATTTAAATAGGCTTTAGAGGGCAATAATATGTTTATGACCTGTTATGCACTCTAAATTCTTAGACGGGCATTGTATCTTATGCTAGGGTTTTTTCCTATAAGGATTTTGCAAAAAAGTTAAATAATTTCGTATTAATTTTAAGCGGAGTTACTATAGATGCAATAATAATGCAGCGTACTTGGTAATACTATATTTATAGCAAGGATATATGTTTATTAGTGTTTTAGAGCTTTTTAAAATCGGCATAGGGCCCTCAAGCTCTCATACAATGGGGCCGATGGTGGCGGCTAATAATTTTTTGTCTAAAGTCAGCCAGCATCTAAAACAACACAAAGCCAAGTCCGGGGCATATGTCAGATGCACTTTAAAAGATTCATTAGCTCATACCGGTAAGGGACATGCTACTGATCGGGGAATTATTTTGGGGCTAAACGGATATAAACCAAAAGATATTGCTACTTGTGACATTGAAGAACTTAGGCAAAAGCTGGAGCAAAAAACTACTATTAATATTGGCAACAAGCTAAAGCTCGGTTTTATTCCTGGCGAACACATTGTATTTGATAAGGAAAATTCTTTGCCGCAACATCCTAACGGCATGATTTTTGAGGTGGTGGCTCCGGACGGTAAAAGTTTGTTTAGCCAGACATATTTTTCCATAGGCGGTGGCTTTATCAGCACCCCGAATGAGCTTAGTGAACTGGTGGCGCCATTGAAAATGATTGCGGCAAATTGCCCATACCCTTTTGCTTCGGCTAATTTAATGCTGGAAATGGCAGCTAGCAGCGGCTTGTCGGTTGCCGAAATGAAATATGCAAATGAAATAAGTTTTCTTAAGGCGGAAACTCTTGAACAAGGACTTGATGATATTTGGCGGGCGATGGCCAAATCCGTAGAAAACGGCCTAAGGTCCGATGGTATCTTGCCCGGAGGCCTTAATTTGTCGCGGCGGGCACAAAAGCTTTATACAAGTCTAAAACTAAAAAGTGAGGACGCGGAAGTCAATGATTGGCTATGCGCTTATGCCATGGCGGTTAACGAGGAAAATGCCGCCGGACATATGGTGGTTACTGCCCCGACCAATGGCGCAGCAGGAGTAATTCCGGCAATTCTTTATTATCTGATTGAACATCAGACTATTAAACAGGAAGAAATAAGAAAATTTTTACTTACTGCAGCCGCAATTGGCGGCCTTATTAAGCACTTAAGCTCAATTTCCGGGGCTGAGGTTGGCTGTCAGGGGGAGGTGGGGGCTGCCTCTGCTATGGCTGCTGCCGGTTTGTGTGCAGTGCGTGGCGGCACACCTGAGCAAATAGAACATGCGGCAGAAATTGCCTTAGAGCATCATCTGGGGCTTACCTGCGATCCGGTAAACGGTTTGGTGCAAGTGCCATGTATTGAACGCAATGGCTTTGGAGCAATCAAGGCCTATACCGCAGCTTCGCTAACACTTAAAAGCAGTGGCCAGCATTTTATGCCACTAGATAACTGTATTGCCGCCATGAAGCAGACCGGTGAGGAAATGTCACATAAATTAAAAGAGACTTCCCTGGGAGGACTCGCTGTCAGTATTACCGAGTGCTAAGCCGACACCTGGAACATGAACTGTATTGCTGTTCTATTAAGTGCCGTATCCCTGTAATTCTAGTATCGCATTATATCCAGATGGTTATATTATTAGACTAAACAATAAACTGCAGCAAACATGGACGCTGCCCTTTTCTTGTTGAAAAAAAGCAGCGTATTATAAATAATTACTTGTGATCTTTTGCAAACAGATTACGCAGAGTAATGTCGATAAAACCCTGGGTTTTAGGGTTTTTCTCTGGAAATTTAGCAATCAACTTCTGCTTCGCTTCTTCCTTGCTAACACCGGAACGAATAATTTTGTCCAGCTCTTTTAAGTATTCGATATCCTGTTGTAAAACACCAGCGTCTGCATTTTTACCATGTCCAGTAAGAAAGGTATGGTAAGTCTCTGTTTCATTATCCAAAAAACTTTGCAATAAACGAGCCCAGTTTTTGTTGCGCTCTAGATTTGATGCTACTAAATGTGAATCGTTATAAAACAAATCTTGGCCGATCATAATGCCGTAGGCCGGAATCTTGATTGCAATTGAATGATGTGCTTCCTGCTCAGTATATTCTTCAAGAATCACTTCCAATCCATCCCAATTGGCCTTGCCCATTTTTAAGCTTGTATCAACTTTTACCACCTCCGTCGGCACACTATCTTTTAATTTGTCTTTTAAAATTTTTATAAATTCTTCACCGCGCTTATCAAGGTCGTCTTTAACCCCGGGGGTAGAAAGTGGGGTAAGAGCAAAATTAGTATAGCCAAACCAGTGATCTGGATGGCTGTGGGATAAAATAATTTTGGCTAATGGCTTATTCAATGACTCTATGTATTTTTTCAATCCCTGAGCTTGGGATTTTTTAAACTGCATATCAATAAGAACCAATTCTTTGCCGGTTTCAATAATATGTGAGTTTGAGACCCCATAAAAAGAGTGAATCTTGTTTGGGCCAATTTCTATAACTTCAATATTTGGCTGCACCATTTCACCTTTTAATGCCGGTTTAAATTCCGCAAACATCTGAGTCTGCATCAAGGCCAACCCGGCAAGCGCTAATAAAAATTTACCTGCTACTTTCATTTTTTAATCCATAATCAAGTTAAAGAAGTTATAATTATTACCAATACACGTAAAAAGTAAAGTACTTACTTTTTTGTAAGTATATGACTTTGAATCATAAATGACAGGAAAAGTTTTAAATATAAAAAAGTGTCCTATACGCAAGGCCTTGAAAATATTGGGCGGCAAATGGGCATTGCTGATAATTTTTGCACTTAAAAGTGCTGAAAAAAGGTTTAGTGAACTCAAGCGTGAAATCCCCGATATATCAGAGAAAATGTTAATTCATAATCTTAAAACTTTGGAAGCAGAGGGGTATATACATCGCCAGGACTATAATCAGGTGCCTCCCAAGGTAGGCTATAGCCTAAGTGAAAAAGGCAAGTTAGTGCTACCGATGTTAAGCGAAGTTATAATAATTGGTAAAATGGATATCTGACAAATTGAAACTTAGAGCGCACTTCGCTGATTGTGAGTATTTAGAGCAGAATTTTAACGAAAGTGAAACGTAGGTCTGCAAAGCTTAAATGCTAAAATCACTAATGTATTTGTCTTGTATGGTTTCTAGCTAATGGCGCCGGAACAACTTGAACCTTGACCGGAAACGCAGCCATAGCAATGGCCCGCCACCAATATATCACGATCAAGATTATTTTTAAGGTTTAACTCTTTGATGGTAAGTGCCTTATTGCTTTCTTTAATTCCCATTTTAAGCATCTGATTAAAATCACAGTCATAGACTCTGCCTTGCCAGTCGATACTTAAAAGACTGCGACACATTACGTTTTCAAGGTTTTCCTGCCGGTACGAATCCTTAAGTAGCTGCATATATTCATTAAACTGACCTTTAGACAATAAGCTGCTGCCAAACCTGGCAATCGGCAAGTTGGTAAATGCAAGAAGATTATTAAACTCAATGCCGTATTTATCCAGCATATAAGATTTATAATCAGCTTCGAGTTTAGCCTGCGGTGGCGGTAAATGCGGGCCTTGCGGGTTATACACCAGGTTTAAAATCAGATCAGGATTTTTGCCGTAACCCAGATTATTTAGTAATTTAAGAGCCTTGATGCTTTTGTCGAATACGCCTTTACCACGTTGCTTATCTACATTTTCCTTTAAGTAACAAGGCATTGAAGCGGTTATTTGAGTTTTTTTTCCGGCAAGAAATTCGCCCAAATCTTCTTGGCCCTGTTCAAAAAATATTGTTAAATTACAACGGTCAATTACCGAAATATTATTATCATATGCATAGCTTACAAGCTTTTTAAATTCCGGGTGCAGTTCTGGTGCGCCGCCGGTTAAATCTAGTGTTTTAATTTTATTCTTTAGCAAGAACTTTTTTATCTCTGAGATAACCGCCGATGACATCATTTCCGTGCGCCTGGGGCCGGCGTTCACATGACAGTGCAGGCATTGCTGGTTACATTTATAGCCTAAATTTACCTGTAGAATTTCCAGCTTTTTACGTTTAATTGGCGGAAATTTTATTTTTTCTAAATACTCCCGGGTATCCAGCATCAGGTTTTTAACTCCTTAATATTTGCATATTCTTGTAGGGCTTCGGGGTTGGCCAAAGCCTCCAGGTTATCAAGCTTCTCGCCGTGTACAATTTTACGCACTGCAAGTTCTACAATTTTGCCGCTTTTTGTCCGCGGTATATCAGTCACCGCAATAACTTTAGCTGGCACATGACGCGGAGTGGTGTTGGTGCGGATTTGCCGCTTGATTTTATCGGTAAGATTAGCATCCAGCTTTATATTTGGGGCTAGTCGCACGAACAAAACCACCCTTACATCATCCTGCCAGTTCTGTCCTATTACGATTGATTCCAGGATTTGGTCGAGTTTTTCTACCTGGCGGTAAATCTCGGCGGTGCCGATTCTGACTCCACCTGGGTTTAGGATTGCATCAGAGCGTCCGTAAAACACAAGCCCGCCGTTTGCAGTTTCCTTTACATAATCACCATGACACCAAATTCCCTGGTACTTGGCAAAATAAGCATTTTTATATTTTTCCTTACCTGGGTCATCCCAAAAATATATTGGCATGGAAGGGAAAGGCCCTGAGCACACCAACTCGCCTTTTTTCTCTACAACTGGACGTTTGTTATCATCAAATATTTCAACCTGCATACCAAGGCCTTTGCATTGCAGCTCACCACGTCTTACCGGTAGAATAGGGCAGCCTAAGGCAAAACAGGAGATAATGTCGGTGCCACCGGAAATTGAAGATAAACAGACATCTGATTTTATTTTGTTATATACATAGTCAAAACATTCTGGAGACAATACAGAACCTGTAGATAAAACCGTGTCTAAACTTCCAAGATCATGAGATAGTTTGTAGTTTTTATCAGACTTTCTAAGTACATCAAGATATTTGGCAGATACCCCGAAAACATTTATTTTTTCCTGTTCTGCAAAGTCCAGCAGAATGCTTTCATCCGGATAAAAAGGCGAGCCGTCATATAGCATAAAAGTTGAGCCACTGGCCAGGGCGCTTACCAGCCAGTTCCACATCATCCAGCCACAGGTGGTAAAGTAAAAAATTCTACTCTTTGAGCTTAAATTAACATGCAGTTGATGTTCTTTTATATGCTGTAATAAGGTGCCGCCAACTCCATGTACTATACATTTGGGCTTGCCGGTTGTGCCGGAAGAATACATGATAAACAAAGGTGAATTAAACTCCACTCGGGTGAATTCAAGTTCATAATTTTTATATTTATCTAAAACTTCAGGATAAAAATCCGCCTTAAATTCAGTATTAATATCTTTTTTGGCATAAGGTACTATCAAAGTACTTTTTACACAGGGCAGGGATTTTAGGATGTTAGATGTCTTTTCTAGGCAGTCATGAATTTTACCGTTATAAAAATAAGCATTAGCGGTAATTAGTACTTTAGGTTTTACCTGACCAAAGCGATCCAGAACGCCTTGTTCGCCAAAGTCCGGAGAACAGGAAGTCCAGGTGGCGCCGAGGCTTGCAGTGGCTAACATCGCAACTACGGTTTCAGGCACATTGGGCATAAAGCCTGCCACTACATCTGCAGGGCCCACACCTTTGGCCTTTAAATAAGCCGCTATACTTGCAACTTTTAAATTCAATTCCTTATAATTCAAGCTGGCTTTTTGTTTATCTTCGCCCCAGAAAATTATGGCAGGGTCTGCATTATTTTTAGATAAAAGATTTTCTGAGTAATTCAGTTTGCTGTCGGCAAACCAGATGCTATCCAGCATAGTCTCGGCATTTTCCAGGATTTTTTCTCCCTTGGTGCCGGTTATTTCTGCAAAGTCCCACAAACAACTCCAAAATTCTTCTTTGTGGTCAATAGAAAATTTATAAAGTGAAGGATAATCATTAAGTTGAAGATTATAGGCCGTATTCAAGTAGCGCATGAAACCGGCCATATTGGTGTCATCAATATTTTCAGGATGCCAAAGAATATTTAAATTATCAGTCATAAATATCTACCAGTCAGGCCGCATTATATTCATAGCTTCTGTTAGATCTGCAAGTTTACGTTTTGCTAAAAACATGCTGGTTGCAGTTTGCGCAACCAATTCAGCATTATTTTTGGCCGCAGAACCGTCTAGCAGTTTAGTATTATTCTCAAAGCCAATTCTTACATGCCCGGCATTGTGCGAAGCCACAATTGCCGCTTGATGTTCTTCCATGCCAAAGGCGCAAACCATCCAGCTGGGAAAATCCTGTAATCTGTTGTCGGTCAGAATCTCCATATTAAAAGCGCCCTCAGCCTGCATTTTTCCAATCACCAAAAGAATTGGTAAACCAGCGCCAGGGATTACAGCGCGTTGCTGGTAGCTATAATATTGTTCAAGATCATGTTGGTTATATAAAATGATTTGCGGCCAGGTATTATGTTTTCGCATGTTATTAAAGTGTAAGTTTAAAGTTTTATCGTCTAAGCTTGCAATTTCACGCAGGGCAATTGAGACTGCCTGCGGCTTTAGCTTTTCAATCATGGCAAACTGCTCAGCAGGACGGTAGCTGCCGCCAGCTTCCGAGGTAACCTGAACCAATAAGCCATCGTCGGTTTTATGCCTGACCTTGCTAATCGTTTTCTTATACCTGCTTACTGATAAACTGTGTTTAAAGTCCGTATCTCTTATATGTAAGTGCAGCATTCTGGCGCCGGACTTCATGCAAGCTTTGGCATCACTTGCTATTTCGTCGGTTGTAAGCGGCAAGGCCGGATGTTCACGTTTTGATTTATAAGCCCCGTTGGGTGCTACTGCCAGCAAAACCGGATTATTCATTTAATCTGACTAATTGCGGTATTGATAGACTTGTAAAGCCGGTCAACAATATCGCCGACATTTGCCTCGTCAATTATAAAAGGTGGCGCCAGCAAAACATGATCTCCGCTTTCACCGTCAATCGTGCCACCCATGGCATAGACCATTAGCAAATTGCCCATGGCTGCATTCTTTATTAAAGCATTTAGGCGCAATTTATTGTCAAAAGGTATTTTGCCGGCCTTATCCTCCACCAATTCCAGGCCGATAAAAAGCCCACGCCCACGGATATCACCTATATGCGGATGGTCATTGAATTTATCTTCAAGTGTGGATTTTAAAAGCTCACCTTGCTTTGTTACATTTTGTAAAAGTCCATGTTCCTCAATTTCAAGTTGCGTGGCGAGGCCCGCAGCGCAGGTGACTGGATGGCCTATATAAGTATGGCCATGTTGAAAAAAACCGGAGCCCATATGAATTGCCTCGGCGATCTTGCTGCTGACAAATACCGCTCCCAGGGGCTGGTAGCCGGCAGCAATCCCTTTGGCAACTGTTTGCAAATCTCCTTGCACTTCATCCTGCTCGCACGCATGTAAAGTGCCGGTACGGCCCATGCCGCACATCACTTCATCCAGGATCAGCAGTACTTCATATTTATCACATATTTCCCGTATGCGCTTGAAATAGCCTGGTACCGGCGGCACTGCTCCGGCGGTAGCACCAACTACAGTTTCGGCTACAAATGCCGCAACATTTTCTGCCCCAAGTTCAAGAATCTTGTCTTCCAGGGTATTGGCTATTCTTTGGCCATAAGCAAATGCTGATTCATTGGCAAACCGCCCACGGTATTCATAACAGGCAGGGATATGGTGCGCATCCACCAGCAGGGATTCAAACGGTTTACGGCGCCACATATTACCGCCAATTGATAAAGCCCCCAGGGTATTACCATGATAGCTTTGCGCGCGAGCAATAAAAAATCTTTTGGAATATTTGCCACTTTCGACAAAGTATTGTCTGGCCAGCTTCATTGCCGATTCCACTGCCTCCGAACCGCCGGATACAAAATAGATTTTGGCAAAATCTCCTTTGGAGTTTTTAAGTAAATTATCGGCCAGCTTCTCTTGCGGCTCATTGGTAAAAAAACTAGTATGGGCGTAAGGAATTTTCTTTACCTGTTCTATGATGGCAGTTTTTACCCGTTCATTGGAATGTCCAAGACAGGAAACTGCCGCGCCACCGCAGGCATCCAGATATTTATTGCCATGCGTATCAATCATATATGCCCCATTGCCTGCGGCAATTGTTGCAAGGTTTAACTTGCTATGCCGATGCATTACTTTAATCATCAAGCTGCCTGGAATGTTAGAATTAAAATTTGGATGATACAGATTTATATTGTGTCTTAAAGCTTTTTTTATATTTTTAACCGGAGACCTTTGCATAACTCCCCCTCCAAATATGGACAAATGTTAAAATTACCCGCAAGTTAACCAAAGTGTAGGAACAATATGTCCTGGAAGAATCAATCCCAATATAGCTTAGCTGATG
>Ga0056135_10000160_pt1 | contig 21720 bp, 17 predicted proteins | sample WorMetG1aBELIZE1_FD_67481 | JGI IMG/M metagenome (GOLD analysis project Ga0056135, IMG submission 67481) | Marine gutless worms symbiont microbial communities from Max Planck institute for Marine Microbiology, Germany - Inanidrilus... ...
GATCAAGCGCAGGCGGGCGACCGCCTGATATCCGAAATAGGTATTGATGCGCTCGACGATGATCGGTTCCGAATGCTGGATTTCCGTCGCCAGCGCCGAATTCGAGACCCTGAGCTGCAGCGTGCCGCGAGTCCGTTCGCCTTTTTCGTAGGCGATCTTCTCCGGCAGGCTGACGCGGGCCAGTGTTTCGCCGGCGATCTCCGGCCAATGGCGGGCAATGGCGCCGTCGTTCATGCCGCGTTTTCCGAAGACCCGGCCGGTCAACCGGCTGACGGTCCGGCCCAGGGCCTCGGTGCGGCTGGTCCGCTTGGTGCGTTGTCTCTTGTTCACGGTCGCGGTCCCTGGATTTGTCGAACTCGATCCCCATGTTAGGGTCGCCGCTGTTTAGCGGCAACCGAAGCTTCTGGGCCGGACTGTAGCCGTTGTTGTTGGGATCATCGTTCATCGTGTCGAATAACCGATCGCATTTACCGGCCGCCCTGCGTCCGAGCCTCCTCCGGTGGTATGACCGCCACCGGCGTGCGTTGCCCTGGCGGGCCGAACCGGGCGTCAGCCCGGACCCCTACCACGTCTGGCTCAGCGAGATCATGTTGCAGCAAACCACGGTGGCGACGGTAAGATCCTATTTTGACGATTTTTTGGCGCGCTGGCCGACGGTCGTTGATCTCGCAGGGGCGAGCCTCGATGACGTGCTGCTTGCTTGGCAAGGACTGGGCTATTACAGTCGTGCGCGCAACCTGCACCGCTGCGCCGGCGTGGTGGCGGGGGAACGGGACGGCCGTTTTCCGAAGCATGAGAAAGACCTCGCCGAGCTCCCCGGCATCGGCGATTACACAGCCGCTGCCATCGCGGCGATTGCCTTCGGCCGCCCGGTAGTTCCCGTCGACGGAAACGTCAAACGAGTTATCGCTCGGATGGCCTTGATCGAGGCGAGCGGCAGTGCGCTCAAAGGGGCGGTTCAGGAGACCGTCGGCGCCTTTGCGGAGGGGGAGCGGCCGGGCGATTTCGCGCAAGCCCTGATGGACCTGGGCGCTACGATCTGTCGACCGCGGAAACCCTTGTGTACGGCCTGCCCCTGGCATAACGATTGTCTCGCCCGAAAGGACGGGCAGCCGGTACGGATTCCGGTTCCGTCACCGCGTAAGGCAAAGCCGGTCCGGTTCGGGGTCGCCTTTTGGCTCCGCCGCCCGGACGGCGCGTTCTGGTTGCGGCGGCGTCCGGAAAGCGGACTGCTCGGCGGCATGATCGAGGTGCCGTCCACCGATTGGCGTGCCAAGACCTGGAACGCCAAGGAAGTCCACGCCCTTGCGCCTCAAGCTTGCGCGTGGCGGCCGCTGGACGGCGAGGTGACCCACACCTTCACCCATTTCCATTTGCGGCTTTCGGTGTGGGCGGGAGAGACGGAATCAGACGATCTGGCGGACGGTTTCTGGTGCCGACCCCCGAACCTGCGCGATCATGCCCTGCCAACGGTCATGAAGAAGGTCGTCCGCCACGCCGTTGATCGATCAGGGGCGCGGCCGGCAACTCAGTCGTCGTAGGCCATCAGCGCATCGAAGGGGACGCCGTTCAGTTTTTCGCGGCCGTTCAGGAAGGTCAATTCGATGATGCAGGCAGCGCCGACCGGCTTTCCGCCGACCTTCTCGATCAGTCCCATGGATGCCGACAGGGTGCCGCCGGTGGCCAGAAGGTCATCAAGGACCACAACCCTTTGGCCGGATTCGATGGCGTCTTCCTGGATCTCGATGGTGTCGGTGCCGTATTCGAGATCGTATTCGTAGGAGACCGTCGCACCGGGTAGCTTTCCGCTCTTGCGGATCATGGTGAACCCGAGGCCGAGGCGGGAAGCCAGCGGTGCGGCAACCAGGAAGCCGCGCGATTCGATGCCGGCCAGCAGGTCCGGCTGGTGGCGGCTGACGATCCGAGCCAAGCGGCCGAGGGCCACCTGCCAGGCATCGGGATGGGCCAGCAGAGTCGAAATGTCATAAAAGAGTATGCCCGGTTTCGGGAAGTCGGGAATCGAGCGAATATGGTCTTTCAGGTCCATCGTAATTCCATTGTCGGTTAATTGGATTTCGGAGCGTGGCGCAAGAGTCTAGTGACTCCCCTGAAAGAGAACAATCACGGAAACGCGCCGACCGTCGAACGCATTCAAGGATTTGAAATTGAAACAAATGTCCCAGTTTTTCGGATTTTCGTTTCATTTTGTTGCATCGAAAACGTTCCTGTGTCTATTATCCCGGCGGGAGGAAATTTCAGTTCACGTTTGCGATGGATTACGCAGAATTCGCCCAGAGTCTGGCTGAGCGGTATCCGAGCCTCAGTCCGCAATTGCGGCTTGCGGCCCGGCATGTGCTCGATCGCCCCGACGATGTCGCCCTGATGTCGATGCGTGGGATCGCCGCCGATGCCGGCGTTCACCCGACGACCTTGACCCGCTTGGCGCGGGCCCTCGATTTCGGGACCTATGAAGCGTTCCGCGCCATGTTCCAGAAACGGCTGCGCTCCCAGCCGGCCGATTTTCTTGGCCGGGCTCAGGAGTTGCAAGCCCGCGCCAGCGGCAAAGAGGGCGGGGTTGTCGGCGACGTCCTGGACGCGGCGATCGGCAACCTGGAGGAATCGTTTACGGCCAACGGCGTCGAGCGCTTCGTCGCCTGCGCCGAAGCATTGCGCGGCGGCAACCGGATATTCGTCGCCGGCCAACGCAGCTGCTATCCAATCGCCTTCTATTTCAATTACGTCTACAGCGTGTTCCGGAACAACGCCGTGCTTATGGACGGCGGCGGCGGCACCTTTTCCGACGGTTTGCGGTCCTTAGGCCGCGGCGACGTCATTTTTGCCATCAGTTTCGACCCGTACACGTTGGCGACCGTGCAGTCTGTCGACTTCGCCTTGGAGAACGGCGGCTCGGCGGTGGTGCTGACGGACAGTATGGTGTCGCCCCTCGTCGACCGAGCCGACCATTCGCTGATCATCAAGAACGAGAGCCCGTCCTTCTTCCAATCGGCGGCACCGGCCATGGCCGCGGTCGAGGTGCTGATCGCGCTGATGGTGCTGGGCGACGGGCCGCAGGCGCTTGGCGCCATCGAGGAAAGTGAAAAGCAGCTCAGGCGTTTCGAAGCCTATTGGGGGCAGCCAGCGCAAGCCAAGCCAAGGAGAAAGAAGAAATGACGCATGTTTTCCAGCGTCAAATTAGCGCCAAAATGCCCACGGCGGTCGCCGGTGACGGCGTTTACTTGATCGATTCCCAAGGTAACCGGTATCTCGACGCCTCGGGCGGCGCCGCTGTTTCCTGCCTCGGACACAACGACCGGGATGTCATCGAAGCGATCAAGGCACAGGTCGACGAACTGGCCTTCGCCCATACCGCGTTTTTCACCTCGGCGCCGGCTGAGGAACTGGCAGACCTCCTGATCGACGCGGCCCCCGACGGCATCGCCATGGTCTACTTCCTGTCCGGCGGTTCGGAGGCCATCGAGGCGGCCTTGAAGATGGCCCGGCAGTATTTCCTCGAGACCGGCGAGCCGAAGCGGACACGCTTCATCGCCCGCGAACAGAGCTACCATGGAAACACCATCGGGGCGCTCTCCGTCGGCGGCAATGCCTGGCGGCGCGAGCCCTTCAAGGAGATGCTCATCGAGAGCAGTCACATTGCTCCCTGTTATCCCTACCGCCACAAAAGCCCCGACGAAACGGACGAGGATTACGGACGCCGCACCGCCGATGCCTTGGAAGCGGAAATCCTCCGGCTCGGTCCGGAGACCGTCGCCGCCTTCGTCGCCGAGACCGTCGTCGGTGCGACCGCCGGCGTCGTGCCGCCGGTCGAAGGTTATTTCGAACGCATCCGCGAGATCTGCGACAAATACGGTGTCCTGCTCATACTCGACGAAGTCATGTGCGGCATGGGGCGTACGGGAACGCTGTTCGCCTGCGAACAGGACGGCATCAGCCCGGATATAATCTGCGTCGCCAAGGGGCTCGGTGCTGGCTACCAGCCGATCGGCGCGACCCTGGTCACCGACAAGATCTTCGCCGCCTTCCGCAACGGCAGCGGGTTCTTCCAGCACGGCCATACCTATATGGGCCATGCCACGGCCTGTGCCGCGGCCCTTGCCGTGCAGAAGAAGATCCGAAAGAACGGTCTCTTACCCAACGTGCGCAAGCAGGGTCAGTTGCTGGCTGATAAGCTGACCGAACGGTTCGGCAACCACACCAACATCGGCGATATCCGTGGGCGCGGGTTGTTCCGGGGCATCGAACTGGTCGTCGACCGCTCGACCAAGGAGCCGTTCGATCCGGCCTTGAAACTGCATGCGAAGATCAAAAGCGAAGCCATGGCCCGCGGGTTGATCTGCTATCCGGGCGGCGGCACCGTCGATGGCACGCGGGGCGATCATGTACTCCTGGCGCCGCCTTTCATCATCAGTGAAAACGAGGTCGACGAATTGGTCGATAAACTGGGTGGCGCCGTCGATGCCGCCCTTGCAGGTGCCGGGGTCTGAGTGATGGGCGGACTAAACATGACCGGTGACCGGTTCGACCACCATACCCAGTGGACGCCGCTCGTCCTCGCCGTCGCGCCCAACGGTGCCAGACGCACCAAGGCCGATCATCCGGCTCTGCCCATGTCTGCCGATGAGATCGCAAGAACGGCGGCCGAATGCCGTGAAGCCGGCGCATCGATGATCCACCTTCACGTTCGTGACGGCGCCGGCCGCCATACGCTCGACGTCGACACTTATCGCGATGCCATATCGGCCATTCGCCGCGAAGTCGGGGACCGCATCATCATCCAGGCGACCAGCGAGGCGGTCGGCATTTATTCGGCAGCCGAGCAGATGGCGATGGTCCGCGACCTGCGCCCGGAGGCGGTTTCCATGGCCATCCGAGAGATCGTTCCCGACGACGGTGGCGAGCCGGAGGCCGGGCGTTTCTTCGAGTGGATGGACCGTGAGAGGATCCTACCCCAATACATCCTCTACTCGGCCGACGAGGTCGAGCGGTTCGTCGATCTCAGGCGGCGCGGCGTCATTCCGGGCCGCTCGGTGTTCGTGCTCTATGTGCTCGGCCGCTACGCCGAGAACCAGGTGTCGAGCCCGGCCGACCTGCTGCCGTTCCTGTCGGCAACCGACGCCATGTCGGACCACTGGGGATTTTGCGCATTCGGGCCGCGCGAAGGCGCGACGGCAATGATGGTGGCGGCGCTGGGCGGACATGCGCGGGTTGGGTTCGAGAACAACCGGTGGCTCAACGACGGCCGCCTGGCACCTAATAACGCGGCCCTCGTCGCCCAGGTGGCAAACGGCGCGGCGCTGATCGACCGCCCGCTGGCCGACGCCAGTGAGGCCCGCGAAATCCTCAGCAACCCGGTCGTTGTGGACCCCGCCGACATCCCGCCCCATTCAGCGTTGGAGGAGTTGGTGGCCGTCGGCCGAGAGGAGGCCAGGGCATGTTGATAGGATCCCAAGCGCGAAGCGCCAATCACGTGACCGGGAGGCACGGTTGCGCCGCTTCGCCCATATGTTACACTTTTTCCATAAACAATTGCGGTTCAGGAATAACAGCAGCAGGGAGGAGAACCGTGACCGTACGGCGTCGGCCGTTCGCGGCGGTAATGGCGTCAGAGAAACGCCGACCGTGGAACTGCCTGAAAACGGCAGGTTTTTCAGGATTTCGAGAATTCGAGCGTCGTGGCTCGCTCGCGCTAAGGAAACAAGCGCAAGCGGTCGGGGCGTTCGGACCGCCGGGCGTTCGCCCGACGGAACCCGGTACCCAGGGGGCAATCTTCATGGACCGGTTGGTCGCGGCGAATTCCGCGGCCGCAATCCCGATCGGGAGTGTCGGGTGAACAGTAACGGTAAATTTGGATCACTACTCAAGGAGGCTTCCAAATGTCTTTCAAGAAAACTCTGTTAGCGGGGGCGGCAGCTGTCGGCCTGTCGTTCGTGGCGGGTTCCGTCGGTACGGCGGGTGCTGCCGAATTCATCACCATCGGCACCGGTGGTGTGACGGGTGTATATTACCCGACGGGTGGCGCCATCTGCCGCTTGGTCAACAAGGGTAAGAAAACCCACGGCGTGCGCTGCTCCGTCGAATCGACGGGCGGTTCCGTCTACAACATCAACACCATTCGCGCCGGTGAACTGGACATGGGCGTCGCCCAGTCGGACTGGCAGTACCATGCCTACAACGGCACCTCCAAGTTCAAGGACCAAGGTGCTTTCAAGGAACTTCGCGCTGTGTTCTCGGTTCACGCGGAACCGGTCAGCATCATCGCGCGCAAGGATTCCGGCATTAAGACGGTCGACGACCTCGTCGGTAAGCGTGTCAACATCGGCAACCCCGGTTCCGGTACGGAAGCGACCTGGAACGTCATGTGGAGCGCCATGGGCCACAAGAATGACGCCCTCAAACTGGCCGCCCAGATGAAATCGGCCGAAACGCCGAGCGCGCTTTGCGACAACAAGATCGACGCCTTCTTCTGGCTGGTCGGCAACCCGGCGGCCTTGAACAAGGAAGCGACGACCACTTGTGACGCTGTTTTCGCCACCGTCGACAACGCTGCCATCGCCAAGCTGGTCAAGGACAATCCGTTCTACCGCTATGCGACGATCCCGGGCGGCATGTATCGCGGCAATCCGAACGACATCAAGACGTTCGGCGTCGGCGCCACCTTCGTCAGCTCGACGCGCACTTCGGAAAAGACCGTCTACCAGGTCGTCAAGTCGGTGTTCGAGAACTTCGCGCAGTTCAAGAAACTGCACCCGGCGTTCAACCATCTCAAAGAGAGCGAGATGATCAAGGACGCCTTGTCGGCTCCGCTGCATGACGGCGCCATGAAGTACTACAAGGAAAAAGGCTGGATGTAGTTCCGGTCCGGCAGGGGGGCTTGCCCCCCTGCCATTTTCTTTCCGCGATCGGAGGGTCAGCCGAGACCCTCCGGTAGGGAACCTGGGGGACCACGAATAGACGAAGGTCGCCTTGCGGGCTGTCGAAAAGCACGAACGAAAAACCTGTGCGACGGTCCAATTTCGATGCTGTAAACGGGGACGGGGGGTCCCTGGCGGGAGGCAACGATGCGAATTTTCGCTACGGAAACGTTTATTGGATTATGCGCGGCAGCAGCGCTAGCCCTTTCCGGGGCGGGCAAAACCCATGCCGCTGATATCATCGTGGGCGCCGGCGACGCGGCACCCATTCATTTCCATGTTGGCCGCGCCGTGTGCCGGTCGCTTGAGAAGACCATCCAGGGGCTGTCCTGCGAAGTGCGCAAGATTACCGGCCGCGACGAGGCTGAACCCCGGGCCGTGCTCAACAACGTCCGCAACGGCGCCATCGAGATCGGCCTCGCCCAATCGGACTGGATCCATAACGCGGTGACCGGTCAAGGCGACTTTAAGTTCGCCGACGGGCAGTTCACCAGCCTGAGGACCCTTTTCGTGCTTCACGGCGAACCGTTCACGGTAATCGCGAGACGCGATTCCGGGATCAAGACCATCGACGACCTGGCCGGAAAGCGTGTCAATATCGGCGGGCCCGGAACCAAGGAACGCGCCGTCATGGAAATGGTGATGGCGGCTCAGGGGTGGACCTACAAGTCGTTCCAGATGGCCGACGAAATGGCGCAGAGCGAACAGCTTCTGGCCCTCTGCCACAACCGCATCCAGGCCATGGTCGCAACGGTCGCCCATCCCGATCCCAACATCACCAAGGTGATTAAGCTGTGCGATGCGGCGCCGGTGGCGATCACGGGGCCGAACATCGACAAACTGGTTGGCGCTCACCCATACTTTGCCAAGACCTCGGTACCCGGCGGTTTCTATCAGGGCCAAGGGCAAGCGGTCCCGACGTTCGGTGTCCGAGTCGGGGTCGTCGCTTCCGAAGATATCGACGATGACATCGCCTACGCGGTGACCAAGGCCGTCGCCGGGAACCTGAGCCGGTTCCAGAGGTTGCACCCGGCGCTGGGTCAACTGACGACCGAGGATTTGATCCGAGATGGGGTCAATGCACCGCTTCACAAGGGTGCAGCCAGATATTTCCGCGAAAACGGGATGATGTAGACAGGGTGGCCATATCCGGTCTTGATTACGACGATCGGAAAAACGGTCCGCACGCCCGACAGGCTTTAATCGGCTCGAAGGGTGAATAAACGGGGAGACCAAGATGAGCGAAGAAAACAAAGACGTCCAGGAGGTAGCGGATCAAGACGCCCTTCAGGACATGATCGCCGAGGCCGATACCGGGGCGCGGGCGCCGACTGGCGTGATCCCGGCGAAGATCCTCTGGGGTGTACCCCTGGCCTGGTCGCTGTTTCAGATCTGGTACGTATCGCCACTGCCGTACATGTTCAACATCGGGCTTTTCAATTCGACTGAAGCCCGCTCCATTCACTTGGCGTTTGCTGTTTTCCTATCCTTTACAGCGTTTCCCGCCTTGAAACGCTCGCCACGCGACTACATTCCAATCCAGGACTGGATCCTGGCGCTCGGGGGTGCCTTCTGCGCCGGCTATCTGTTCCTGTTCTACAGAGAACTGGCAGAGCGGCCTGGTCTGCCGACGCAGATGGACGTCATCGTCGCGATCTGCGGTATCCTGTTCATTCTCGAGGCGACACGCCGGGCATTGGGTCCGCCTTTGATGGTCGTCGCCATCATCTTCCTGCTCTACGTGTTTCTCGGCGACAAAGCGCCGGAAGTCGTCAGCTGGAAGGGGGCTTCCTTCAACAAGGCCATGTCGCACTTCTATCTGACCACGGAGGGTGTGTTCGGCATCGCGCTTGGGGTGTCGACGTCGATGGTCTTCCTGTTCGTGCTGTTCGGCTCGCTTCTCGAAAAGGCCGGCGCCGGCAACTATTTCATCCGCGTCGCCTTCGCCCTGATGGGACACATGCGGGGCGGGCCGGCCAAGGCGGCCGTCGTCTCTTCGGGCATGACCGGTCTCGTTTCGGGATCCGCCATCGCCAACGTCGTGACGACCGGAACCTTCACCATCCCGTTGATGAAGAAGGTCGGTTTTCCGGCCGAGAAGGCAGGCGCTGTCGAGGTGGCGTCCTCGACCAACGGTCAGTTGACACCGCCGATCATGGGCGCGGTCGCCTTCCTGATGGTCGAGTACGTGGGCATCACCTACGTCGAGGTCATCAAACACGCGGCCCTTCCGGCGCTGATCTCCTACGTAGCGCTGGTCTACATCGTCCATCTGGAAGCCGTTAAGGCCGACCTCAAGGGCCTGCCCAGGCGCTCACCGCCCAACTTCGTGCGCAGCCTCGGCATGTTCCTGGCGACCTTCATCGGTTTGGCGGTTTTGTGCGTGGTGTCCTATTACGGCCTCGGCTGGATGAAAGGCGCTTTCGGCGGTCTGACGCCATGGATCGCTGCCGTCATCGTCGCCGCCGCCTATGTCGGGCTGGTCAAGTACGCGACCAAGTTCCCGGAACTGGAGACGTCGTTCGAGATCGTCGAATTGCCGGAACCGGGACCGACCATCAAGGCCGGCCTCTACTATTTGTTGCCGGTGTTCGTTCTGGTCTGGTGTTTGACCGTCGAGCGCCTATCGCCGGGCTTGTCGGCCTTCTGGGCGACGATTTTCATGCTGTTCATTCTGCTCACTCAGAAACCGCTCAAGGACCTGTTCCACGAAACCGGTGAAACGGTGGCCATGGGATTGCGTCATGGTGTCTCCGATTTGCTCGAGGGCATGATCAGCGGTGCGCGCAACATGATCGGCATCGGTGTCGCAACGGCCGCCGCCGGCATGGTCGTCGGCACCGTGACCCTGACCGGCGTCGGTTTGGTTATGGCCGAATTCGTCGAATTCATCTCGGGCGGCTACGTACTCCTGATGCTCTTTTTCACGGCGATCCTCAGCCTGATCCTGGGTATGGGCCTGCCGACGACGGCCAACTACATCGTCGTTTCGTCACTGATGGCGCCGGTCATCGCAACCGTCGGTGCCGAACAGGGCCTTATCGTGCCGCTGATCGCGGTTCACATGTTCGTCTTCTATTTCGGAATCCTGGCAGACGATACACCACCCGTGGCCATGGCCGCCTTTGCGGCGGCCGCCATTTCGGGCGGCGATCCGATCCGTACCGGTCTACAGGGATTCGCCTACGATATCCGAACCGCCATCCTGCCATTCCTGTTCATCTTCAACACGGAACTGCTGATGATCGGCGTCGAGACCTGGTATCACCTGTTGATAACAATCATCACCGCGGTCACGGCCATGCTGCTGTTCGCGGCGGCGACCCAGGGTTATTTCATCGCCCGCTGCAAGGCCTGGGAGATTGTGGCGCTGTTGCTCGTCGCCTTTACGCTGTTCCGGCCAGGATACTGGATGGACCAGATGATCCCGCCGCTGGTCGAAGCGCCGGCCGCCAACCTCTACGAGGTTGCGGGATCGCTACCGGAGAACGCCCAGATCCGCGTCCGCGTGCTCGGAGTCGATTTCGACGAAAAACAAGTCGACAAGACCGTCATGTTGCCGGTCGGGGCGGCCGGGGACGGAAAGACCCGGTTGTCGCAAGCCGCCGGCCTGGAGTTGCGCGAGGAAGAAGGCAAACTCGTCATCGACATGGTGCAATTCGGCGGTGCCGCCGACAAACAAGGTCTCGGCGAATTGGACACCGGTGAGATCGCCAACGTCATCATGGCCTCGGATCGTCCGGCCAAGCAGTGGTTGTATATTCCCGCACTGCTGTTGCTGGCCCTGGTCATCATTCTACAGCGCAGTCGGAAACGTAAACTCGAAGCGGTCGCGGCATAAGGAGAACGACCATGTATAAGAACATCCTGTTGTCCGTTGACCTCGGCCAGGAAAGCTCCTGGAAAAAAGCGCTGCCGACGGCGGTCCAGCTCTGTCAGACCTCGGGCGCTACGCTTCACGTGATGACCGTGGTGCCCGATTTCGGCATGAGCATCGTCGGTCAATACTTCCCGGACGGATACGAGAAGGAAGTCGCCAACAAGGTGATGGAGCAACTGCGTTCCTTCGTCGGCGAACATGTTCCCGACGACGTGCCGGTCCAGCACATCGTCGGCGAGGGCAACGTTTACGAAACCATCCTCAAGATGGCGGATAAGATCGGATCCGACCTCATCGTCATGGCGTCCCACCGTCCGGAACTCCAGGATTATCTACTGGGACCGAACGCGGCGCGCGTGGTGCGTCACGCCAAGTGTTCGGTGCTGGTCGTCCGCGGCAAGTAACGCGTTTCTATCGCCCAAATAAAAACCGCCGCTCCTTTCGGGGCGGCGGTTTCGACTCCGAATCGGAGAAATCAGGTCATTTGCCGCCGCTTTTCAAGTAGGAGATGATCGCCTTGCGATCCTTTTCCTTCTTGAGCCCGGCGAAGGCCATCTTGGTCTTTTTGACCAGCGCTTTCGGCTTTTTCAGGTACTTGTCGAGGGTCGCCTCGTCCCAGGTCAGGCCCGACTTTTTCATCGCCTTCGAGTACTTGTAGCCTTTGACGGCAGCGGCCGGCTGGCCGACGATGCCGTGCAGGTTGGGGCCGACCTTGTTCTTGCCACCTTCCTTGATGGTGTGGCAGGCCTTGCACTTTTTCCAGACCTTTTCGCCATGGCCGTCGGCCGCCGCGTCGCTGGCAGCCATGCCCGAAAGGGCCAACGTCATACCCATTACGGCAACGCCGGCCGCCTTCTTAATCGTGATCATTGGAGTCCTCCGATCTGGTTCGATAGCAAAAAAAAACGGGCACCTTTCCGCGCGACGAATTCCTTGGCCCATCTGATACCCTTATCGGAGGGCCGAATTCAACCCCATTCAATGAAGGGGCGTACGAATTTCCATCCGCGGCCTATGCTGAGCGTTGAATTCGGCCGATTTGTGGCGGGGTCGGACGTTAGGTGGGGTCGGCGAGGTCGCGCCAGATCGCGTATTCCTCGCGGAAGCGGCTGAGGGACTGCCAGACCTTGGCAAAGGTGCGGTCGGCCGCGCTCTGCTCGACGACGACGTCGTTCCAGGCCTGGCGAAATGCAGCCAGGATTTCGGGCGACCAAGTCGACAGCTGGGCTCCTTCTTTGGCCAGGGTCTTCAATGCCAGGAACTGCCGGGCTTCGTTTGCCGCCAGGCCGTGCCGGACGTTGTCGCCGCATACCGTTTCGATCTGCGCTTTCGCCGTTTCCGGCATGTCTTTCCAGTCGTCCCGGTTGATCATCAGGTCGAACAGCGACGCCGGCTGATGCCAGCCGGGGAAGTAATAATGCCCGACCCGCTCGTGGACGCCGAGCGCCAGGTCGCTTTCCGGCTGAGAGAACTCGGCGGCGTCGATGCTGCCCGACTCGAAAGCGACGAAAACATCGGTATCGCCGATGTCGAGGGTCTCGACGCCGAGTCTCTCGAGAACCTTGGCGCCGAGGCCGCCGGTTCGCATGCGCAGACCCTTAAGGTCTTCGACCGTCTCGACCGGTTTGCGGAACCAGCCCGATGCCTCCGTCGACGCCATGCCACAGATGATCGCGTGGATACCGAACCGGTTGTAGAGCGCCTGATAAAGGGCCTTGCCGCCGCCGCCGTAGTACCAGGCCAGGTATTCCCGCGCCGACGGCCCGAACGGTATGGATGAGAACAGGTGGAAGGCCGGCGCCTTTGCCGACCACGCGGCGGAATTCGCGAACGCCGCTTCGACGGTGCCGGAGCGGACCGCTTCGAACATTTCGGCGGCCGGAACCAGCGTATCGGAATCGTGAAACGCCAGGGTCACCAGTCCGCCCGATACCCGACGCATCTCGTCCTCAAGCCGTTTGGCCAATTCCGCAACCTGCGGAACCGAGCCGGAAACGGCGCTGGCCATGCGCCATTTGACGGGTGTACCGCCTTCACTCGTCCGCTGAACGGCGGGGGTGCCGAGCGCATGGGTCCGGGTGTCGCCGGCCGTCGCCACGGGCTCGCTTGTGGTCGGCTCGTTCAATCCGGGAATTCTCTGGTCGAAATTGGGGCCGATCACGTTGCTCCCGAGGACGATCCCGACGACGAGGCCGATGACCACCCCGATGATCACGTTGCGCATGGCGCCACTCCCTCAAGACCCCGCCCGCTTTCGCGATTCCGCTTCAGCTTGTTTTTATCGTGGGCGGCGGATCGTTCCCGTTTCAGACCCGAAACTCCGTTACGCTATCGCAGGGCCCGTTGGCGGACAAGGTGAAAGCTGGGCGGCGGTCCCGGTCATGCAGGGTGTGGCCCGACCGGGCATAAGCGGTTAATGTCCGCACATGAAAAACGACACCAACCCCCTGCCGCTGAAGGGCGGCGTCGACCATTTTAATGCCGGGCGCCTGGAAGCGGCGGAAGCCGCGTTTCGCCAGGCCCTCGAACGCTCACCTGATCACCCGGACGCCTTGCACCTGTTGGGTTTGACGCTTTCCCGAATGGGGCGCAACGAGGATGGAGCCGAACACGTCCGCCGGGCCCTCGACAAACAACCGGGGGAACAGCGCCTTCCGAAAGAACCTCGGTCAGATTCTGATGCAGTTGCGCGATATCGAAGGCGCCAACGAATGTTACGAACGGGTCCTTGCCGCGGAACCGGGGGACATCGACGCCTTGATCCAAAGCGGCATTCTCAAGGCCATGGCCGGCGACGTAGAGGGCGGTGACGAGCGCCTCAGGCGCGCCGCGACCGCCGCCCCGGCCGACCCCAGGCCGCGCTATAACCTGGGCGTCATGCGTCTCGAAAACGGCGAGCCGGAGAAGGCTGCGGAGTATTTCCGCGAAACCGTCTACCTGGCGCCGAAAAACTGGGAGGCCTACCTGAACTGGGGCCGTGCTCTGACCGACCTCGGCAAATCCGACGCGGCGTTGGACGTTTACCGTCAGGCTGTCGAACTGCAGCCCAATAATCCGCTCGTGCTCAACAATTTGGGGCTGGCGCTGCTCGGTGAAGACAGTTTGGAGACCAGCATCGAGTACCTGCAGCGCGCCATCCAGGCGGCGCCGAAATTCGTCGAGGCCCATTGCAACCTGGGCCTTGTCTACCGACGCGCTGGGCGCCTCGAGGAGGCCGAGCGGGTCCTGGTCCGGGCCCTGGAACTGGACCCGAAATCTGAAAAGGGGCTGGCGACCTTGGGCACGATCCGGTTCATGCAGGGCGAACTGGCCGAAGCATGGGATTTCCGCTGCCGACGGTTCGAACGGCCGGGTTTCGGCGGTCGCTATGCTGCCTGGCCTCTTTGGCGGGGTGAGGATCTTGCCGGCAAGGTCCTGCTGGTTTGGGGCGACCAGGGCGTCGGCGACGAGATCCTGTTTGCCTCCATGCTGCCCGACCTCGCCGCTTCCGGCGGGCGCGTTCTGTTTCACTGCGACGACCGCATGGTGCCCGTCTACGGGCGTTCCCTGCCTGCCGTCACGGCGGTTTCGCGAAACGCCGATCCCGAGGCCGCGGCCGGTAGCCCGATCGATTTTCAGATCCCCTTGGAGGGGCTCGGCGCCTTCTTCCGGGCGACCATCGACTCCATTCCCGGCAAACCGTCGATCATCACCGCCGATCCCGACCTCACCCGTAAGAAACGGGCGGCCTACCGGGGGGACGACGATGTGACCCTCGTCGGCGTTTCCTGGCTCAACACCAACCGGGAGCTGGGCAAGGACAAGGCCATCGATCTCGCCAGGTTCTCGGCCCTGCCGTTGGGCCCCGGCGTGCGGCTCATCGATCTCCAGTACGGCGACACGACGGAACAGCGGGCCGCATTCGAACGGGAAACCGGGCACGCCATCCTGCACGACGATGATTTCGATCAGTTACAGGACCTGGAGTCCTTCGCCGCCCAGGTCGCGGCCATGGATGCGGTGGTCAGTGTCTCCTCGACGACGGCCCATTTCGCCGGCGGTCTCGGGGTGCCGGCGTTCGTCATGCTCAACACGGCGCCGCTCCACTACTGGTTCCTCGATCGTGAAGACAGCCCCTGGTACCCGTCGCTCCGCCTGTTCCGGCAGCGCCAGCGGGGTCAGTGGGACGACGTTTTGGCCGCTGTCGGCGAGGCCCTGCAATCGGCCATCGACGACACCGGATCACCGTGAGCCGCTACCAGTAGACGATTTCACCGGCATCGCCGATCTTCGCCCGCCGGGGCGGTTTCGGCTTGGCGTCGAAGCTGTCGCGAAAATCGACGAAATAGCGCAGGCCCGGGTGTGCCTCGAGCGCCTCGTTGAAAAGCCCGAGCCACCATTCCGGCTGTTCCACGGTACAGTGCGCGTTCTCGCCGTTGGGCAGGGTCTTTCGAGCCGGGTACAAGGCGACGTTGACGTAGACGAACTCGCGGGCCAGCGAGAACATCTCGCCGATGATCCACGGCAGGTCCTCTTTCGGGCAATGTTCCATAACATCAGTGGACAGGACGCCGTGGTAGGTCTTGGTCGGGAACGTGGAGAACGGCCCGTAGGCCGGGTCGTAACAGGCGATCTCGTCGACCCCCCAGAAGGCCTTCAGATTGGGCAGCTCGCGCCCGTCCGGCAGCTTGACCGGCTTCTCGTACTGCTTGCCCTTGCCGGCGCCGTAGTCGAGCAAGGTCTTGCTGCCCAGCACACCGATGATGAGGTGGATGTTGGATGCGTGTTGCGGAAAGCTGCGCCCGTCGAATGTCTGCTCCGCCGGTTTGCCCTCGTCGGGGATGCCGTGATCGTGCATCTCCCTATAGAGCGCCAGCAATTCTTGGTAGCGCGGGCTCGGGTTCTCGCGGGAATAGGTGGTCATCGGCGCCTCATTCAGTTGGCGCGCAGTCTAGGAGGGCGATCGGGCGGTGTCACGGCCGTATTCGGCCACATTGGCGGGATCAAAGTCTTTGCCAGCCGGTTCCCTCATGGCCGAAGCGGAAACTGTCGGGATGCAGGACCTCGGCCAGGATCTCGAGCGAATCCGCCAGTCGCGGCCCAGGCCGGTTGAAGTACTGGTTGCCGTCGGCAATGTAGACCCGGCGTGACTTGACGGTCTGCAAATCCGGCCACCCCGTCCGTCCTGTGAGCGCCGGCAGATCGCGCCGGGTTTTGGCGATGTCATAGCCGCAGGGCAGGACCAGGATGACATCGGGGTCGGCGGCGGTCAGGGCCTCCCAGGTGATCCAGGGTGAATGCTCGCCGGCCCGACCGAGGACGTCGCGGCCGCCGGCCATGGCGACCAGTTCCGGCACCCAATTGCCGGCCGCCATCAGGGGATCGATCCACTCGATGCAGGCGATGGTCGGCGGCGGCGCCAGGCCCCGGGCGTCGGCTTCGACGGCCGCCATCCGCGTCCGCATTTCGCTGACGAGGCGATCTCCCGCCGGCTCGTCGCCGAGTGCGCGGGCGACGGCGCGGAAATCGGACCAGATATCGTCCAGGGCATTGGGTTCCAGCGATACGATTTCGGGCGTGGCGCCGGTCCAATCGGCGAGGGCGCGCTCCAGATCCTTCGGGCTCGCTGCGCAGACCTCGCATTGGGTCTGCGTGACGATGATGTCGGGGGCGAGTTCCTTCAACCGCGCGCCGTCGACGGTGTAGACCGACAGCCCCTGTTCGACGATGGATTTGACCTGGCCGTCGATGGCGCGGCTGGCCGTGTCCGTGTCGATCTTCGAGGTCGTGCAGGCCGGCAACGCCTCGATCGTCGGCGGATAGTCGCATTCGTGGGATCGGCCGACAAGTGACCCTTGGTGGCCAATGCGCAAACGATCTCCGAGGCGCTGGCCAGCAGGGTGACGACGCGAGGTTCGCTCATGGATAGGTAGCCTTGGGCCCGGGTTCCGACCGATACCCAGCACATGGGGCCCGTATCAAACGGTTTCAATCGGCTCGTATTGAAAAGAGGAAATTGGTCGGAGTGAGTGGATTCGAACCACCGGCCCCTGCCTCCCGAAGACAGTGCTCTACCAGGCTGAGCTACACTCCGACCGGTTGTCAGTCCTGGAAGGCGGGTTATAGCGCTGCCGCCCGGCGAGGGCAAGAACCGACAGAGTCTTTGATCACACGGTGTTACGGGTTGAGGCGCGGCCTCAGTTTGAGGGACGGCTCGCGGGCCGGGCCGGTGCTATTGCGCACGATCAGGTCCGTGTGCAGGACGACGGGTTCTTCGGGGAGGAGGCCGGTCTCCAGGATCTCGAGCATCATCAGCATGGCCTCCTCGCCCATGCGCCTTCTCGGCTGCTGCATGGTGGTCAGGGGCGGCATCGAGCAGGACGCGAAGTGGATGTCATCGAAACCGATGACCGAAAAATCCTTGGGCACATCGTAGCGCCTGGCATGCAGGGCCAGCATGACGCCGATGGCGGTCTCGTCGTTGGCGCAGAAGAAGGCGGTCGGCAGGTGGTCGCGGATGAACAGGCGCTCGACGGCGGCGCGCCCGCTCTCGATGGTAAAGTCGCCGTCGAGGATGAAACTCTCGTCGACCTTGACGTTGGCGTCCGTAAGTGCGTCGCGGTAGCCGGCGATGCGCTGATCGGTGAGGACACTCCACGGCGGGCCGGCGATATGGGCGATCGAACGATGGCCGAAGGACAAAAGATGTTCCGTGGCGGCCCTTGCGGCGGCCCGGTTGTCGATGCCGACGAAGGGGATATCCTGGTCCGGCGGGCGCTCCGAGATGGCGACCACGGGCGGGTGGGCCGGTTCGCCGGGCTTGCTCTCGGGGTAGGGGGAATGGCCGGTCAGCAGGAGCAGGCCGTCGGCCTGGTTGCCGGACAGGTAGCGCATGTAATCCTGTTCCCGGCCCGGATCGTTGTCCGTATTGCCGATGAGAATGCCGTAACCGTGCTGTTGAGCCGTTTTCTCGATACCCAGAAGAATGTTCGAGAAAAATACGTTGCCGATGTCGGGAACCAGGACAAGGGTCATCTTCGACTGGCGCATGCGCAGATTGCGGGCCATGACGTTGGGGGTGTAGCCGCACTGCGAGATGGCGGCACGCACGCGCTTGCGGGTCGATTCGGCGACTTTTTCCGGATTATGGACGACGCGGCTGACGGTAGCGATGGAAACGCCGGAGATGCGCGCCACGTCCTCGATGGTTGCCGGTTTTCTGTGCTGCACGCTCATGGTTTCCCGGTCTGGCCCTTACGCGTCTTCTCCCTGTGGGGTTCTTATGCCCCTGAAAACCCAACGAAAACACTTTTTTCGGCGGGTACTCCCCGGTTCATCGATGATGTCCCGAAGAAAATGTAATGTAAACCTTTACATTTCGAATGAAAAGGTTTACATATGGAAAAATTAACGAATACGGAGGGATAATTCTTCGCACGTGCGGAACCACGAAAAATCGTGGACGCGCGGGCAGGCAACCACCGAAGGGGAGGCTCCTCGCATGTCGCGACGGCCCGAAAATCATCCAGATTCCGTGCTCGCCGTCCGGCGGCTCAACAAATCGTTCGGCGAGATCCAGGTCCTCTTCGGCGTCGATTTCGACGTCAAGGCGGGCGAGATGCATGCGCTCCTGGGCGAAAACGGCGCCGGCAAGTCAACCCTGGTGAAAGTCCTCTCCGGTTTCCTCGAACCGACGTCGGGGCACGTGCTGCTCGACGGCAAGACGGTCACCCTGCCGCCCAACGGCCAGGCCGAAAAGCTCGGCATCGTTCTCATCCACCAGGAATTCAACCTGGCCGAACAGCAGACGGTCGAGGAGAACATGTTCTTGGGCCGCGAGATCACCCGCGGCGGGCTGCTTGACAAGAAGACCATGCGGGCGCGCTGCGCCGAGGTCCTAGAGACCCTGCAATGCCCCATCGACCCGACGACCCGGGTCTCCGATCTTTCCGTATCGGACAAGCAGATGGTCGAGATCGCCAAGGCACTGAGCCGCGACGCCCGGGTGTTGATCATGGACGAACCGACGGCGGTGCTCACCGGCGAGGAGTCGAAGGCGCTGTTCGAGCAGGTCAAACGCCTGAAGGCGGCCGGGGTCGCCGTCATCTTCATTTCCCACAAGCTCGACGAGATCAAGGCCGAGGCCGACCGCGTCACCGTGCTCCGCGACGGCCAGTGGATCGCCACCAAACCGGTCGATGAACTGACCCAGGACGGCATGGCCCGGCTCATGGTCGGGCGCGAACTGAGCGACATGTTCCCGCCCAAGAACGAACCCGACGTCGACGCGCCGATCGTTCTCAAAGCCGACGGCATCCGCGTTCCGGGCGCCGTCCGCCAGGCCAGTTTCGAACTGCGCGAGGGCGAGATCCTGGGCTTCGCCGGCCTCATCGGATCAGGCCGCACCGCCGTTTTCGAGGCCCTGTTGGGGCTGCGCCCCATGGCCGCCGGAACGGTCGAGGTCAACGGCCAGCCGACGCGGCTGAAATCGTTGGCCCAGGCGGCAGACCGGCGCATCGCCTATCTGACCAAGGACCGCAAAGGCAAGGGGCTGCTGGTCGGCATGCAATTGCGCCCCAATCTGACTTTGCTGGCTCTCCGACAGTTCGTCCGCAGCCTGTTGATCGACGAGAAGTCGGAACAAAAGGCCCTCGACAAGGCGATCCGGCGTTTCGACATCCGAGCCCGCGACCGCAAGGCCCTGGTCGGCGAACTTTCCGGCGGCAACCAGCAGAAACTGCTGCTCGGCAAGGTCATGGAGATCGACCCCGAGATCATCATCGTCGACGAGCCGACCCGCGGCATCGACGTCGGTACCAAACAGCAGATCTATCATTTCATCGCGGCCCTCGCCGCGGAAGGCAAATCCATCGTTCTCATCTCTTCCGAGATGCTCGAAATCATCGGCATGTCGCATCGCGTCGCCGTCATGCACGCCGGGCAATTGACCGGTGTCCTCGAAGGCGACGCCATCGAGGAACACGAGATCATGCGCTACGCCGCCGGCCTTAAAGGAAATCAAGACAATGAACAGCTCGTCGCCTAGCCTGGCCTTTCCGCAATCCCTCGCCATCGATTTCCGGGCGTTGGGTCCGCTCGTCGCCCTGGTCGCGCTCTTCATCCTGGGCGCGGTCATCAACGACGCCTTCTACAGCGCCGGCAACCTGACCAACATCCTGACCCGCAGCGCCTTTATCGGCATCATCGCCGTCGGCGCCACCTTCGTCATCACCGCCGGCGGCATCGACCTGTCCGTCGGTTCCATGGCGGCTTTCATCTCGGGCTGCATGATCGTCGTCATGAACGGCCTCATCGAAACGCTGGGCACCGGCTGGCCGACCATATTGGCCGGTATCGCCATCTCCATCGTGCTCGGAACGGCCGCCGGCGCCTTGAACGGCCTGATCACCACGCGCGGCAAGATCGAGGCCTTCATCGTGACGCTCGGCACCATGGGCATCTACCGCTCCTTGGTCACCTACATCGCCGACGGCGGCACGCTTTCACTCGATTTCGCCGTGCGCGGCGTCTACCGGCCGTTCTATTACGGCGATATCCTCGGCATCCCGGTGCCGGTCCTGGTCTTCGCCGCCGTGGCGGTGCTGGGTTACCTGGCCCTCAACAAGACGCGCTTTGGGCGCCACTGCTTCGCCATCGGTTCCAACGAACACGTGGCGCGGTATTCGGCGGTCAGCGTCGAGCGGGTGCGCACCGCGACCTACATCGTCCAGGGGCTCTGCGTCTCGGTCGCCACCATCATCTACGTGCCGCGGTTGGGTTCGGCCTCGGCGTCGACCGGCGTCCTCTGGGAGCTCGAGGCCATCGCCGCGGTGATCATCGGCGGCACGGTGCTGAAGGGCGGTTACGGCCGCATCGGCGGCACCGTCGTCGGCGCCATCATGCTGACCATGATCGGCAACATCCTCAACCTGACGGACGCCATCAGCAATTACCTGAACGGCACCGTCCAAGGCATCATCATTATCGTCGCCGTCTACCTGCAACGCGGTAGCTGGCGGCAAAAAAAATGAGCGCCCGAATGAACGGGCGCCCAAGGTTTGTCTACGCAAAGCACGAGGCTCTACGAAAGGAAAATATGCCATGAAAAACACACTGAAAGCAATCATACCGGTCCTCGCCGCCGGGCTCCTCTGGGCCGGTAGCGCCATCGCCGCCGACAAGGTGACCATCGGCGTCTCCATCCCGGCCGCCACCCACGGCTGGACCGGCGGGCTAAACTTCCACGCCAAGGAAGCGAAGAAGCGCCTGGAGACGGCCTATCCCAACCTGAAGATCGTGCTCGCCACGGCCAAGGGCCCGTCCGAGCAGGCCAACGACCTGGAGGACCTGGTGTCGGTCCACAACATCGACGCTCTGGTCATTCTTCCGTTTGAGTCGGCACCGCTGACCGAGCCCGTGCGCCAGGTCAAGGCGGCCGGCAAATTCATCACCGTCGTCGACCGCGGTTTGACGCAGGAAGGCATCGAGGACGTCTACGTCGCCGGCAACAACCCGGAATTGGGCCGCGTATCCGGCCAGTACATGAAGGAAGTCATGGGCGGCAAGGGCAACATCGTCGTTTTGCGCGGTATCCCGACGGTTATCGACGACCAGCGTGTCGAGGCCTTCCTCGAAGAGATCAAGGGCACCGATATCAAGGTCCTCGACATGAAACACGCCAACTGGAACCGCGACGACGGGTTCACGGTGATGCAGGACTTCCTGGCCCGCTTCCCCAAGATCGACGCCGTCTGGGCCCAGGATGACGACATCGCGCTCGGCGTCATCGAGGCGGTCAAGCAGGCCGGCCGCGACAAGGAAATGGGATGGACGCCTCCCACTCCCTGATGTTCGTGGGACGGCGGGTCGAGGTGGACCCTCACGGGCCGACGGCATCAAAGTGCCAAGAGGGAAGAGCAAGCTCTTCGCAGG
>Ga0056135_10000172_pt1 | contig 21160 bp, 20 predicted proteins | sample WorMetG1aBELIZE1_FD_67481 | JGI IMG/M metagenome (GOLD analysis project Ga0056135, IMG submission 67481) | Marine gutless worms symbiont microbial communities from Max Planck institute for Marine Microbiology, Germany - Inanidrilus... ...
AACTGATGATATTATTCACAAGTCCACAGGCGACTAAAACCTATAATTTGAAGTCAAGCCTGTGCGACCCTGTGAATAATATCAGGTCAATATAACTTGATTTTTAAGACAGTATCTTACTTATTGTATTGGTTTAGATAAGATCTGACACTTGTTATTAATTAGTAATATGGTGGGCCTGGAAGGACTTGAACCTTCGACCAATGGATTATGAGTCCACTGCTCTAACCAACTGAGCTACAGGCCCGAAATAAAATTCGGTGAATAATAAGTCAGCTAGGAACTGCTTATGATTCTGAAATTGCCGGCTTAATTATCCAGAGAATCTATGTAGCCGCGAAGTTTATCCGACCTTGATGGATGGCGCAACTTGCGCAAGGCCTTAGCCTCAATCTGCCTGATACGCTCACGAGTTACATCGAATTGATTGCCAACTTCCTCCAGGGTATGATCAGTATTCATATCAATACCAAAGCGCATTCTAAGCACCTTGGCCGCACGCGGCGACAAGCCGGCTAAAACATCTCTGGTATCTTCTTTTAAACCCTGCATACCGGCGGTATCATCCGGTGATTCCGAATTGGTGTCCTCGATAAAATCACCCAGGTTCGAATCTTCATCATCGCCAATCGGAGTTTCGGTCGAAATCGGTTCTTTGGCAATTTTCATCACCTTGCGCACCTTGTCTTCCGGCATTTCCATATGTACCGCCATTTCCTCCGGTGTAGGCTCGCGTCCCATCTCCTGCAACAACTGGCGGCGAATCCGGTTTAATTTGTTTATGGTTTCTATCATATGTACCGGAATCCGAATTGTGCGGGCCTGATCGGCAATCGAACGGGTAATTGCCTGTCTTATCCACCAGGTGGCATAAGTGGAAAATTTATAACCGCGGCGGTATTCAAACTTATCTACCGCTTTCATCAGACCTATATTGCCTTCCTGGATCAAATCCAGAAACTGCAGGCCGCGATTAGTGTATTTTTTCGCAATCGAGATGACCAGCCGCAGATTAGCCTCGACCATTTCTTTTTTCGCTCGTCTGGCTTTAGCCTCGCCAATCGAAACCTTACGGGTTATTTCTTTTAATTTTTCAATCGGCAGGCCCAGTTCATCTTCAACCTTCTTGAGCTTGCGTTGTGCGCGGTGAATATCTTTTTCATAATGTTTAATTTTATCAGCATTATTTTTATTCTCACGTGCCAGCTTTTTGCTCCAGTTAAGGTCAGTCTGATTGCCAATAAACCCGGATATAAATGTTTTGCGCTCCAGGCCGCTGCGGTTAACACAGATATTCATAATCATCCGTTCATTATTGCGGATTCTATCCATAATCGTCCTGGCTTCATCCGCCATTCTACCTAGTAATGCAGGAGTAAATTTGCATTGCATGAATAGTTCCGAGGCATCAGAACATGCCCGATCCAGGGTTTTATTGTTTGTCGTACCTTTAGGCCTAGCCCGCTGCATACGTTTGTAGCACCTTATAATTTTATCCAGACGCTCACGAATATCATCGTCCGAAGGGCCAACAAATTCCTCACTGTTAATTTCATCACTTGCTTTGGCTTTAGCGGGCTGGGACACATTATCAGCATTAAAATCAAACAAACCTGCCACCAGGTCTCCCGGCTTATATTCATTGGTTTTTACTTTGGCAACTTCTTCATTAAATAAGTCCATCACGCTGGGAAAATAGGCCAGGGAACTTAGCATTTCCTTCATGCCCTCTTCAATTCGTTTGGCAATAGATATTTCACCCTCGCGGGTAAGAAGTTCTACCGACCCCATTTCGCGCATATACATCCGCACAGTATCGGTAGTCCGGCCCTGTTCACCGTCTGCCACCAACAAGACCTGGGCTGCTTCCACCGCCGCCTGCTCATCAGTGGTTTCATCATCACTGCTTGAGGCTTCATCGTTTAATAATAAATTATCGTCATCCGGGGCCTGCTCATAAACATTAATCCCCATGGAGTTTATTATGCCGATTACCTCTTCAATTTCCTCCGGCTCGGAAACATCATTTGGCAGATGGTCGTTAATTTCGGAAAAAGTCAGATAACCCTGTGACTTGCCTTTGGCAATCAGGTCTTTTAACTGTTGTTCCTGGTCTTTGCTTCCCATAATTTTTTTAAAAAAGTGGCGCAATTAAACTGCGCAATTATACAGTCTAAAATTACATTAATTTAGTAAAATTCAAAATTGGGCATAATTTTAAAAAATCAATAGCAGATTAATCTATAAGTCATTTTAACTTCGACAAAAAAAAGACCAATTTATTGGCGCCAATTGATATCATGCGCGGATTTTCTGGTGGATGTTATCGTTGCAGTAATAATATCTTCTTACTGGCAAAATTCTAGGCAGTTCGCCATAAGCCTTATTGTAATTTCTACAGTGTGGATTATCGCATTTTTACTGGCGGATAATTTTAAAGTGCATGAGTTTAGTCCTTACCTTGAGGGGGCCTTATATATTGCCGGAGGTTTTATTCTCTCAGTGTTTATACATAAACCGCATAAACCGCATAAACCGATAATTCACTGTGACAGTTGCCAGTTTAAAGATAAATACGGTTTTAGCTAAACTGCTGAAGGTGTTTGTGTGATCAGTCCTTTTTAAAAGTAACTAAAGATGCGGCTTCAGATGACTCCGGCGGCACACCCATCGGAGTAACAAAACCAGGAATAATTTCAAGATCGTACAATTCACCGATTTTGCCGTCAATCCTGAACCAGTCAACACAAGTGCCAGTGGTTAAATTTATAATCTGTACACCGCACCATGGCTCAGAGTCGGCATCCTTAAGTTTTTGATCTAGTTCCAGCCCTTCAAAGCGTTTATATCTGGGCTTAGACAGGCCGACGTAGGCAAAATCGCCATCAAACGCCAGACCACGTAAAAAACCTGGGCAAAACACTTTTGGCTCAAATGTTCCTTTACCATTTTTGGCAAAATTTACTTTCCCCAGTTCTCCGGTGCCGGAATTCAAAAGCCATAGCTGCCCCTGGTGAATTCTCGGTGAATGCGGCATAGAAAGCCCCTCGCAGACTATCTTGTTGGAATCCACATCGATTATGATACCGCCATCGGCGCGTCTATCACGCCAGCCGTCAATAGTGTCAGAGCGACTAACCGCAGTTACATATCCTGGTTTGCCATTTTGCATAGCAAGGCCGTTTAAATGACAGCGGTCTTCATCCACCAGATCTGTTATAAAATCCGGTTTCCATAGCATTTTAAAGCTGTAACGGTTAGAAACCGTAGCAAGACAGTTAAATCTCGTATTGACAAATATAACGTCACCATTGGCGTCGACTCCTACATCATGCGCATCTAGCTGGCCGGTAACATTAACCAGGCGCGGCACAAAACAGGCATCAAAAGTATGATTAATTCGCTGGTCATCTTCCAAAATATTTTCAAAACGCATAATCTGAAAACCACCAGTCAGGGTAAGCGCCCCTTTTTCGTCCATACATAAACCCATGGGGCTCCTAATACCGGCTTGATGTACGTTAATTCCCCCATCTTTATTAAGACCTACAAAATATAAAAGCCCGGACTGATATGAAGTAAAGGCAAACGAGGTTTTGCTGGCGGCAATTCTTTGTGCCAAACCGCCAGAGACTGAGTATTCTACCTGCACCTCTTCTGCGGCTGATTCAACCTGTTCTTTTGCAACTGGCTGTTCTATGTCTTTTTCCTTATTCTCTCTGCTCATTCTTGAGTAAACGAATTTCTACTGTTTAAAGATTACAGGCATGGTATTTTAAACGATTAATTATAGCTACAAATCAAGACCAATGAAATTTAAGTAGTCGTTTTGTGTAAAAATTATAATTAGTAACAAAACTGAAAAATACATATAAAATATTTTCTTTTAAAGCTGCCAAAGCCATTTATTTAACTTATGTTTGATATTAAATTTTAGTTGCTGACTAATAAATAAAAATTAAACATAATATCTTGGTCTTAACCTTAGCTTTAAGTTACCATTTAATTTTTTTCGATGAGGCAAGAATTGGACCAAAACAAAATTGATGATGTAAGAATCAAGGGGATAAAAAATCTTGATCCGCCTAACATTGTCTGCTCTGAAATTCCGGTTAGTGCTGAAGCCAAAAACACAGTGCTTAAGTCCAGGCAGGCGATTCATGAAATTTTACACGGACAGGATGATCGCTTGATTGTTATTGTCGGACCGTGTTCTATTCATGATGTAAAGGCGGGCAAGGAATATGCAGAAAAGCTTAAGGTCCAGGCTGACAAATATAAAAATGATCTTCTAATTGTTATGCGGGTATATTTTGAAAAGCCCCGCACAACTATAGGCTGGAAAGGTCTTATCAACGACCCGCATCTTGATCAAAGTTTTAACATAAATCAAGGCATAAGACTGGCCCGCGGTTTGCTGGCCTGGATCAATGAAGCGGGCTTGCCGACCGCTACTGAATTTCTGGACTTGATTAGCCCGCAGTACGTGGCGGAGCTTATAAGTTGGGGTGCGATTGGCGCCCGTACTACCGAAAGCCAGGGGCATCGGGAACTGGCCTCAGGTTTGTCCTGCCCGATTGGCTTTAAAAATGGTACTGACGGCAATCTTAATATTGCTATGGATGCAGTTAAAGCCGCCTCACGTTCACATCATTTTTTATCCCTTACTAAAGATGGTAAGTCCGCAGTGTTTGAAACAGCCGGCAATCATGATTGCCACATAATTTTACGTGGCGGTCAGCGGCCTAATTATGATAAAGAAAGTATTGAAAGCGCAGTTGAAAAGTTAAATCTTGCAAATCAAAATCCAAATTTGATGATTGATTTTAGCCATGCCAACAGCCATAAGGATTACCGGCGGCAGATGGATGTATGTTCGGATGTGGCGCACCAGATATCCAAGGGCAATAAAAATATTATCGGTATAATGTTGGAAAGTAATTTGGTAGAAGGGCGGCAGGATCTGGAAACAGCCGATAAATTAGTTTATGGTCAAAGTATTACTGATGCCTGTGTAGGATTTAATGAAACCGAAGACATGCTGGCAAGATTAAGCGCAGCAGTGCAGGAAAGACGTGCGTCTAATTCTGGATAAATTAATCAGGGCCTATCAGTTATTCTTAAGCCCGTTCCTGGGTAATAATTGTAGATTTATTCCAAGTTGTTCTGAGTATACAAGACAGGCGATTAAAATTCACGGCAGCGGCAAGGGCAGTTTATTAGGGATTAAAAGAATACTGCGCTGTCACCCATGGAGTAAAGGAGGGCTTGACCCGGTTCCGCCAAAAGACGAAAAAAAGTAAAGCCCGCCATTAGCCTGAGCTAACGGCGGGAAAAGAATTACTTTATAGAGTTTCTACTCTAGAGCCTGTAGGCGCCGGAGCTGTCATAGCATCAGCTATAAAGTTGCCGCCACGCAAAGCACAATCGGTATGAGTAGTAGTGATTGTCTGCTTACCGGACTTGGAGCCAAATACGCAAGTACCAGTAGTTACAACCGGAAGCGGTTCAGCTTCTTCAACAGTTTGCTGTTGACTGAACATTTGACAACCACTTAGAGCAACTGATCCTGCCATCAATGAGATAAGTGCTAGATTTTTCATTTAGTTTCCTCGAAAAATATATGATTTATATCTAAAATAATTCTGCACAAGTCAGAATACGTTAATAATGCGCTAAACTGTAAAAAAACTCAAGCAAAATTTTATAGCTATTTTAATGCCTGTAACGCACTAAAATCTTAATTTAGCGTTTATTGGCTTGTTATTATATGAATTAAAGTTTGGTTTTCAACTAGTATTATTTACTTTGAAATTAATAAAATCGATGAATATAAGCATTACAAGCACCTGTAAGAATAAACAAGAAGCCCGGAAAATTAGTAAATTGCTGCTGCAAAATAAGCTCACGGCCTGTGTGCAGCTAGAGCCGATTGAGAGTTTATATACCTGGAAGGGTAAGTTAATTGAAGATAAGGAAGTGAAAATTACGATTAAAACCGTGGCGAGCTTATATAAAAAAGTAGAAAAAACTATTCTGGACAATCACTCATATGAAATTCCGGAAATTATCGTGCAGGAAATTAGTGGTGGGTTTGACGGATATTTAAACTGGTTGGACGGCGAATTAGCCAGTAAGTAGTTTTTCAATTTCCTGCCATTGACTTTCAAAAAACTCGGTAGGCAACTTATTAAATTCAGAGTTTGCGAATCGGTGCCACTGGCCGATAATGATTGCAGTCAAGAAATTAGCAGTCGCTGCCGGGTTCAGATCCTGGCGTATCAGGTTTTCGGCCTGGCCCAAACGCAATATTTGTTTAAACTGGGTTTCGAGTCTTCTGAAAAACTGATTGGCCCGTTCGCGTAAATAATTTTTTTCCCCAATTAAGTTATTACCGATTATTAAGCGGCAGATGCCAGGATTTTTCAGTGCGAAACTTTGCAGCATGGAAATCGTTTGTTTAATCTGATTATAAGGTGCGTTAACGTTTTTGCTTATTTGTTTTGCCAGGCTAAATACAGTCTCTTCGGCAAAGGTGATTAAGCCCTCCAGTATTTGGGCCTTGTTGGTAAAATGTCGATACAAAGTTGCCTCTGAAATTCCACTTTGTTCAGCCAGTGCCGCAGTAGTAATTTTACTGTTAGCTGCGCTTTCCAGCATTTTAGCCAAAGTTTGCAGTATCTGGATTTTTCGCTCGCTGGCCGGCAATCTTTTATTCATAACATATGTTGAAATTCTTCTGATAACCCCGCATATTACCAGACTATGGAATATCATGACTATTATAAAACCCTGGGGGTGGCGAAAACTGCCAGCAGCGATGAAATTAAAAAGGCTTACCGTAAACTGGCGCGCAAGTATCATCCGGATGTTAGCAAGGAGCAGGATGCCGAGGCCAAATTCAAGGAAATTGCCGAGGCATATGAGGTATTAAAGGATAAGGAAAAAAGACAAAAGTATGACCAATTAGGCTCAAACTGGAAACAATACGCCAATCAGGGGGCTGGCGGTTTTCATTATTCAGGTACTGGACCCGATATCGGCAGCGGTTTTAGCGATTTTTTTGAAAGTATTTTTGGTGGTGGCTTTAGCGCTGGTCCTGCCTCTGGCGGTGGTTTTGCGCAAAAGGGTGAAGACTCAAGAGCAATAATTAAAATTGATATACGGGATTCTTATTTTGGCGCCAGTAAGCAGGTGAGCTTGCAGGTGCCGGAACAGTTGGCCGATGGTAGAACTTATATGCGGCCCAAGACCCTGGAGTTAAAAATCCCTAAAGGAATCCTGGCCGGACAAAAAATAAGGCTATCCGGGCAGGGTGCTCCGGGTTTTGGCGGTGGCGGTGCCGGTGATTTGTTGCTTGAAGTTGAATTTAATAAAAACCGCGACTTTAAGGTAGATGGCAAGGATCTTTTTGCGGTTTTGAAGTTAACTCCTTGGGAGGCGGCTTTGGGGGCTGAGGTTAGTGTGTCGACCATGGATGGCAGGGTGGATATAAAAGTGCCAGCCAACACCCGTGGCGGACAGAAAATAAGACTAAAGGGCAAAGGACTGCCAGCTTCCAGCCCGGGCAACTTATACCTTACAACCCAAATTATGAATCCGGCATCATTAACTTCGGAAGAAACCGAGCTCTATCAGAAGTTGCAGAATACTAGCAAGTTTAACCCGCGATCCGACTAAAATCCGTTTATCCAGTTGCTAATCCGGTAAAATCCTTAACTTTAAGTAATCCTGAACTAAGTTTTTATGCAGAATGCAAAATCTGGGCACGATGATATTGCCCGGGCTTTGAGGAATTTAAGCCTTGATTTCACGGCTGAGGAAATACATGGGCAAATGTGTGGGGTTTTGCTTGCAACCCCGCTTAATGAGGTGGAAACCTGGCTTTATGGGCTAATTGGTCCCAGGGATAAAAACAATATTGTTGCCAAACAGGCGGTGGAAAGTGTGAGCGGCTTATTGACTAACACCATTAGCGATCTTAACGATAATGAATTCAAGTTTGATTTGCTGCTGCCGGATGCTGCTGCCAGCTTGCATGCAAGACTCAAGGCGTTAGCTAGCTGGTGTGATGGTTTTTTATACGGATTTGCCCTCGGTCAATGTAAACTTGAAAATGATTCGGATAGCGCGGAGTTTGTCGCGGACTTATATGAAATAGCTAAAGTCGATTTAAATGATGCTGAGAATGAAGATAATGAATTAGCGTTTACTGAGCTGGTAGAATTTATCCGTATGGGAGTATTATTACTACAAGAAAATTGCCGGCCAGTTGCTAAGAGCAACGGTGACTTGCAGTGAATATAGAAGAGTTTATTAAACGGCGAGATAACCTGCTTAGAATGCTGGGCGATGACTCAATAGCTATTATCGCCAATGCTTCGAAAAAAGCCCGTAACCGGGATGTGCATTTTCCGTTTCGTTCTGACAGTGATTTTTATTATTTAACCGGTTTTAATGAAGAAGATGCAATTGCAGTTTTTATTCCAGGACGTGCCCAAGGCCAGTATATTTTATTTTGCCAGGAAAAAGATAGCAAAAAGGAATTATGGGATGGTGAAATAATTGGGATTGACAAAGCGATTTCAGAATACCTTGCAGATGATGCTTACCCTATTGATGACATAGAAGAGATTTTGCCGGGATTATTGGAAAATCGTCACCGGCTATATTACAACATGGGCAGTAATCAATTTCTGGACCATCATCTGGTTGACTGGATTAATGCAATCAAGGAAAAATCACGTGGCGGCATTCATGCGCCAGAGAAAATAATTTCGATAGATAGTATAGTGCATGAAATGCGTCTTATAAAGTCCAAGGCGGAAGTGGCCAAGATGCGCAAAGCCGCAACAATCACCGCTAACGCACATCGCCGGGCGATAAAAGCCTGTAAGCCTAATATTTTTGAATATGAGCTTGAGGCAGAAATTTTATACGAAATCAGAAAATCCGGGGCGCAGGCCGCGGCCTATACTTCGATTGTCGCCGGTGGCAAAAATGGCTGTGTTTTACATTATGTAAGCAATGATGAAAAACTCATAGATGGTGAATTGGTGTTATTGGATGCCGGAGCGGAATTTGATCATTATGCGGCTGATGTCACCAGAACCTTTCCGGTAAACGGCAAGTTCAATCCTGAGCAAAAAGCCCTGTATCAGGTAGTGCTTAAGGCCCAAATAGCGGCGATAGAAATGTGCCAGGCCGGCAATTACTGGAATGACCCACATGAGGCGGCAGTGCAACAGATTGCCGAGGGATTGCAAGGCCTGGGAATACTTAAAGGCAATACCGAAGATATCATTAAAAACCAGGATTACCGTAGGTTTTTTATGCACCGTACCGGCCACTGGCTGGGGATGGACGTGCATGATGTGGGTGAGTATAAAATAGCTGATAAATGGCGCTTACTGGAACCAGGTATGACCTTGACTATAGAACCCGGGGTGTACATTCCTTGTGATACTGAGGGAGTTGATAAAAAATGGCATGGCATAGGAATTAGAATTGAGGATGATATTCTGATTGCCACGAAAGGTCATGAGGTTTTAACCGCAGGAGTGCCAAAAGATATAAACTCTATTGAACAGATGATGGCAGATTAAAGTGCAGAGGCAAGAGTGTGATATTTTAATTATTGGCGGAGGCTTGATAGGAGGCAATTTAGGTCTTGCTTTGGCCAGATTGCCGCTAAAGATCATTATGGTTGAGCAAGAGCCATTGGCAACTAAGCCTACTGCTGCGCATGATGAACGAGGTATCGCCTTGTCTTATACCAGCAAGAAAATACTGGACTCAATAGGAATTTGGCAGGAGGTTGAAAAAACCGCAGAGCCAATAACAAAAATTCATGTTTCTGAACAGGGTAGTTTTGCTCAAACCAGGCTTGCAGCAGCCGAGCTTAAGTTAGATGCTTTTGGCTTTGTCTGTTCTGGAATCCAGCTTGGCAGAATTATAAATGACAGTTTAACCAGGCAGAAAAACATCCAAAGGCTGATGCCGTCAACTTTGCAAGACATAGATTTTACAAACAAAACTGTTAGGGTTTTAAAGGATGATGCCGAGATTAAGATTACAGCAAAAATTATTGTTGGCGCTGATGGAGCAAATTCTAAAGTTCGTGAACTTGCAGCAATCCAGCATAAGGTAAAAGAATATACGCATACTGCAATAACCTGTAACCTAAGCTTTACTAATAAACATAAGGGCCTGGCCTTTGAAAGGTTTACTGCGAATGGTCCGTTAGCTCTGTTACCTTTGACGGATAATTATCATGCACTTATCTGGACTATGCCGGAGGCTCAAGCCCAAAGCTTGCTTGAGTTAAGTGCGAATGAGTTTAAGGCAAGGTTTTATCAGGAGTTTTCATTAAGACTTGGCAAAATCAGTTCAATGAGTAAGCTAAAAACTTATCCTTTGCGTATGGTGACCTCTGACGCACTAGTAAAAGCTAATGTGGTTTTAATCGGTAATTCAGCCCAAACTCTGCACCCGGTGGCAGGTCAAGGTCTAAACCTGGGTTTGCGGGATGTATCAGCTTTGCATGAAAGACTATATACTGCGCTTAATAACCGTACAAAACTTGAAGAGGCGCTTGCAGACTATGCAGCCTCCAGGGCCAAAGACCGGAGCGGCATAATCCAGTTATCTGATGGTTTGGTTAGTATTTTTACCAATAAAACATTTTTGGCTAAATCTATAAGAAGAGCCGGTTTGCTGGGATTTTCCTGTTTGCCGCCTATGCGTAAAATATTCAGCAGCTGGGCTTTGGGCCGGACTCCTAAAGCAGCCCGACTGGAAAGAGGATTAAATTGATGATTGATAACTTAACTGTTATTGGCCCCGGGCTTATCGGCGGCTCACTAATCAGAGCACTTAGAGAAAACGGTGGAGTTGACAAAGTAACTGCCTGCTCGCGCAATTTGATTAATCTTGATAAAGCCCTGAAACTTGGGGTGGTGGATATGACGACAACCGATGCCACAGAATCGGTACGGGACGCTGATATGGTGGTGATTGCAACCCCGATGCAGGCCATTGTTGATATTTTCAAGACTATAAAGCCGTATATGAAACCTGGGGCAACAGTTACCGATGTCGGCAGCGTTAAAATGTCACTGATAAAAGAATTACAGGCAGAATACGGCAAGGTGCCCGAATGTTTTGTCCCCGGGCATCCGGTAGCCGGGACTGAGAAATCAGGTCTTGAAGCATCTTTTGCCAGTTTGTTTGAAAAACGCAAAGTGATTCTGACTCCGAGCGCTACCACCAATGCCGACAGCCTTAGTCGAGTGCGGACTATGTGGGAATCAACCGGGGCCGAGGTGGTACAAATGGATGCCGAATGGCATGATGTAATTTTGTCAGCCACTAGCCACTTGCCACATGTACTGGCTTATGCTCTGGTGACGCAACTGGCCGGGATGCAGGAAAGCGAGGATATTTTTACATTTGCCGCCGGCGGTTTTAGGGATTTAAGCCGGATAGCTTCAAGTGATGCTACAATGTGGCGTGATATATGTCTGACCAACAGTGAAAAGATAAGCGATATGATTAATGCCTATCAACTCGAGCTGGCCAGGATAGATGACTTGATTAAAAATAAGGATGCAGCAGGTTTGTATGAGGTCTTTGTGAATGCCAAGAAAGTAAGGGATGACCATTTTGAATAATTACTCTAAAATTTTGTACAAAATAGTTTCTGGCCTGTTATTGCTGGCCGGTATGATTGGCTGTATAAGTGCCGGCCCTGCGGCTGAGGATTTGGAGGTTACAGGTAAAATAGCGGATAAAATAATTCCTTTTAAAATCGAAGTTGATAATTTTGACTCCAGTCAAACTAATCTTTCTTCCTGGATTTATGCCTTTTCCTACCAGGACCAGGGTTATGGTCATGCGGTAAAAAGTTTTACGGCTCCGGGCGAAATATATACCTACACCAAACAGCAGATGCAAAAAATGCGACTTAAGGGCGGAACATATGTTGCGAGAACCATTGCCAGCAGGATTCATGCAGAAGTTGACTTTGAAAACTATGATGTGGCGGTGGTTTATTTAACTGATGGTGGGCCGCCGTTTGGCAAGTTCAAATACAAATTGAAGCAAACCCAAGAAGTTGAGTTTTGCATCAGAAAGCCGAATAATCCTTCAGGAGTAAGTGGCATGGCACTTAAGATTATCTTTAAAATGTACAAAATACCAAAAGGCTTAAAAGTAAGTTTGTGTAAATAGCCAATAAAGTATTTTGCGATACGCAAAGTCGATTAGTTTATATATTCTTCAAAACTTATCTATCGCATAATCTGGGTTTATATAAGAAGCTGGCATTTTATTTGTTAGTTATCTATAATCAATAGTTCACAATATTACAAGCTAACATAGGAGGCTCATATGAGGTATAAATTACGTGCGTTTTTATTAAGCGGCGCCATGCTGTTGGCAAGTTTACCGCTTAAGGCTATGGAGGATAGTCTGGTAGTAGTCACTTCATTTCCCAAGGACCTGACCAAGGAATTTAAAGCTGCATTTGAGGCTAAGTATGCAGGGGTTAAGGTGGAAATGTTGAAAAAGAAAACCACTGCCGGTATCAAGTACATACAGGAAACAGCAGAAAAAAATTCCAGTGATTTATTCTGGGCATCGGCGCCTGATGCGTTTGAAGTGCTAAAAGGCGATGAGTTGCTGGTTAAATATAAATCCATGGCTCCTGGTATTCCGGAGAAAGTTGGAGCATATCCGATTAATGACCCCGATGGTTATTACACCGGATTTGCTGCTGCAGGTTATGGCATTATGTGGAATACCCGTTACCTGAAGGCCAAGAAACTTCCAGAGCCTAAGCAATGGGCGGATCTTACTGACCCTGTTTATCATAACCATGTTGGCATGTCTGCACCATCACGCTCTGGCACTACGCATCTTACGGTTGAAACTTTGCTGCAAGGTGACGGCTGGGAAAAAGGCTGGGCTAAATGGAAACAGATTGCCGGTAATTTTAATACAGTTACCGAAAGGAGTTTTGGAGTGCCGGATGGAGTGAATAGTGGCGCATTTGGCATTGGAATTGTGATAGATTTTTTTGGTCTGTCTTCAAAGGGCAGTGGATTCCCGGTAGAGTTTGTCTATCCTGAAACCACCACTTTGGTTCCGGCCAATATCGGTATAATCAAAAACGCCCCGCACCCGGAAGCTGCGAAAAAATTCATAGATTTTCTATTATCAGATGAAGGTCAAAAAATATTATTGGATAAAAAAATTCGCCGTTTGCCGGTAAATCCTAATACCTATGCCGATGCTCCGGCGGATTTTCCTAACCCTTTTAAAGATGCTTCAATTGGAGCAGCAGTTAAGTTTGATGTGCAGCTATCCAAGGCAAGATATAACCTGGTAAATTCCATGTTTGATGTGATGATTACCTACAGGCTGGATGATCTGCGCGCTGCCACCAAGGTAATTCAGGATGCGCAAGCTGCGCTTGCTGGCAAAGATAATTCTCAGGCCAGGGCTTTAATTGCTGAGGCTAAAGCGTTGGTGGCTAAACTGCCAATTACTGAGAAACAGGCGGCTGATCCGGAATTTGCCGGTATTTTTAAGAAAAAGCGTAAAAAAGCAACAGATAAGGTAACCGGGCGTCAGGCAGAGGTTGAAGAAGAATGGGATAATATGGTTAAAACCAATTATGCTGCTGCAACAGCCAAAGCTCAAGAAGCACTGGCCTTATTAAAGTAAAACATTTTTTATCTAACCCCGGGTTATTCCGGGGTTAATTTTGCCGATATTTAATATGGCGACCCGGCAAACAAAGTTCTGGCAGAAAGTAATATTTGTACTGATTGCAACTTTTTTATTGCTGTTTTTAGTAGTGCCGGTTGTAAAGGTATTTTATGTAGCCTTTATTGATGTAAATACCGGCAGTTTAACTCTGGTAAATTTTTCTGATTTTTTTAATACCTCACTTTTTCTTGAGTCTTTTAACAATTCTTTGCATGTGGCTGGTATGTCGGTTTTGTTGGCAACTATTATTTCATTGCCACTGGCCTACTTTACTACACGTTTTGAATTTAAAGGTTCGATAATAATCCAAAGCTTAGGCTTTGTGCCTTTGATTATGCCGCCGTTTGTCGGTGCGGTGGCAATGCAGTTATTGTTTGGAGCCAACGGCAGTGTAAACCTTTTGTTAGATGAATATTTGGGTTTTACCATTCCGTTTATGGAAGGGTTGAATGGGGTGATATTTGTCCAGAGCATTCATTATTTTCCATTTATTTTAATTAATTTGTCCGCCTCTTTAAATAATATCGATCGTTCGATGGAAGAGTCAGCCCAGAATCTAGGCAGCCACGGCATTCGCTTGTTTAGACGTATAGTATTTCCTCTTGCTATGCCAGGTTATGTGGCCGGAGCTTCACTGGTGTTCCTAAAAGTATTTGACGATCTTGGAACGCCACTTTTGCTTAATGTAAATAATATGTTGGCGCCGCAAGCTTATTTGCGTATTTCTTCAATCGGCATTGATGATCCCATGGGCTATGTGATTGCAGTTATTTTAGTGGTCTTTTCCCTGTTCGCCATGTGGGTTGCATCTTTAGCGCTAAAAGGTAAAGATTTTTCTACAATCCAAAAAGGTGGTGGCGGGCTCGCCAAACGTAAAATGCGGCCATGGGAAAGGGTATTGGCTTATGCTTTGGTTATCCTTATTTTACTAATAGTGCTTTCACCGCATTTTGGTCTTACATTATTGTCTTTCAGCACCATATGGTCTTACAGCGTACTGCCGGATGGCTTTACCCCTGAACATTACGTAGCTATTTTTGCCGAGACTCCAGAATTTATGGTTAATACTCTGGTTTATGCGTCTTTGGCGGCGGGGATTGATGTTGTTCTGGGGACAGCCATAGCCTATTTTGTATTAAGAACTGATTTTAAAATCCGGCATTGGCTGGATTATGTGGCAATGGCTTCGCTGGCAGTGCCTGGTCTGGTTTTAGGTATAGGTTATCTAAGAACTTTCCTTGGTATGAGCATTCCGTTTGGTGATAAACCTTTGGCAACCTGGTGGGTGATGTTAGTCATCGCCTTGTCAATCCGTCGTTTGCCTTATGCGCTAAGGGCTTGTACCTCAGCTTTGCATCAGGTAAGCCGCTCTTTGGAAGAGGCGGCAGAAAATTTAGGGGCGAACAAGGCAAAAACTATTTATCGGATTGTACTGCCACTTATGTCTGGTGGAATCCTGGCCGGGTTTGTTACCAGTTTTGCTACTGCGGCAGTGGAACTTTCAACCACTATCATGTTGGTATCAGCCGAATCAGACGCACCGTTATCCTACGGTATTTATGTATATATGCAATCGGCTGCAGGTAGAGGGCCAGGAGCGGCACTGGGCATGATTGCGGTATTAATTGTTGCTTTAGGTACTTATCTTTCACACCGGGTAATAGAAAGAGGTCGGCAAAAACGCAGTCTTGAAAATAAAATATAGGTAATAAGCATGGAAATAGAGAAAACAGATTCTGTTAGCATTGAACTTAAAAACATTGATTTGTCTTATGGCAAAACCCAGGTCATAAAAGATGTAAGTCTCAAGATAAATAAAGGCGAGTTTTTTGCATTTTTAGGACCGTCCGGCTGTGGTAAATCCACCTTGCTGCGCCTTATTGCCGGCTTTGAGCAATGTCAGCATGGCGAGGTATATCTAGGAGCGAAAGAAGTGTCCGGGCTTCCACCCTGGAAGCGCGATGTTGGGATGGTGTTTCAAAACTATGCGTTATGGCCGCATATGACTATTCGCAAAAATGTGGCATTTGGCCTGGAAGAGCGTAAATTGCCGGCATCGGAGATTAAATTCCGGGTTGATGAGGCGCTGGAGCTGGTTGGTTTGGAAGCTTATGCCGAGCGTCGTCCTAATCAATTATCCGGCGGACAGCAGCAGCGAGTGGCGTTGGCACGTACTATTGTGGTCAAGCCAAAAGTATTGCTATTGGATGAGCCTTTATCTAACCTGGATGCCAAGCTTAGAATTCATATGCGGCGGGAGCTTCTGGATTTGCAGCGTAAATTATCGCTTACAACAATTTTTGTAACCCACGATCAGGAAGAGGCTAATACTACGGCCGATAGAATCGCGGTATTGCAGGATGGGATTGTGCAGCAGGTTGGTTCACCTATGGAGCTTTATGATAATCCGCAAAATTTGTTTGTAGCACAGTTTTTAGGGACTGCTAACGTATTACGCGGTCATATCGCCAAACAGGGTGCAGATGTTTGGTTCACTACTGATGATGAGCTTAAACTACCCTTAAATTCCAGTGCCACATTGGGCCAGGGCACAATTGTATTTCGGCCGCAAAATATAAGTTTATGTAACTTTGATGCTGCTGGAGCTGATTTTAGCGGCGAGGTCATTAAACGCGAATTTCTGGGAAATATTGTACGTTATGACATTAAGGTTGGAGAGCAGGATATTACAATTGATGAGCTTTATGGTCAAAGCGCCACCTTGGTTGAGCCAGGTGATACAGTTGGTTTAAGGATTGATAAAGAGCACATAACCGCTATGCAATAAGAAATATAAAATAAATAATATCTTGGCATAATTTTAAATATGCAAAAGATTTGCATTTGGGCTTTTTATGCGGTAAAACTTGAAACTCAAAGGGAGGAGATAATTCATGCGTCTACTAACTGCATTTTTTTTATTCATTTGGGTATTTTTACCACAAACATTACTGGCGGAGGATAAAAGCCCGGCTAAGGCCATAATAGTTCTGGATGCATCAGGCAGTATGTGGGGACAAATCGGCGGTAAAGCTAAAATAAAAATCGCCCGGGAAGTTATCGCAGGGGTGCTTAAGGACTGGAACCCTGATAACCAGATAGGCCTGATTGCTTATGGTCATAACAAAAAAGGCGACTGTAAGGATATAGAAACCTTGATTCCGGTCGGGCAGCTAAATCCAAATGCCTTCAATAAAGCGGTGGCTGGTTTACAGCCTAAAGGCAAAACCCCGCTTACCGATGCTGTACGCAAAGCCGCAGCGGAGTTGAAATATACTGAAGAAAAGGCCACGGTTATTCTGGTTAGTGATGGGCGCGAAACTTGCGCTGCCGATCCATGTGCCGCGGCCAAGGAGCTGGAACAGGCCGGAATAGATTTTACTGCGCATGTGATAAGTTTTGGAGTTACCGAGGCTAAAGGCATATCTCAGCTTAAATGTCTTGCTAAAAATACCGGTGGTGAGTTTTTAAGTGCTGAAAATGCTGCAAGCCTTAAGAAAGCTTTAAGCGTCGCGGTTAAAAAGGTGGAAAAGCCGGAACCACCGCCTAAGCCTAAAAAGCCAGAAAAACCTGCACTTAAAGGCTTGCACGTTTATACAGTATTAAGTGCTGGGGGTGAAAAAGCAGGTGGTTCGTGGTTTACTGTTTATAAGCTGGAAGGCCAGGATGATAAGGGTAAAGCCAAAAGAGTGAAAGTTACCAGTAACGGCTATAAAAATGAATCCAGGTTTGATTTGCCGCCAGGCGAATATGTAGTAACTGCCAAATATGGCAGTGCTTATGTGGAAAAGCAAATCAGGCTGGAACCGGATAAAGGCCAGAGTGTTGAGCTTAACTATAACGCCGGCAAGCTTAGGTTATATACGGTTTTGACTGCCGGCGCCGATAAGGTGGGTGGCAGTTGGTTCACCGTATATACTGAAAAGCCGGATGAATTTGGCAAACCTGTAAGACATAAACTTACCAGTAACGGTTATAAGTCTGAGACTGAGTTTATAGTGCCGGCTGGAGAGTATGTGGCAGAGGCAACCTGGGGCAGTGCGCTGGCGAACGCTAAAGTCAAGGTGGAGGCGGGGAAAGGTACTTTGCAGGAACTCGATTACAATGCCGGGAAATTAAGACTTTTTACTGTTATGACTGCCGGCGCGGAGAAAGTAGGTGGCAACTGGTTTACCGTATATACTGAAAAACCGGATGAATTTGGTAAGCCAGTTAGGCACAAGCTTACCAGTAACGGCTATAAGGCCGAGTCCGAGTTTATCGTGCCGGCCGGTGAATATGTGGCGGCGGCAACTCTGGGCAGTGCGGCAGCTGAAGAAAAAGTCAAGGTAGAAGCCGGCAAGGGCACTTTACAGGAGCTTAACTATAATGCCGGCAGACTTAAGGTGTTTTCGGTTTTAACTGCAGGCGCCGATAAAGTAGGCGGCAGTTGGTTTACTATTTTCAAAGAAAAATCTGATGAGTTCGGTAAAGCCGTACGACAGAAAGTTACCGGTAACGGCTATAAAGCCGAGGCTGAGTTTGTTCTGCCGCAGGGTGATTATATAGCTCAGGCGACTTTGGGTAGTGCTACCGCCGAACAAAAGGTTAGCGTTGCGCCGGCAAAAGGCACTTCCCAGGAACTTAACTACAATGCCGGAAAGCTAAGAGTTTACAGTGTTTATGAAGCTGGCGGCAAAAAGGTCGGCGGCAACTGGTTTACGGTTTTTAAAGAAGTTAAGGATGCCGCTGGTGCGAGTAAAAGACAAAAAGTTACCAGTAACGGTTATGGCTCACAGGCTGATTTTATCCTGCCGGCAGGTGCATATATTGTAGAGGCTGCGGGTAAGGGCAAAAAGGGTGAAGCTATGGCAGAGGTAAGTCCCGGCAAGGGCGTAGAGCTTGAAATAGTTCAAATGGCCAAAGAATAAACCCGTTAATAATTTACTAATACAAAGGAAATTTTATGCAAAAACTTATTCTACTTATTTTAGCCGCCCTGTTAGCGGCCTGTTCGGTTAAACCCTCGGATGAGGAAGTGCGTTCGTTGATAACCGCCGAGATCTTGAAAGATAATGGCGAGCAAATGTTTAAGGTTGAAAATTTTAAAAAAATAAATGCTTTTGCCCAGGATAAAAAAACCTATGTGGTGGATGTCAAATATGACTTGGTGCTTAAAAAAGATTTAAAGGATTTACTGGAGGATAAAGTAAAAGAGCAGGCAGCAGGCGAAGGTTCTTTGTCCGATGCGATAAAAGCCGGCCTGGGAGTGCTGGCGTTACAGCTTAAATACGGTAATGTCAAAGCAGGGCACAGGGTAACCAAGGAACAAAAGCTAACTCTTATTAAAACCGAACGAGGCTGGCGGGTAAAACCTAAAGAATAATGCCTAAAATTTTGGTAAGCGCCTGTCTTTTAGGATATAAGGTGCGTTATGACGGTACGGACAATGCCTCTGACCTGGGACTTGATCCTGATGATTGCATCGGCTTGTGCCCGGAAGTTGAAGGCGGCTTATCTATACCACGAGAAGCGGCTGAAATTATAGGCGGCAGCGGCGAACAGGTTTTAAAAGGCCTGGCAAAGGTTAAAACCAAATCTGGCAAAGATGTAACCCAGGAGTTTATTTCAGGTGCAAGAAAAGCTCTGGATTTGTGTCAAAAACTTGGAATAGATAAGGCTATCCTAGCCAAAAATAGCCCATCATGCGGGGTTAATAAAATTTACGATGGTAGTTTTAGCAAAAGCAAGATTCCCGGGATGGGAGTTTGTGCCGCACTTTTAAACAAGAACGGTATAAAAGTTAATGAGACGTAAAACTATCCCGGAGTGAACCGGGATAGTTGTTTGCCGATATATTACTTGATAGAAATTTGTTTAGGTTTTTGTTCTTCGCCTTTAGGCACATCAAGCTTTAACACGCCATCATTATATGATGCGGAAATCCTGTCAGAGTCCACATCCTTAGGCAGAGTGAAGCTTCTTACAAATTCCCCATAGGAAATTTCTACCCGGTGATATTTGTTATCTTTGTCTTTTTCTTCCTTTTTCATCTTTTTTTCACCTTTAATGGACAAGATACCGTCTTTAACTTCTATGTCCACATCATTTTTATCAACACCAGCTAATTCAATATCAATAGTAAATTTGTCATCTGACTCGGAGATATTTACCGCCGGTGCCCAGGAAGCTGCAGTCTTGTTGCGCCGGTCAAATATAGTTTCCAGTTCGCCAAACGGGTCCCAGGTTGTCAAGTTCATAATTTTGCTCCATAAAATAATTCACAACAATAAAATGGGGCATATAGGAAAAAAATCAAGAATTAAATTTCAGGGACAGTATCTTAATTGAAAAGTAAGTTCAGTTTATGTCCCTGAAGTATTAAATTTTTAACAGTTTTTTTATTCTGCCTGTATAATACCTGAGCAATTTAGTCACATATTATTAATCTAGAATTTTTAAGGAGTAAAACATGAATCCTCTTGCCACCAGAATAGGCACAGTAGTTTTAGGCCTGGTGCTTGGCCTTGTTGCAATTTTTATTTTCGGCCCGCAAGGTAGCCTGAATTTATGGGAGTTTTCGGTGTGGGCACATGTTATTGTAGGTATCGCCTGGGTTGGTATTTTGTATTACTTTAATTTTATTCAAGTGCCGGCAGTAGGACAGGCGCTTGCGGACAAAGAACCGGGGCCGGTGGCTATTAACAAATATGTAGCGCCACGGGCTTTATTCTGGTTCAGGTGGGCGGCAGTCGCAACCTGGATTACTGGAGCATTGGCGCTGGAAACCATGCATTCTGATTCCGGTTCAGGAGTGGTTGCAGCCTTTAGCTTTGCCGAAGGTTATAAGCTTATAGGTATGGGCGCCTGGCTAGGTACCATCATGTTATTTAATGTATGGGTGCTGATTTGGCCGAACCAGAAGAAAATCTTGGGTATGGTTGAAGCTTCGGCTGAAGAGATTGCCAAGGCCAAAACTGTAGCACTTATGGCTTCGCGTACTAATACCGCATTGTCAGTGCCTATGCTGTTAGGAATGACCGCTCAAGGACACGGCCTGCCGTTCTAAGTCAAATCTAAAAAAGCCCACAGTTGAGACTGTTTGCACCCAATCTTAGCGGTGGGCTTTTTTATAAAACTGCAACCACAACACCCAAGATAGTTCTTTTGTGATTTAGCTATATCTAAGTGAAATTTTTTAAATTTTACAAAGCTTAGCTTCATTTTAATAACCTAACTTTAAAAGTTAATTTTTCGGTTGCCTTAGAACCATTTGTAACTGTTATTCTAAATTGAGACCTTTGCATAACTCCCCCTCCAAATATGGACAAATGTTAAAATTACCCGCAAGTTAACCAAAGTGTAGGAACAATATGTCCTGGAAGAATCAATCCCAATATAGCTTAGC
>Ga0056135_10000176_pt1 | contig 20983 bp, 24 predicted proteins | sample WorMetG1aBELIZE1_FD_67481 | JGI IMG/M metagenome (GOLD analysis project Ga0056135, IMG submission 67481) | Marine gutless worms symbiont microbial communities from Max Planck institute for Marine Microbiology, Germany - Inanidrilus... ...
ATCGTGAAGGCCGCACTGCTGATCAGCGAAGATTTTTCGGATAACCTCGTCCACAAGCTCTTCGTCGGTGCTGGGATAAAAATCGACATAGCCACCTTTGGTTTTGATCGAGGCGGGCTGAATGGCGACGCGGCACGCGCTCTCGATACGTTGACCGCCCCGGCGCGTGGCGTAGATAAAACGGTACTCATGGACCGGAAGGCGCTTATCAGGACTGCGAAGAGCGTTCTGCGCACGGGGAGAAACGGCATATTTCGGGATAGCGTCCCAAAGCTCGATGGTATTTGAAAGCTCTGCCGCCTCCCCGAAGAACGTCGTAAAGAGGTCGTACTGTAAGCTTTGCGGAAGGCTCGAAGGCGGCTTTTTCACAATCTTTGTCGGCATCCCCTACCCTTTCCCTGGACGGAAACGAATTCGTTAAAGAACGAATTCGTTATTTCCTTCTTAATGACCACCACGATGCTCCTTAACCAATTGGAAGCCTTCGCGCAGAAGATCAACCATGCTGACACCGTGCGATGCAGCGTAAGACTTAAATTCGCGGTGAAACTCTGGATCAACCTTGAAGTTAAGGGGCTTCAAGTCGCCGCTCTGCGGTTTCTTGAGGTTGTGAACAACGGCAATCGGAGACGGCGCATCACCCTTGCCGTTGGCTACGGAAGCGATCTTAGCGGGAGGCGGTGGAGGTTTAGCCATAAGCAGCACTCCTTTCGTCGGATGTAGATGCAGCCAGTCGGTCGATGATGCCCTGGGCTACATCATCAGCCTTTTTCTTGAGCGTCGGGAAAGGACATTCGGTCAGCGCCTTGCCCTCGTCGGTGGCACGGCGGTAAGCGACACGCTCGGGCAGAGATGCGGGCAACGCGGCATACCCGGCCTTGGAAACGTAAGACTGGCTTTCGGAGAGTTCTGTATCACTCTCCCCGACCCGGCAAAAGGCGAACACGATCTTGTCTTTCGAAACCCCCTGCCCTGTCAGCTCATGAGCCAACAAAACCGCAGGTTCCATGTCATCAACAGAAAGTCCGGTCGGCAATACAACAAGATCAGATGCCTTGGCGATGCCGAGCGTTCCGACATTGGAATGCGCGGGACCATCGAAGATAAACAGGTCGTAATGGTCCGCAAAAGGCAATGCTTTCTCGACGGTGCGGAAACGTTCAACGGCGATATCGGGCTCGATCTTCGAGTGCAAGCGTCTGTTGTGCCATTTGTAGGACGTACCCTGCCCAGGATCAAGATCGGCGATCTTCACGTTCCAGCCGTTGAAGGCGTACTCGCGCGCGACCAGGCGGGCGAGGGTGCTTTTGCCGACCCCCCCTTTCTGAGAAACAAAACCAAGAATAGCTGCCATGCGAATCCCCTCACGCGTTATTTCGTGATTTAACGATAGCACGAAAGCACGATTTCTTTAAGTAACGTTTTCGTTTTTTCGTTATGTCGTTATTTCGTGCTTTCGTTATTTCGTGCTTTCGTTAATTCTTGAATGCGTCCCGCGTCATAGGTTCCGGTGTAGGTCCACATCAGGCACTGGCCATCTTCGCAGTAGGGCAGGGTAGGGCGCTCACGCGGACACATTGATTTCTCTGGGGGCTTATCGCCGCTCCCCAGACCCCCGCTAGGATATTTTTCCAACGACGACGGGGAAGGGAACGACTACAATATCTAGTTGACACCAGGGATTTTTGTACTAGACCATGCGACATAAACGCTGGCTGTGCCTTCCTCGCAAACCCTCCACCCATAAGGGAACCCCCCGCCTACCAAAACCGCAAGAACAGCACCGGAGAAAACCGGAAAAGAGTGCCGAATAATTTGCATGTTACGATTTCGTTACCCATGTATTGCGAGACGAGGACCATGAAAGGAAAGCCCGCAACACAGGAAAGAAAATGGCCCACCCGCCGGTAAGCAAAGATTTGAATAAAGAACATCATCGTGATACCGGTGGGTATCCGGAGATGGATTTTTTATATGAAGAAGATGGCGAAATAGACGCTTTTGACGAAGATTTTATTAGTGAAATAATATTCAGGGACACGGGAAAAAGAGAACCCTCTACGGAAAGAAAAGGGAGGGGATACGAAGAAAGGACGGCAGGCATGGACGCCAACGCCGAGATAACGCAGCAGTTCACGGAGATTGCCGAAACCATCCCGGAAGAGAGGCGGGAAGAAGCACTGCAACTGCTAAGGGAGTTCGCGGAAACAACGAAACATCAGCCGCCAAAGCCACTACCTGCCGATCAAGCCGCCATGAAGGCCATGAAGATCGAGACCTATCGCGAGTACAAGAAACGCACCGGCTCGACGGACGGCCGAGCGTGCCTTAAAGCAAACTGGAAGGACTATCTCAAAGCCTTCCGCCCGGCTCTGGACCGAGATTACATGTGTCAGGCAGACCTAGCGAGGCTGGACAGGAAACTGTTGGAAAGGCTGAGACATACGACCACGGCGGAGGAATTGGGAACCTTCTTACCTTCCCTGAAGGACTTCAACAGGCAACAAGTCGCGGCAATGTCTGAAAAAGAGATCAAAGAAGCGTACAGGAAGAAAAACTTAGTAAACCGGCACTTAGACGCAGCGTAAAATCAGGATGGAGTTTTTTTGTCAAATAGGTTAGAAACTTTGTCACATTTTTGGATTTTTCGGCTAGACTTCCCCCTAAACACCAAACGGCAGGCAAAACCGGTGGTGGATCGGAAAATTTCCCTGGGAATCCTCCAGAATCCGCCGTCCTTCGCTCCTGCCGTGGTCGTGCTGAAACCAGGCCCGCTCGGGCCGACTGCAAAGGGGAGTCCTTACGATGTCGAACGAACCCACGAAGGTTTCGCCCTTCCAAAAAAACCTCCTGGGGCTGGCAACAGTGATCGCAGCCATGGCCGCGCTGCTTTCCGCGGGGCAGCTCTACGCGCTGATGTTCGAGCCCCTGTACAACTACGCCCTGGATACCTTCTACAACCACAACGTGGCGCAGCTCTTTGCCTATGCCTTTATCGGCCTGAGCTCGGCGGCGGTGTTCTTTATCGCGCGGATCGTACTGTATTTCGGCCTTACGGTCCTGGCTGAAAACGTCCTTTACCGCCTCGCGTTTGCCTGATCCCCGAATAGGGAAGGGGGTCGGCGTTTAAACAACAGAAAGGCGAGGTAACTATGAATGCAAACACTTGGCTTGTTGTAGCGGGCGGGGCTGGCTTTTTCCTGATGATGGCTTGGGCAGGAGTAGCGGTGCGCTCGGCATGGTTAGAGAAGCAAGAGGACATCGCAAGGCGGCAAACGCTAAAGGAAGAGGTCGAGCAAAGGGAAAAGGAAGAAGCCGAGCAAAGAAAAAAGGAGAATCTTGATCGGGCCGTGAAGTCGATTGAACAACTCATATCCGGTAAGAAGTAATGAGAAACAGCCTAACGAAACCGAGGTAAGGCAACGATGAGTATTATTAACGTGATTGTCCTGGTCGTGGTCACATATTTGGTCCTGATGGGGGCTTTGTACGGTGTGTCGTTGGCATTGAATGAGAAGAAAGACGCTATCGCAAGGCGACAGAGGCTAAAGGAAGAGGCGGAGAAAAAGGAACGAGAAAACCTTGAGCAGGCCGTGACATCCATTGAACGGCTCATGGCCGGTGAGCAGTGAGGCGCTTATGAAACAGACTGTCCTTTTCATGATGGCGGGTCTGATGGTGGTTTCCCTGACGGGCTGCAACGAGCAGGCAAAGCAAATGCAGCTCAACAAACAGTGGCATGAACGTGAATTGGTGCGCATGCAGCACGATCAGCAACGCAGGCTCGCCGCAATGGACGCACAAAACAAGCTCGAAGTGGCAAGAATCGACGGGGAAACCCGGGTTCGCCAAACCATCGAGAACAACAGAACGCGTGAGGCCATTTGGAAAAAACTTGGGCCGGTTCTTGCGCTTCTCGCGGCAGGCACGATCAGCTTTTACTTCTGGATGAAAAAACAAACGGGCGTGGAACTGCGCGAGATCGACAAGGAGGAAGCCGTCGCCATCGCCAAGGCGCGCTGCGAAGCGATTACGAAGGCCATTGCGCTGCTCCCGGAGAACGAGCGCACGCCGCTTTTGGAGAAATGGGCCGAAAAGGGCGGCGGGCCGCTCGCGCTAGAGCATAGGGTTTAAAACGCCATGAGCGACTTTAACGAACAACACCGCTACGGCCGGGCGGATTGGGCCACAATGGAGCAAATCTACCGGGCAGGGCTGCTCGCGGGCCGGGGGCCATACCTAGCGCACACCCCGGACGGCCGCCACGCCCTGACGCTGCCGACTGACGGCCATGTGGCCTATATCGGGGGCGTGGGTAGCGGGAAAAGCGCCGGATGGTATTTGATCAACCAGTGCGGCCAGTACCTTGTCGAAGGTGACGGGCAAGCCTCAAATTCGGTGGACCTGGACTTGCGCGGTGACCTCACGGCCGTGAGCACGATTGCGGCCACGAAAGACGGGATCGAGCAATATAGCTGGAACCCGGCGGGCGTTGCCTGGGCTCCACAGCTCCGCACGACCGGATGGGACCATTTGAGGCTGGAGCCCCGCGGTGATTGCCTATAACCGTGATGCGGTGTCCAACCTGCTCCCGTTAAGCATTGACCGGGGCGGGCGCTCCAAGTGGTGGGAACAGGACGCGCAGGAGTGGGCAACGCAAATAAACCTCTCGGTGATCGAGCGCTACAGTAAAACCTCGATGCCGAAGCTCTACCGGAAGATCAACTCCATAGAGGGCGATCTAGACGCCTGGATCGATCACCTGGAGTTCATGGGAAAAAGCCGGTTCATGGAGGTGCGCCGCTGTGCCGGGACCATCATGGATAAGCAAAAAGAGGGCAGGGAGGGCTTTACCGCGCCGATGTCGCACCTCTACGCATCGCTGAATTTTTTGCAGGACCCACGCATTCAAAACGCACTGGAAGAAGATGATTTTTCCATGGGGGATGTTGTTGACGACACCCGCCGCGTGCGGATCAAGCTGATCGTGCCGATAGAGTATTTGCGCCAGTGGGCTCCGGCGATCCGCGCGTTGATTGGATCAACCATTATTCAAAAGCTGCGAAAACCGGAAGCCAGGAGGGTCACGTTCCAAGTCGATGAGTGCGGGCAACTCGGCGCATTCCCGGCGATCCGCCAGCTTTACAGCTTCGGACGCGGAGCGGGCTGCCGGGCGCTCTGTGCCTGGCAGAGCACGGGACAGATGATGGAGGCGTTCGGCATGGAGGGCTACCAGGAGATCATGAACAGCGCCCAGGTGCGCATGTTCAAGGGGGTGCGGGATATCGCAACGGCGGGCGTGGTGTCTCGGATGCTGGGCACCCAAACGCTTCACTACGACGACAGCTTGAAGCAAGCCGACGCCAGGCGGCAAAAGCGCAAGGCGCTGCGGCGCATGATAGACGGGGAAGATCCGTTCGAGATCGCCCACGAGATCCGCCATTTTAAAAACGCTGCGGAGCATCGCACCAAACAGGCGCGGGATCTGATGACGGAATCCGAGGTCCTGAACCTTGATCGCAATAAGCTGATTATCTTCTTCTCCGACCTAGATGTGGACCCGGTCCAGGCGACGTCCTATTTGTATTTTCAGCGTCCGGAACTCGCGGGCCGCTACCTCGACAACCCGTTCCATGAGAAAGGGCGGGTAAAAATCCAGGGCCGTTTTAGTAGCACCTGGGCACCGGTGGTAACCGAAGCAGTGCCCCGCAAATACGCGCACCTGCCGCAATACGCCTCCGGCCAGTGGCGCTACGTGAAAGGCTACCGGCCTTAAGCGGGTGAACGCGTGAGCAGCGATACACCTGGTCGGCTCGAAGGCGACTTCGCCGCCGCGCAACAGGCCCCGGAGCCGAAGACGGAGCAGGAACGCTCCACTGTCACGCGGGCGCAGCTCGAAGCCCTGAAGAAAAACCGCACGCAGCCGCACGCGCAATTAACCCTGGACCCGCCGGGAACCACGGCAAAGCGGTTCCGTCACGAGATGGAGAAAAGGAAGCAGGAGAGGATTTCCTACATGGAAGAGCGCCTGGACAGGATGCGGCACAAGTCCCGCGATGACTTCAACATGACGCAGCAACATCAGGACATGAAGGACCGGGAACGGGACCGGTGACGAATTTTCTTGCGCGGGCAATTCCTTTTCCCGTAGCTTGGAACTATGAGGAAGTTTCTAACGCAAAAGGATGTTGAAGCCTATCTCGAACAGGAAACCCGCTCGGTGCGCCTGCCCGGCGGCAGGCAAAAAGAGCTGACTTGCTCGCGCCTGACCTGGCGCAACCTGGAAGGGCTGCTGTCCGAGAAAATCTGCACGGAAGAATATCTCAGCGGCACGGCGGAGAGGATCGCCAGGGAAACGGGAAAAAGCCTGCCGGAGTGCCTTAGCTGGGTCATCGGCTATGCCTTCGGGGAAATGAAGCCCCTGTATCATGAAGGCGTTCCGGCGGCCATCAGCCTGCCGGTAGATTAGGGAACGCTCAGCGCTCCCGCGAGGGGCCGCGATCCTTGCCCCGGTCGCGTGACCTTCGTTCGCGCATCTTTTCCCTGAAGTCTTCCACCTTGCTCTTATGGTCATCGTTGGCGGGGCTCGAGTCCGGGGTATCCGGGCGGCTACGCTCGCCGATGGCCTTCCTGAACGCCTCAACGGACCTGGAGCGCTTCTCTTGTACCGGTGGTCCCTGACTGCCCGGAGCAGGGGAGGGCGGTTCGCGCGGTTGACTACGCCGCTTGTCTTCATCGCGCAAAGCGTCTTCCAATCGCTTGCGCTCCTGCTTGTCTGCGGGAGGCCGGTGCTTAAGCGTTTCTTCGATGTTGCGGCGCTGCTGCCCGAAAATCTTTTCCTTGCGGTCGGCTTCCGCCTGCGCCTTCGCCTCGGCTTCGCGCTGCGCGTCGAGCTGGTCGGCAAAGCTGCCCAAGCGCCTGATCCTCGATGCCGCCGCTTGCAGTGTTCGGCGGCTTCCTTCCGCGAGGCGCTGACGCTGCTGGCGGCTGGCTTCCGCAATACGTGACAGCGAGCGTTGAAACTCCTGGGCAAGAGCCGAACGTTCGCGGTCCTCGCCGGTCTTGCTCTCGCGCTGTGTTTCGCCTGGGGGGCGCGTTTCCGGCTCCTTGGCGGGCTTTGAGCGCGCGCGACGTTTGGGCGATTTGGCCTTGCGGTTGAACGCCTCCCTCCCGGCGCGGCTTTCTTCCTTCGCAATGGCCGCTTCGATAATCGACTTTTCCCAGTCCTGGTTGTGCCGGTCGCGGTCATAGACTTGGTCCGGCTCTTTTTCTTTTCCTACCGCCTTTTTCTCTCCCTGCTTCCGTTCCTGCTGTTGCTTGGGATCGTCCTGGCGCCCCTCCTGCTGGCGTTGCTTCGCCTGCTCCACGTCCGGCAGGCGCGTCAAATCCAGATCGGACAAACGGGCCTTGATGTCGGCGGCCTTCACGCCATAGAGCTGACGCGCCGGATTGATGGCCTTGCCGTGGGGGTCCATCACCACAACGCGCTTGTTGCCACGCGCAAGGACATAGCCGCGCTCGGCCAGGGCCGCTTGAAATGCACGCCCGCTGTCGGAGCGCTCCCAGGCGTCCTGGATCACGGCGTCCCGGTGCCGGGGCTTCTTTCCCTGCTCAAGGGCGCGGTTGTTCTCCACACGCTTTTCGCAGCGAATCTTGCCCTGGTTGAACTCGTATTCCATCGCCCAGGACGAAAGCGAGCGCTTGCTGTGCGAAAGCGTGTTCATCTTGCCGGTTTCGGGATCGACCCGGTTCACCAGAAGATGAATATGCCGATGCTCCTGGTCGTTGTGACACACGAAAAGCGTTTGGTGTTTTTCCAGACCGAGGCGCTGCAATACCGACTGCCCGGCACCGATCATTTCCGCCCGGTCCGGCTCTTCATCCTTGGCCCAGGACAGGGACAAATGGAAGCTCGGCTTTTCCTGCTTGCGGCCCTGGCGCGACCCGCCCGCCTGCTCTTTGAGGTCCTGGGCGTGCATCGCGCTAAAGGCCATTTCCTTATAGGCGCGCGCGGCGTTTGTGGTGTCGCAATTCTCCAGGTGAACCCACTCGACCCGTTCGGAGGTCCGCGCCCCCTTGTCATGCAACAAATACTCGGATGCGCTCTTGAAGCTGCGGCCCGTTTGCTGTTTGGTTATCACGCCCCGTAATCCTTACCTGGCAGCGTCCAGGATTTCATGAATACGCCCGAGAACAGGGGGCAGGCCGCGCGGTGTCTTGCCCTTCGCGTTGCCCTTGTGCGTCTTGGAATTCAAAAACCCGCCCAGATCGCGCAGTTCGTCAAAATGCGGAAACGCCTGCTCATGAATTTGGCGGATCACAACGCGCCCGCCGGTGAGCATCTCGCGGGCATAGTCCGAGACGCTTTTCCCGCTGCCCTTGGCCAGGGCCTTGATAACGTGCTGCTGCTGTTCGCTCACGCGGACACGGCGCATTTTCGTTCGGTCCTCGGGCTCGGCGTCGTCGTCAGAAAACTCGGCGTCGATGGCCTCTTCAACAATCGGGGAAACGCGCGCCTTTAACTGCGAAACCGCATCGTGAACGCGCGCGGCGTCTGGAAGCGCCAACAACTGGCCCAGGTTCACACCAATGCGCATAAGTTGAAGCACGGCCAGGGGGTCGAGGACTTCGCGTTCGCGCGTTTCTATCGGGCCGCAGATCAGAAGATGGCGCGCATAATCGGAAAAGCTCAAGCGCGCCGCGCGGGCACGCGCGGTAATCTCCGCGTCTTCCAGATTGGAAACGCGAAAGGTTACGAACGGGCGGCGCTTCGATGGCGCTGTCTGCTTTTGTCTCGGCATGGCTGCGGACGATGCGATTTCGATAACGATGGCCGCCGAATGGCGGACCGGACGGGGGGATTGAACGGGGGGCTGCGCCCCCCTTCACAAGATTGTTTATGGAACACGGGTGATCGCTTGCGAATCACTTGTGGTACATAAACACATCTTGCTTCCCCTCTGCCGACGATGATACCAGATGCCATAACACGGCTTCCAGACAAGCGCGGAGTTATCCCGATGTTTTTGCAGGCGCTACCGCTCCCTGGCAACGCCGATGCTCATCCATGGGCCTGGGCGATGCTACCCGCCGGTGCGCGCATTGCCACAAGGCAAGCGAATGCTTTAGCCTATCGGCGTCCACGAAGGCCGCGAAGAGGGCGCGCATGTGAAAGGCAGAGAGACGGCACGGCTGGCGAAGCTCCAGGAGCAGCAAAAGGAGCTGGCGGAAAAAATCAGGCAGGAGCGGGCAAAGCTCAAAGACGAAGAGAAGAAACGCGATGCTACGCGCAAGACAATCCTGGGTGGCCTGGTGCTCAAGTACTACGAGGAAAACGCGGAAGTGAAAGCCTGGGTCGATGCCCTGCTCGATGCCAAGGTCCGGGGAAACAAGAACCGCGCCCTGTTCGGACTTGCGCCCGCGCCGGAAAAAAGCGGATAGGGCAGGGGGCTACGCGGCGTCGGCGGGAAGCTTGGGTTTCAACATCGAAACCAGCTCTTCCATGATGGCGATCTGAACGCCCAACTGCTCGCACATCAACTTGTCCACCGTGTCAGCGCTGTCGATGGCATAAGGCTGCGACACGTCTTTGAGTTCCTGCAAATGCTCCTGAGCATATTCCAGGGACTCGACGATCAGGGAAAGCGTTTCGACGGGCAAACTAACGAGCCGCGCGGACGGATGGGATGAGGGTGGCTGCTGCATGACAATCTTTTCCTTGGGTTGAACCACAAAAGAACCAGATTCGCGCGGCAATTGAAAGAAATACTCCGCCGCAGCGGCGCAGGGCGCGCGTCAGAAAAAAGGCCCGGTCGGCGTTTGCCAACCGGGCCATGGTGGCGAGGCTTAAGCGGCTTCTTCACCGTCCTCGCGCTCCTTGGGCGGGAGAAGGAGGATTTCGCCGTTAACCGGGAAGGCAAAGAGCTTAACCTTGGCCCCGCCTTTGCTGTTGCTCCAGGCAACCCCGACGCGGTGATAGAAGGACTTGTCGCCGACTTCATCGACTTGGTAGGCCACAAGGTCGGGGGCTTTGTTTTTGGTTTCCTCTGTCATGGTTTTTTCCTTTCGTTTTTCAGTTGAACCAATCGCGTAACGCGATGACGGCAACATCGCCGGGTCCGCCTTGTCCACGGTGCAACCCCCTACACGGTTTCTTGGTGCGGACCGGGGGTTGCACCGTGGACAGGACCGGGCAGGGTTGCGGCATGGCTTCGCGTTGGTTCAACCTAAGAAAACGACAAGAGCACAAAAAACGGCTCGAAGGAAACGAAAAAAAACAGGCCGCGCACCGGGGCAAAAAGACGGAAGAGGGCAGGGGAGGCGCGGGATAAGGCGTCCGCTATCGCGGACAAATTGATTTCACTGGGGGGCTCATCGCCGCCCCCCAGACCCCCGCTAGGATATTTCTACAACGATGATTTCAGGGGGCGGGGACCTGAGAAGGCCGCGCCCTGGTCGTCAGACCAAGGCGCGGGCCGGGGGCTGATTCCGGGGCAAATCGGCGGAAAAACGCGCTCTCTCGCGGATTTGAGCAAAGTTTTCCGGGGTAACGGACGCTGCGCGAAGCGACAGACGCGGGTTTATGGGAAAAAACAGGGTCAGAACGGCATAAGGCGCTCTGCCGGGGTGTAGCAGAAGGGACCGCCCTCAGCGCCTACGGCGGCCCGCCAGTCCTCATCCTCGATCATGGCGGCGCGGGTCATCAACGGGAAATAGTGTTCGGACACTTCCCCGAACCTGGTGCGTATCACAACCCCGCCTTTGTCCTCTGGTGATAGCCTTTCCATGGCGCGCGCTTTTCCGTTTTTTGTTGACAACCCATTAAGAAATAGGCGATACAATGAAATAAAGACGGGCCGTCCACTCCCGCAAAGAAACGGACGACCCTAAGTTTGGTTACGAAATCAACAGGGTTAATTCAATCCTGCCAATCCGTAGGAACAGGGCCAGAAATGGCCCTTTTCTTTTGGTCAATGTCACCACCTCCTTTCCTGTTATCAGTCTCCAGCTTTTTATGAGCGTGTGAGACTGAAAAGGCGGAAGTGTGGCACGGCCTCAACCAAACCTGATATTACCTTTACCGGTTTGCTGGTGCTTTGCCAAATAAAAACCCCGCCGATCCGAAGAAAGGCGGGGCGATGGTGTTTTATCACCGTTGGCGGTCATCGCCGTCCCCGGCTGTACCGCAAGATCGAGACTAACGCATAGCAAGCCAGGGCGGCAAGGAAAAAAGGGCCGGAGAAATCCGGCCCTGAGCGGAGCTTCAGTATTCCTCGGCGAGCATGATAGTCAACACGCGCACCGTCTGGGATGTATCGGCAGGGTCCTCGCTGCCGTGCTTCATGTCCAGGGCGTAGTAGTCGATCTTCCAGAAGATTTTCTGCTGGCGGTAGGTGAAGGCTCCGAAGTCGTGTTCACCGTAAGGATCGTTGTCCTCGGTGAAGTCGTCGAAGTCCCGCACGCGGGCCATGATCTCGATCTGATCGGTTGGCGGTAGGGCAGAAACCCCCCGCGACTGAAATATCCGGTCGTGTGAGGTGCCGAAAAACGGCACCTGAACCCGCGCGCGCAGCGCATCGTTAAGGCCGCGAATTTTGATCCGGCGTTCGAACTCGCGGGCGCATTCCTCCGGCGTGTCTCCGGCCTCCTGGGCGGCGGCTACCTCGTCGATGTCGCGCTGCTCCGTCAGCTTGCCGGTGCTGGCCTCGATCAGGTCGTCCACGGCGTTCAGATAGTCGATAAAGGGTTTTTCGTTCCATTGGCTCATTGCATTTCTCCTTTGCCTGTTGGTTGCGAACATGGCGCGGGAGAAAGCCGGGGCATAAGCCGCAGCGGTCATGCCCCACACGGTCTTTTGGTGCGGACCGGGCATTGACCGCCAGGCGGCCCCGGCAACGATCAAGTCTGTTTGCAACCGGCAGAAGGGAGACGCGGGCAGTAGGAAAAGAAAGAGTTTACGCGGCGTTTGATTCCGCTTGTGCGAGGATCGCTTTTAACTGGTCGGGCGTGTAACGGCGCTGCGGAATGCGAAGGAGACGCACGCCAGCACGGCGCATGGCGTTATTCAGGAATGCATCACGAGCACGGCGCTTGGGCAGTGCATGGCTTTTGTCGTCCAGTTCGATGCAGATTTTAATATCGGCGCTGCGCGGGTCGATCAGGACAAAGTCAATATGCCATGTGGCAACGCGCCAGCCGCCCGCCTTCCAGGTCACAGGATCGCAACTAATGATATCGGCAACGCGGACCTTGGGGCACACGTCGTAGCCCGGTGCGGCCTGCTTGAGTATTCGATAAAACGGCTTCTCGCCTTTCGTCAGTAACGAAGAGCACGGGCGAAAGCGCAGGCGCTTGGGCGGCCTGTAGAGAATATAAAAAAGCGCGAGAAACAAAACGGCTCCGCCGCACAACGATACAACATCCATGAAACCACTTTGTCATGCGCCGCGAAGCGGGGCAATGTGTTTTCGCGGCACTTTTCATAGTGACACTTATCACGCTTTTGTTTTTGGTTGCGCAACCAACGATTTTTAGATATGGAAATGCGGGGATAGAAAAAGAAAGAAGAATGGATGCTGCAAAAGGAGTTTCATTTCCGCTCGCTGATGGTCAAGGATGAGGAAGGAAAATATCGCCTCGCCTCACCCGATGAGATCATCGAAGCCGCCCTCGACGAGATGAAACGGCGTTATCGTCGTGGCACGACGATCAGCTCACCACAGGACACAAAGGCTTTCCTACAGCTCCGCCTCGGCCATCTGGAACATGAGGTCTTCGCGGTGCTCTGGCTCGACAACAGACACCGGCTGATAGCCTTCGAAGAACTCTTCCGGGGCACCATCGACGGGGCGAGCGTGCACCCGCGCGAGGTGGTCAAGTCCGCAATGCGCCATAACGCCGCTGCGGCCATCTTCGCCCATAACCACCCTTCTGGTCTGGCCGAACCGAGCCAAGCCGATCAGCGGATCACGCAACGTCTGCAAGAGGCCCTTGGCGTGGTGGACGTGAAGACTTTGGATCATGTCATCGTCGGCGCGGATACCTGCTCCTTTGCGGAACGCGGATTGCTCTAGTTTTAGCGCAAATCTTGCGAAAAATTCTTCCCAACCCTCTGGGAATCTAGGGCGGAAAGGGTTAAGATCTCTGCAACTTGGTACATTTCTGCAGCGCCATGACAAGAAGCAGGATCGTTCTCGAAACCTCCGATCAGGCGAAAAGCGCCCTAGCAAAAAACGCTGATCTCCAAGGAGAAACTGTTTCCGATTGGTTTCACGAACAAGTGAATTTAGCGATACCTGGGGCACAAAGATCTTTTGTGGATACACCCCCGGAAATTGCTAACCCCGCAGTTTTTTTCGATAGTGCAAGCGTTCTTCCAAGCCTTCAGGAGGAAAATTGGGCTTTTACTGATGACGACACGCGTTACCTAACGCACGATCTGCATCCCTACCCCGCAAAGTATATCCCTCAGATCCCTGCTCACTTAATCGCACGCCTTTCTGTGCGTGGCGACGTGGTCCTAGACCCATTTGGTGGCAGCGGAACTACTGCCGTAGAAGCGGTTCGCATGGGGCGTCGCGCAATTTCTCTCGACGCGAATCCTCTTGCGAGCCTCATCGGCCGCGTAAAAACGGGATTTATGATACCGGATACACGCACCGATCTTGAGCAATTGATCGCGGCTGTCGAGGGACATTTGACCCATCGTCACACCAACGTTGCGAGTTGGTCGGACGGCATATCATCACGCTTTTCTCGTTATATCCCTGATATCCCTAATATCGATAAATGGTTCTCCCCAACGGCGGCTGCGGAACTCGCGTTACTTCGTTTTTTGATAGATGAAACTACAACAGCTCTTGCGCGAGATGTTGCGTTGCTTGCTCTATCACGCATAGTCGTACGGGTGAGCTATCAGGATTCAGAGACAAGATACGTTTCGGTTCACAAAGATATTTCTCCTACTTTCACACTGCGGGCGTATCTAGAAGCACTGCGTACACTCGTACGCCGCCTTGAAGCAGCCGCTCAGGAGTTCCAGTATGCCGACGCTCGCTTTCTTATCGGTGACTGTCGCTATGATCTGGTTTCTTCTATCGGCGAGAATACGATCGACCTACTCGTTACATCACCACCTTACCCAAATGCAACAGATTACCATCTTTACCACCGATTCAGATTATTCTGGCTCGGATACGATCCTCGAAAACTTGGCACTATAGAGATCGGATCCCACCTTCGACATCAGCGGAATTGTTCAGGTTTCGAGGAGTATGAGCACGATATGCGGTTGAGTATTGATGGATGCTTCCGCGTGCTACAACCGGGACGGTACGCCGTCTTTGTCGTTGGCGATGCGTTGTTCAAAGGAAAGGTATTCTCTACGTCGGATGCTTTGTGCAAACTTGCAAGATCTACTGGTTTCTCTGTTGCCGACGTCATTGGTAGACCCGTTCATGAAACAAAACGCTCTTTCGCTAAGCCCGCTCGACGAGCACGAGCAGAACAGCTTGTCATCCTGCAAAAACCAAACAAAGCAGTTACAGTAGTTATTAACCCGCCATCATACAAAATGTGGCATTTTGAGGGACGCCTTCGTCACATGGAAATCGCGCGCCTTACAGGAACGACAACATTCTCAGGCCCTTCATCTTCTCCTATTTCCCTTTCTCTATGTCAACCAGCTCTGTGGAATGTTCGCCGCCTAACTTTTTCTAGAGGATTCATGATAGGAAGGGATGCAAACAAGGCTCAGGATACTTGGCAGAAGGTTCTTGAGAATGGTGACGCAAATGCAGGACGCCGAAAAGATCCTAAATATGTCACGCATGGAATACACCCTTTCAAGGGAAAGTTCTATCCGCAACTTGCGAAATCTCTACTCAACTATTCCGGTGCACCGCTCGGCGGTCTAGTTTTCGATCCCTTCTGTGGAAGCGGAACTTTCTTGCTTGAAGGAATGCTAAATGGATTTTCCGCACATGGGTGCGACCTGAATCCTTTGTCATCCAAGATCGCTCGCGCCAAAACGGGAATTGTATGTGTCCCACGAAATTTAACAGAATTAGCGATCCGCTCTTTAATAGAACGCTTGGCAAGTCGCCGCATTGACGTACCTAGGGCGCTTGACAATTTTTCCGAAAAAAATCATGAAGAACTCAAAAGATGGTTTCCTCTTCCTGTTCTATGGAAACTCAACTGGATTCTCGGACAGTCACGCCTGTTTGGAGATCCGGCGCTTGTGGATTTCTTCGAAGTTATCGTAAGCAGTATTATTCGTGATGTATCTCACCAAGATCCTACGGACCTCCGCATCCGGCGCAGAAAGGAGCCTCTGACGGATGCTCCTGTCTTTGATCTGTTTCGTGAGAAATTACAACAGCAATATCATCGCCTACAACAATACTGGTCCGTCGCGGGGCGGCAGCCCGGCCCCTTGATTCCGCCAACCGTTCATCACGGAGACTCCCGTCTTGAAGAGACGATGGATGCCCTTGGCCTTTCGGGCGAGTCCATCGACTGCGTCGTTACAAGCCCCCCATATGCCACGGCCCTTCCGTATATAGACACGGATAGACTCTCGCTACTCGCGGTCATGGACGTTCCCTCCCCAACACGAACCGCTCTAGAGAAGGAGCTGACCGGGTCCCGCGAGATTGCAAAACGCACGAGGTTGTCTCTTGAGGAAGAACTACAATCTCCGGATGCTAGAGAGATATTGCCAGATCGCGTTCTGTCTGCTATTCGCAGCATATACCGCGCCAATACGTCTGAAGAAGTTGGTTTTCGGCGCGCTAACGTCGCAGCACTGCTATGGCGCTATTTCGTAGATATGCGAAGCAACCTCCTACAGACGGCTCGCGTCATGAAATCCGGCGCAAAAGCGTTTTATATTGTTGGTGATAGTCGCACAAAAGCCGGTGCTAACTGGGTAGCAATAGAGACTTGCCGACACATTACTGACATTGGAGAGATGCTAGGTTTAAGAAATATCGAGAACCTATCGATCGACGTAACCACTGAGAACTACAAACACATTAAGAACGCGATAACCAGCAATCAGATTATTATTTTCGAGAAAGTTTAGAACCATCCATATCGTCTCGCTACAGAACCACCGCCAGGCATTTTCTGATTACACACCGCAAGCCAATCAGAATAGTCCGGGCTTTCTGGAGTATGAATGGTAATCTCGTAATCAATATCCGAATCTTCGCTTATTTCCATTATCATTATGGAATATTCTGGAACAATGGTAACTAGCGGTGACGCTGTGATTCGTATCTCGCTCTTCTTTTCGTAGTAAACAGTGTTAAGGGGATAGCCTGATAGGGTACTAATTGGAGAAGAGCTTGCACCAAACACAATAATGTTGACGACAGGATCTGGATCCCGTTGAGGATAAGATGGATTTCCTGCTTTTTTCGGAGTTGTCGCCCCATTAAAAGGCCACTTGAAAAAACTAGGATTTTGCAGCGCGGCTGTTACGCTTAAGAATATCTCACCGTTATGGTGAGGTTTTATCTGTATTGCAAACCCTTTCGCCGCGGCAGATCGCTTCAATTTAGGTTTATGCGATGCCGTAGCACCCTTGCTCTCTTTCGGATTTGCTAAAACATTACGCGGCAGCGGACTTTGAGGTTTTACAACAAGCCCAGAACGTGATAGACGTGGCGTTTTACCCTTTGAAATGTTTGCTGTTTTCTGCATGGCACGTTCTGATAGAACAACGCCACTGGCAAAAAGGTCCTCTAGCTTCTTTTTATCAAGTGGATAGGTAGCAGGACAGTTATCTGGAAGTAAGTCTGTCCATGCATCTTCGAAAGGCTGAAGAATATCAGCGTCCTCTGGCAAAGAAACATCAACACAGATTGCTGCCTCGAAATTCGTCTCAGTACCTCCAACCGTCAGGTTATTAGAACCGAGGAATAATCGGGCAGAATTCTCTCCTTTAAATAAATAAAGTTTCGGATGGAAGGTTATTCCAGATTCTTGTGCAACGTACACCTTGTCAAATAAGTCGAGGGCAAGATCAAGAAAGTCGTAACTTGTACCGGCCTGATCTATCCCAAAGATAGCGTCGATTGTATTTCCTTCTTTGCGCCAGCTCTTAATATCATCTTGAAGTCGATAGACAGGGCCGGATTTCGCGTAAGCAACGATAAGCCGTAAGCTAGAAAAAGCTGGATCCGTAAGAGCGGTCCGCAAATCTCCAAGAAGCCGTCTGGATCCGGCTGGTTGGTCTAGAGGCTTGATCAGAGAGATCGTTGCCATGGCATTGGAGGATATGCGTCACAGATTACTGTTCACGCGGATAATACCGCCTACCCCCTGTCTCCCGCACACATAACTACCAACTCTCCCTCAGTCCGGCTCGTGTGCGCTGCGCTTTTTGTTCCTCTCCCTACAACCATCCGTGCTAGCAGCAGAATCCAAAGAGATGGATGGGTTCGCATTTTACGAAGGGAAGATCAGGCACTACTGCAGATTTTTGGCAGTTTGCGCCACCCATCTGATACAGAAATACTAATTCTGTTGTCGCCTGCCATGCGTGCAGTCGATCCCTGCCTGTAACAGGGACGTCTTTCCGGCGCCCGAAAGAGAATGGAGCACACTTATGCGCTTGAAGACGAGCATGTCGCGAAGTCCGTCGATGTCTAGATACCGTCCGAAAAGTGGTTCGCGTGAAAGGGTTTGGGCCAACGAAATGGCGGCTGGTGACAGGAGTGTTGGGTCTACCCCCGATAGGGAGGGCGTCCTTGCCCGTCGGGCTGGTTTACTGTGTTATTTCCAGGATGACCGCGACGAGCGTTGCTAGCGCGGCGAGTAATTGCAACCCATGCACTACAGACATAAACGTACCTCCTATATCGCATCTCCAAGATGCTTGCGCAGAATTGCGTTCCGCGCTTGACCAAGGGTGCCTTTGGCACCGTAATCCCAAGCCGCGAAGCCTCGACCCAGTAGAAGTTGCAGCTTGTCTCCGCCCGCAGCAGGAGCCAGGTTGCACATAGGTCGTAAACGGTCCTGATACACTTCTAGCAATTCTGTATCAAAAATTTCCGCCGGCGGCGGCCAAATCGCCGGCCTCGAGTCCCGCCGGCGCGAAAATCAAAGGATTGACCCCCCTGCCCTTTTCCGGTACTGATACAGTTGTTTAAGAACTTCTGTATCAAAAGCGGATTTTTCCATGGATGCACTCGAAACGCTTTTTTACCACGCTCGGGGCGATACCGGCGGTTCCCGGCGCTGCGCCATGTTCCTGCTCTCGCTGTGGAACGGGGATAACTTCAAGGCCGATCTGCAAGAGCTCCTGTACAACGACCCGCAGATATTTCAGGCCATGATCGAGGTCCTGTCCTACCTCTACGAGCACAATCAGCAGCTTTCCAGTCTGGTTTCGGAAAGCGAGATCGAGCCCGTCATGAAGATGTGGGGCAAGGCGTTTTGGGATTCCCCGGAACCCTTCCCTTTCCTGGAGCCGTAAACAAGGAGCGAGCGCACATGGATTTATTCGACACCCAGGGACACCGGCTTTACCTCAGCGAAAGCGAGCGCGCGGACTTCCTCGAAGCGGCGAGAAACGCGGATCGCTTCGTGCGTACCTTCTGCCTTGTGCTGGCTTACACGGGTTGCAGGATTTCCGAAGCCTTGGCCCTCACGCCCGAGAGCATCGATTTTGCCGGGGGAGCCATCGTTTTTGAAACCCTCAAGAAAAGACGCTCAGGCGTGTACAGGGCGGTTCCGGTGCCCGAGGACGTGCTGGACGCCCTCGACATGGTTCATGGCCTCCAGGGGGCCGGAAAACGCGAAAAAAAGGCCATAGCTGGAAAGCCGCTGTGGGACTGGTCGCGCATGACGGCCTGGCGGCGGGTGAAAGAGGTCATGGATCAGGCCGGAATCAACGAGGGGCCGCATAAATCCCCGAAGGGCCTGCGCCATGGTTTCGGGGTGCATGCGATCTCAAAGGCGGTGCCGCTGAACATGCTTTCAAAATGGATGGGCCATGCCTCCCTTGAGGTCACGGCCATCTATGCAAACGCCGTGGGCGAAGAGCAGCGCAATATTGCCGCACGGATGTGGGAATAATTTAAAATTTCGGCTTGGGAAAGCGCCGCCGAGGCCCGCGAAACCGGGGCTTGAATTTCGGATTGGAAAACTGGCGGTCGTAGCGCCGGACGCGCAAGGCCGCTTTGAAGGACATGGTTAGCGACATTCTTCGAGCCTAGCGCAGATCGAGGGGCAAAAAAACGGACACGGTGCAGACCAGGGGAAGTTATCAAGACAAAAAACGGCCCTCCCCTGCCCTGTTTTTTGAAGACTTCTTTTTCATCAGAAAAAGAGAAAAACCCTTTCCGGCATGGGTAGCCCAAAAGCGGAAGACTGAGCGCTGTCAAGGCTTCGTGCGGTTTTTGCACGAACCCGAAGGGCTTGGCCTTTACAGCGTTCAGACTGGAGTGATCATCCATGCAAAGCCGGAAAAGGGTGTCGCCAATAGCAACGCCGCTTAAAAGTTCATCACTGTTGTTTAAATATCCTAGCGGGGGTGAATGGCCCGGAGCGTAGCGCAGGGCCAGAGGGGGCCGGTAATGAGGCCCCCTTCTAAGTGGTTGTGAGCGATAGCGAACGCCTTGTTAGGGCCGACGTAGGAGGCCAAGGAAAAAGGGTCCGTAGCCGAAGGCTAGGACACCTTTTGAGGGCACAGGAAGTGCCCGCAGAGGCCGCGAAGCGGGGCGACTACAGGATGTAGGAGGGTAGGCGCGCGAGAATGTGCGTCGAAGGTGTGTGAAGTGACGATCGCTGCGGTTGTGCACAGCGGTTAAAAAAGGAAAAAAAGGATAAAGAAAGGAAAGGATAAGGGCGCGGAAAACGCAAAAAAAGACGTAAAAACAAAAAGATAGCGGAAACCTATTGCGGCGTCCGCCTACCACCTAGCACGCAATTGCGGCGTCTACCTACCACTTTTTTGGCCTATTGCGGCGTCTACCTACCACATCTGCGGCGTCTGCCTACCACTTTTTTGGCCTATTGCGGCGTCTGCCTACCACTTTTCGAGCGTTCCAGAGCCGGATAATTTGTCGTAAGAAGGGGAAAAACCGCTATTGCGGCGTCTACCTACCAGGTATTGCAGCGTCCGCCTACCACCTATTGCGGCGTCCGCCTACCACCTATTGCGGCGTCTACCTACCACCTGGTAGAGACTTATGCACAGGAGCGCCCGAGAGGGTCGTGCGGGAGTCTTTCAAGCGCGCGTTGGCGGCCTTCACATCCTTTATAAAGTCGGAGTGGGCTTGGAGACGATACTTTATATCGACGATCTTGCGCCCTGCCCTACGCTCGTCCACGCGCTCCCATGAGAACAGGACCTGACATGCTTGCAGCTCGTCGAAGGACGCTTCCAGGGCCTTGAGATTGTCGTTGGTGCGCTTGTAGGTCAGAAGGCCACTATCGCGCTGTATGGAGGAAAACAGGACTTCGTAGGGGTCCAGGAGGCTGGCGTTGGTGTAGTTGTGAGAAAGCCGCTTGTGCAGCCACCGGGCAAGCTGTGTGGACAGGGACATAAGAACGCCGTAATTGAACTGGCGGTATGTTAGCTCGTTGACGCTCTTGGAAATTAAGGCGGGCAAGCGGGCGACCCAGGTTATAGACGTGTCTTTCAGGTACTTCTGGCGCGTAACACGGGTAACGTCGGAGAGGATCGGAGCGGAGTAGACAGGATCGTCCGTATCGTCGAGAAACAAAGAAACGTGGGTCCTGGAGAGGATGTCTATGGAGCGCTTAATCTCGTCGAGACTTCGGGTTTTACCGCGCGCCTTAAGCTCCTTGCGGACCATCTGAACGGAGAAGCGAACCCAGCTCTCGGCGTTGTCCGTATCGTGAAGGCCGCACTGCTGATCAGCGAAGATTTTTCGGATAACCTCGTCCACAAGCTCTTCGTCGGTGCTGGGATAAAAATCGACATAGCCACCTTTGGTTTTGATCG
>Ga0056135_10000178_pt1 | contig 20695 bp, 18 predicted proteins | sample WorMetG1aBELIZE1_FD_67481 | JGI IMG/M metagenome (GOLD analysis project Ga0056135, IMG submission 67481) | Marine gutless worms symbiont microbial communities from Max Planck institute for Marine Microbiology, Germany - Inanidrilus... ...
CCAAAGCCAAAAACCGCCGCAGCATCTGCCAGTGGCGGCGAATAAACGTCCGCTCTTAATAGAAGCGGACGCCCAAAACACTCTTTCGGACGAGTTTATCAACGATATCGATCAAGTCCGTGCATGACGTAATGGCGGGTGCGGGCCGAGTGCTATTAGACGGGGTCTGGAAAGTTGCCGACCCCTGAACCATTGGCCTCACTAGTCATTTGACGCTCTGGTCCGTTCCCTTCTGGCATCTCGGGCACCAACATAGAACCGATAGATCCCGCCGATCATCAAACAGACACCATAATACACTAACCTGCGAGATTCGATGTCGTCTGGCCAAGAGGCGTAAAAGGCTTCGACGACGAACTACAACCCCAAGCCGAAAATAGTGCCGGACTCCGCTGTGACGTAGGCCCACCAACGCCAACCGGGAAAGTCGCCGCGAGTCATTTCATGGTATTGCTTGATCAAAGTCGGTTTTTCGTCGGGAAGGGCTTCTTTTTTCGGCATCAAATTGCTGTTTCTTCAAACCCACTTTGGGGCTTAAGTGAGGACCCCGTTGATCTAACCGGATTTCGGGAATAACGCCGTGTCGTGCAAATGTTTGTCAAGTTTCAGAGGATTTAGATTTCCCTAACCCGCAGGAGTAGCCGGAGGCCGCCGCTAATCCGCCCGCAACACCCACGCGATTTCCGTCGCCGCGCATTTCCCCTTGAGCCCGCCGGAGACGTCCTTACTGGTGATATGCGAGACGCAGTAGCACCCGTCGTAGTGCCGATGCACCTCCTCGGCCGGCACTGAAAACGGCGGGCCGTCCATGCAGGTCTGGTCGTATTCGAAGCAGATCAGGAACTGCGGCGCCCGCTCCGTGATTGCCGTCAGGTGGGCCGCATAGGCTGCGCGCATGTCTCCGGGGAGCGCGACCAGGGCGGCGCGGTCGTAGACGCCGTCGACGGGGCCGAGGGTGCCGGCATGGATATCGAACATGTCGCCCACGAAGATATCGATGTCCGGCGCCCTGTACCGGGTAAAGGCGCCGAGATCGGTGGTTTCCGGCTCGACGCCGAGCTCCTCGAACAACTGGTCGACGGCGAGAGCGCTGAGCTCGGATCCGGCAACCCGGTAGCCCTGGGACAAGAGCCAGGCGATGTCCCGCGTCTTGCCGCAGAGCGGCAGGAAGACGCGGTTGCCTTCGGCGAGCGACAGGGCGTGAAAATGCTCAACGAGAAGCCCGTTGGCCTCGCCCTCGTGAAAGCCGAGCTCCTGATTTTGCCAGCGTCGATGCCAGAATACCGCGTCCATGGTCACTCCCGTTTCGATTGTCAGTTTACGTCTCTTGGCCTAGGCTACAAATTCAAGTGAACTTGAAGTCAATGGAAAAATGGACAGGCTGGGAACCCTGGACATCGGCGACGTAGCGGCGCGCTCCGGACTGCCGCCGTCGACGCTGCGTTATTACGAGGAGAAGGGACTGATCCGCTCGGTCGGCCGCAACGGGCTGCGCCGGCTGTTCGATGGTGCCGTCCTCGAGCGATTGGCGTTCATTGCTCTTGGCCGCCGGGCGGGTTTCTCACTCGACGAGATCGCCGGCATGTTCTCGACCGAAGGGCGCCTTCAGATCGACCGGGCGCAGCTGCTCGACAAGGCCGACGAGCTGGACAAGGCCATCAAGCAGCTGACCGCCATGCGCGACGGGCTTCGCCACGCCGCCGAGTGCTCGGCGCCCAGCCACATGGAATGTCCGACGTTCCGCCGCCTCATCCGCCTCGCCGGCAAGACCGAGGCGCGGGAACGGCGACAATCGCGCGCTTCGTGAATACGATCCCTCAAAGGACCAACAGATAGACCCCGACACCGGCCAGGGCCGCGCCCATCACCCGGTTGAACCCCTTGAGCCGCGTCTCGCTTCGGATCAGGAACTGAGCCTGGCGCCCAATCACGGCCCAGACGCCGACGCCCGCGTAGCAGATGAAGAAATAGAGCGTGCAGAACAGCGCCAGGCTCGAGAAGTCGTTCTGCGTGGTGAAGGCGGCGATGCCCGAGACGCAGGCGATCCAGGCCTTCGGGTTGAGCCACTGCATGAGGACCCCGTCGGTGAAGCCCGGCCGTTTGCCGTTGCTTTCGGAAAGCGCACCGTCCGCCGTCACCAGCTTGAAAGCCATGTAGAGGATGAAGGCGGCGCCGAGGGCGCCGATCAGGCGCATCAGGTCCGGCGCCGACTCGAGCAACTGGGCGGCACCGAGGCCGAGGACCAGCAGCAGCGCCGTGAAACCGACGGTGGCGCCGGAGACGAAGGGCGGGGTGCGGGCGACACCGTAGTTGGCGCCCGATGTGAGCGTCACGATGTTGACGGGGCCTGGCGTCACAGACATGACCAGTGCGAAGGCGGACATGGCGAGGATCAGGGACATGGCAAGGCGCTCCTTTAAGAGAAGCACCTGTACCATTCCGACTTAAATTCTATAAGATAGGATAATTCGAAATCACTGTTCGAAATACTGGAATTATGCTCGACGACCTGCGCGCCATGACACTGTTCGTCCGCACCGTGGAACTGGGGTCCTTCCGCGCTGCCGCCAAGGCATCGAACCTGTCGCCCTCCGTGGTCAGCCACCACATCCAGCAATTGGAGAAGAAATACGGCGTGGCGCTGCTCTACCGCTCGACCCGCAAGCTGGCACAAACCGACGAGGGGCGGCGTTTTTATGAACGCGCGCGGCAGATGGTCGCGGCCGCCGCCGGCGCCGTCGACGTGCTCACGGGCGAGGCGGCGAGCCCCTACGGCAAGCTCACTGTCTCGCTGCCGGCCGCCCAGGTGCGCGGCGCCATCACCCGCAAGGTCGCCGAGTTCGCCGAACTGCATCCCTACGTGCACCTCAAACTGGTGTGCACCGACGAGCCGGTCGATCTCTTTGCCGGCGGCGTCGATGTGGCGCTCCGGGCCGGCACCCTGAAGGACAGTTCCCTGAAATCGAAACGTGTCGGATCAGTGGGGCGGACCCTCGTCTGCTCGCCGCGCTACTTGGCCAGGAAGGCCGTTCCCGATCATCCGGACGACCTCGCCGGGTGGGACTGGATCCGCCTGACTCATCTGCCTGCGTCGCGCCGCTTCACCCATGCCGACGGCCGGACGGCCGACGTGGATTACGAGGCCCGCATCGAGGCCGACAGCGTTGAGGCCATGTACCAGATGGCGCGCCACGGTCTCGGCCTGGCGACGCCGCCCGACTTTCTCGTGGCCGACGACATCGCCGCCGGGCGGCTCATCGAACTGCTGCCCGACTGGCACTTGCCGGCCATGCCGGTCACCGCCGTGTGGCCGCCCAACGTCCCGGCCGAAAGCCTGACGCTGCGCTTCGTGCATTTTTTGACGGGCGGGGAGGGGGTGGGCGGTCACAGCCCTTCCACGTAGCGGATCATTCGTTGCCGGGTCTTGGCGTCGGGCAGGCGGCCCCTGGACGCGCCCATGTTCTCGATCATGTGTTCGGGCTTCGAGGTCGCCGGGATGGCGCAGGTGACGGCCGGGTGGGAGACGATGAACTTGAGGAAAAATTGCGCCCAGTTGGCACAGTCGAAATCGGCGGCCCAGGGCGGCAGCGGTTTCTGTTCGAAACGGTCGAACAGGTCGCCGCGGCGGAAGGGGCGGTTGATGATGACGGCGAGGCCACGCTCGCGGGCGACCGGCAGGAGGCGATCTTCCGCCTCGCGATCAAGGACATTGTAGGTGAACTGCACGAAGTCGATGGGCTCCGTCTCCATGACCCGGACCAGGTCGTCGTGGCGCCGGCCGTGCGACGTGGTGACGCCGACGTAGCGAAGTTTGCCTTCGGCCTTCATGGCGTACAGCGTCGCCAGGTGGCTTTCCAGGTTGAGCAGGTTGTGGACCTGGAAGAGATCAAATTTGTCGATCCCCCAGAGTCCGTGGGACTCGGCGATCTGTTTCTCGCCGTGCCACTGCATGGGCGTCCACACCTTGGTCGCCGAGAACAGGGTCTTGGTGTCGGGCAGGCGTTCGAGGCAATAACCGATGACCTCTTCCGCCTTGCCGTACATGGGCGACGAATCGATCATGCCGCCGCCGGCGGCGAAGAAGTTGCGCAAGACCGCGACGCGGGCGGCTCGCAGGTGCTCGACGTTGCCGATGTTGAGGGTGATCCAAGTGCCCATGCCGATGACCGGGATCGGCTCGCCGGTTTTCGGGATCGGCCTGGTGCGGGGCCCCGCTTGTGCGCCGAGTGCTGGCAGGCCGAACGGCAGGGTCAGCCCGGCGCCCACGAGGGAGGCGAGGACGGTGCGACGGTCGGTTCCGGAATCGTGATCGTGCATGATGGCTTTCATCTCGGTGACGTTCGTTGAAGTGTCTTCGGAAAGGGGTTGCCGTTCAACGCCCGTCGGGTGATACAGGAGCTCAATTCTGAGTGATCCAACCGAACCCGGGGAGCCCGATCATGGATGCAAGAGCTTTCGTCGAGGACCTTTACCGAAGCATCGATGCCATGGACGCGGAGGCCTTCTCAGGTTTCTTGACCGAAGGGGCCAGCTTCCGCTTCGCCAACGCCGACCCCGTCGTCAGCAAGGACAACGTGCGGGAAGCAGTCGGCGGGTTCTTCTCGATGATCGCCGGCCTGTCGCACCGCCTCGACAACGTCTGGGCCCAGGATGACGATTTGATCAGCAACGGGCAGGTCACCTACAGACGCCACGATGGGTCGGAGCTTTCGGTGCCGTTCGCCACCATCTTCAAACTCGAGGACGGCAAGATCGCCGAATACCTGATCTACGTCGACGCTTCGGCACTCTGAACGCGAACCAGTCCCGTTACCGGCGAGGGTATCGGCAGCGGTCCTGTTTGAGTTGCCAACGGGCGCAACCGTAGATAACACCATTTTAAATTGTTATACTGCCGACACCCATCAACGCCCGCGGCGGGAGGCGACGGGCGCGGCAGTGACCGGGAAGACTTTGCGAATCCGGCGCTTCCATCCTTTGACAACCATCGTGAACAGGGGGGAGACACCGATGGCCGATCATACTTACGACGTGGGGCAGAAATTCGACATGGTGTTCGAGGGCGGCGGCGCCAAGGGCATGGTCTTCGTCGGCGCCCAGAAAGCCCTCGAGAAACGACAGTTCGTCCCGGCGCGAGTGATTGGCACCTCGGCCGGCGCCATCACGGCGACGCTTCTGGCGGCCGGTTATAACGCAAAGATGATGGAAGACGCCATGGCCGAGACCGATGCCGACGGCAAACCTGTTTTCGAAGGGTTTATGGATGCACCTTTGGCCGGGGGATTCACCGAGGATCAAGTGAACGATAGCCTGACGATGGAGCTTCTCGACGCCGTAAAAATGCCTTCATGGCTGGGGCCGCTGGAAAAGAAAGTCGACGCCTGGCTGATCCGCCGCCTGATGAAACACCAAGCCTACAGAACCTTGTTCTCGTTCGTCGAGAGAGGCGGGATCTATGCGGGTAACGCATTTCTCGAGTGGTTCGAAAACAAACTCGACGCGGCGAAAGGTGACGTGAACAGCAAGATGACCCTGGCCGAGTTCGATAAGGCAACCGATATCGACCTGAGTGTCGTCGCATCGAACACGACAAAACGGACAATGATGGTCCTCAACCATCGAACGGCACCCGATTGCCCGGTCGCCTGGGCCGTGCGCATGTCCATGAGCATTCCCTTCGTATGGCAGGAGGTCGTTTGGAAAGAGGAATGGGGGTCGTACCGCGACGTTGATTTAAAATCCGACGGTACCGAAGGTGCCAAGGTTACCGAAGATAAGAGCATTACCAGTGATAGGGTCGTCGATGGCGGTGCGCTGTCAAACTTTCCGATTCGCCTTCTGACCTCGACGGACAAATCCGTTCAGGAGGTGATGGGCAGTAAAGTCGGTCCGGACGACTACCCGACCATCGGTATGCTGATCGACGAAAAGAAGCCGGTCGAGAATTCAGGCGATGAAACCGAAGCCGAGCGGCACCGCAAGTCGAGAATGATCGGGCGTCGCGCCCGTGAGCGGATCAAACGGTTGTTGAACACGATGACAGATGCCCATGACCAAGCCGTCATTAAAGCCCATGAAGACCGAATTTGCCGGCTGCCGGCGAAGGGGTACGGAACCATGGATTTCGACATGAGCGACGAGCGACGCGCTGCTCTGGTCGATGCCGGCGAGAAGGCGATGGATAAATTCTTGAACAAGCTCGTGTCGGAATCGACAACCGTAGCCCACGCCGCAGCCTCCGGGACGGCCGGCTCTTGATTGGAAGCGGTTCACCGCCTACCTGATGAACGGTGAGGCGGAGGCACCAGCGATGGAATCAATGACGGGGGCGGATGGCGAGGCGGACCGGCCGGCGATCGACGGCGCCATCCACAATCCGGGCAACGGCGACCATTTCATGGCCATCAAGCCGGTGACGAGGCGCATTCGGGTCTATCGGGGCGAGCGTCTGATCGCCGATACGGTCGACGCAGTCCGTGTCCTCGAGGTCTACCAAAAGATATACGACCCGGTCGTCTACATACCGCCGAGTGACCTGACGGAGCCGTTGGAGCCGGTCGATAAATCGACCCGATGCCCGCTGAAGGGCAAGGCCGCCTATTTTGCTTTCGACGGCGAGGAGATCGGTTGGTCCTATCCGGAGCCCTTCGAGTTCTCGAAGGCGCTGGCTGGCCTCCATGCCTTCTGGCCCGACAAGGTCAGGATCGTCGAAGGGGAATGAGCGCGCCATGAGCGAAATCCGCCAGGTCGAGCGCACCGTGACCGCGCAGCTGACGAGCGACGGTGCCGGCGTGGCGCTCAGGCGTTCCATCGGCTCGGGCCTCCTGCCCGACCTCGATCCCTTCCTTTTGCTCGACGCCTTCGGCACCGACAGCCCGGACGACTACATCGCCGGCTTCCCCGACCATCCGCACCGGGGCTTCGAAACGGTCACCTACATGCTGGCCGGGCGCATGCGCCACCGCGACAACACGGGCGCCGAGGGGGTCATCGGGCCGGGCGGCGTGCAGTGGATGACCGCGGGGCGCGGCATCGTGAATTCGGAAATGCCGGAGCAGCAAGAGGGCGAGATGCGCGGTTTCCAGCTGTGGGTCAATCTGCCGGCCGCCGACAAGATGAACGAACCGCGCTACCAGAACATCGAACCCGAAGCCGTGCCGGAAATCGCCGTCGACACCGGCGCCATCGTCCGCCTTGTCGCCGGGGCGATCGACGACACGGTCGGCCCGGTCGGGGGTATCGCGGTTGAACCGCTTTACGCGGATATCGAACTCGGTCCCGGTGGCCGCTTCGAGCAGCCGGTGACACCGGGCCACGCCGCCTTCGTCTATCCCTTTGCCGGATCGATCGAGATCGCCGGGCAATCAGTCGACGCCCACGTGCTCGCGGTGCTCGGCGATGGCGACAATGTCGAGCTTACCTCGGAAAACGGTGGCCGCGCCATCCTCGTCGCCGGACGGCCCATCGGCGAGCCGATCGTGCGCTACGGGCCCTTCGTCATGAACACCCGCGACGAGATCCACGCCGCCATCCGTGACTTCCAGACCGGCAACTTCTGACCCTCACCGGTCCGGACCCAGCCCAGGCGAGGGCGGCCGCCGCCCGGCGACGGGCGTTATAAACGGTCACGGTGTCGAGACAGGTTAAGAGCGCTTCTTGCCGCCCAGGTGTTCCATCCAATCCATGGCGTTCGGGAATACCTTGGAGCCGGTGCCGCGGCCGCGGATGGCGCGCGCGCAGTCGTTGCTCTCCTTGGCGCAATCGGAGAAGCCCAGGCACAGGAAACCGGCCATCATGGTCACGTTGACCGCGCAGATGACGCTGAAGATCGCCCCATGGACCAGTATGTTGGAAAACAGCCACGTGAGAATGGTTTGCTGGTGTTCGATGGAAAGCCAGATGGTCATCCAGAACTGCAACACGCCGAGAAAGACGAAGCCGTTGGCGGCCCACTCTTTCTGAAGGCAGAAATTTCTCAGAGGCTTGCATACCGACATGGGGACACCTTTGAAAATTGCGGGTGATCCTAATTACCCTAAATTAATTATGATTACTAGGGGATGATTAAGAAATTCGTATCAACAGTCTTAAACGAAACTCGGACGAACAACAAACAGGGATTTGGGACATTTCGAAATTGACCCTAGGTTCGATGTATTTTTGCAACACATTGTGACACTATTGACCCTATTTATGATCCGACAGAAGCCCGCGCCGACCGGCGGGAAAAAAGAAATAGACCTAAGTTTATGACCCAGCAGAGGATTTCTTAGGACTCCTAAGGATAAGGTGTTTCCTCGCCATCCGGGTGGTTCGACCTGCCATCGAATCGAGACGATGCCCCAAAACTCGCCCCTGATATGCGAAATCGACAGCAATAATCTAAGGTCCCGAACGCCGACGCGACAGCCTGATTTTTCGGGATTCTCATTACGATGAAACCGTGTTTTTCGACACGGGCTCCCGGAAATCAAAAGGACCCAACGCGTCGAGCGTTGGGTCCTCTCTCAAAACTGGCTCCGGCGGTAGGACTCGAACCTACGACAAAGCGGTTAACAGCCGCTTGCTCTACCAACTGAGCTACGCCGGATCAGATGGAGGCGCGGACCGGAATCGAACCGGTGTACACGGCTTTGCAGGCCGCTGCGTAGCCACTCCGCCACCGCGCCCTCCGATCACCGAATACCCGGACGATCTGGCCTCCGCCACCCGTCCCCGGTTACGGGGCAGGGGAACTTAGACGCAGATTTCTCCCGGGTCAAGCGACGGATTGGCCCGAAAAACGCGGTCCGTCGGCGCGCCGTCATCGGCCGCTGGAGTTGATTGTATTGCTAGGCATGACGGCCTATAAATTCCCGAGTGTAAGGCAACTCAACACGGGGGTCCGCATGGATTTCGCCGCTGCCCGCCGCCAAATGGTGGACTGTCAGATTCTTCCCAATCGAGTCGTCGACGAACGTGTGATCGGCGTCATTTCCGAAATGCCCCGCGAGGCGTTCATTCCCGAGCCCAAACGCGGGATCGCCTATGTCGACGAAGCCATATCCATCGGTGATGGGCGCTATGTCATGGAACCGATGGTGATTGCCCGGCTTCTGCAGGCGCTCGAACTCAAGCCGACGGATGTGGCACTGAGCATCGGATGCGGATCCGGATATGCGGTCGGCATTCTGGCCCGTATCGTCGATACCGTGGTCGCCATCGAGCCGGACGGCGGCATGGCGACGCGGGCGACGCAAACGTTGTCTGACTTTGGCGTCGACAACTTCGCCGTTATCGACGCACCCTTGGCCGGCGGGTATGCCGAACAGGCGCCTTACGATGTGATCTTCTTTGACGGCGCCGTGCCTAGCGTTCCGGATGCCATCGCCGATCAATTGGCCGACGGGGGCCGCTTGGCCGCTATCGTTACCGGAGCCGACGGTATCGGCCGGGGCGTCCTTACGACCAATTTCGGCGGCGTTCGGTCGTCACGAGAGATTTTCGATGCCGGGACCCCGTCCTTGCCGGGTTTCGAGACCGAAAGTACGTTCGTTTTCTAAGTAGTAATAGCACTCGGGGCGCCGGATTTTCACGTTTTTATTGGCTTTCCGATTCGCCGGGTTTACCGCTGGTCGACCCTTGTCGATAACCTGGAGCCCAACGTACCCGGGGGTTTGGAGCCACTATTGACCTGCGACTCCCAATCTGGCTCATTTGTCTGCGGCACAATTTCTTGACGGGAATTTTCGGAACATGCTGTTTTTTCTTGAGGCGGGCATAGAAAAACCAAGAAAAGGGATGCGATGTTCATCCGTTTTTTTTGCGGGTGCCGTTGCAGCCACCCTGTCGGTGGGCGGGGCCGCCCCCGCCACCGCCCAGTCATTGACCGACGCGCTGACCGCTGCCTATCTCAACAACCCGACGCTCCTGGCCCGCCGGGCCCGGTTGCGTAGCACCGACGAACAGGTCCCGCAGGCCCTGGCCAATTGGCGGCCCGAGGTGTCGGTCAATGCCGACGCCGGCTATTCCGATATCGAAAACACGCTGAGTACGGGAACAGCGCGCGAACAGGTCCGGCAACCTGGCGGCTTCGGGTTGGATATTTCGCAACCGTTGTTTCGCGGCGGCCGCACCTTGGCAGCGACGGCCGAGGCCGAAAACAACGTGCGCGCCGAACGGGCCCGCCTGTTGGCGACCGAGCAGGATGTGTTGCTCGATGCGGTCACCGCCTTTGTCGACGTTTTCCGCGACGAAGCCGTGCTCAAGCTCAACATCAACAACGAACTGGTTCTCAAACGGCAGTTGGAAGCGACTCGCGATCGGTTCGAGGTGGGCGAGATCACGCGCACCGACGTTCATCAAGCGGAAGCACGGTTGGCCCGTGCAACCGCCGAACGCATCCAGTCGGAAGGCAATCTCGAACGGTCCCGGGCGGCCTACCAGAACGTGGTCGGTGAACCATCGCCGAACAACCCAAAAGCACCGGACATACCGACGGATATCCCGGAATCGAAGGCTGAGACCATTAAGGTCTCGGCGGTCAAGAACCCGGACGTGATCAGTGCCGAATTCGACAGGCGCGCCGCTCTCGACAACGTCGACGAGGTTTGGGGCGAGTTGCTGCCGGAAGTCGACCTGACGGCCGGCTTGTCCAGGGAATTCGAGGCGTCCGGTGAATCCGGACGGACCACGACCGCCGAGATTTCCCTCAACCTGTCCGTGCCGATTTATCAGCAAGGTACCGTCTATTCGCGGCTTCGCGAGGCCCGTCAGGACGCTGCCGAGGAGGCGTTCACCATCGATCAACAACGCCGCGAAGTTGTCGAGGAAGCGACGCAAGCTTGGGAGTCCCTGCAGACGGCGCGGGCCCAGGTCGATTCCTTCCAGGCCCAAATCGAAGCCAACGTGGTCGCTCTTGAAGGGGTCGAACGTGAGGCGTCGGTGGGGTCCCGTACCGTTCTCGACGTCCTCGACGCGGAACAGGAACTTCTCGATTCGCGGGTGTCCCATGTACGCGCGCAACGCGACGAAATCGTTGCCATCTATGAGCTCAAGGCCGCCGTCGGACAGCTGACGGCACGGGATTTGGGCCTGCCGGTGACACTCTACGATCCGCGTGATCACTACCAAGAGGTCAGGGGAAAATGGTTCGGGGGTCGGTCTTCCGGCGACACCGAATGACAAACGGAACCATGTCGGCAGCGAATAAGGCAGGGGAATTCGGCCGGAGCGGCCGATTTTACGCCCCTGTTATGGTTACCGTTTGTTAAGATACGGGGGACTACCATGCCACGACTGCAGCATGGGGTGAATGGGACATGAGCGAAGAAGCGGCAGCAGTGGAAGACGGCGCTGAACCCTCGATGGAGGACATCCTAGCCTCCATTCGGCGGATTTTGGCAGAAGACGAGGAAGGCGGCGCCGAGCCGGCTGCCGAGCCCGAACCCGTTCCTGAGCCGGAGCCCGAGCCGGAGCCCGAACCCGAGCATGAACCGGAACCCGAGCCTGAACCGGAGCCGGAGCCCGAACCCGAGCCTGAACCCGAGCCGGAACCCGTCCCGGAGCCCGTGCCGGCGCCGCCGCCGATGCCGGAACCGGCACCGATGCCGCAGCCGGCACCGATGCCGCAACCGATGGCGGAGATGTTGGAGCTGACCCCGGATATGGTTGCCAGCGACATCATGTCGCAACCGACGGCCCGGGCCTCGGTCGATGTGCCCTTGGAACTGGCCGCCGCCATTCTCGACCGCCGCGACATGCATGTCGATGCCAGCTCCAAGGACATGACCTTGGAAGGCATCGTTCGCGAGATGTTGAAACCGATCCTGCGTGAGTGGCTCGACCGCAACCTGCCTTACCTGATCGAGCGGTTGGTCAAGAAGGAGATCGACCTGATGGTCAATCGGGCCGAACGGCTCGACGACTGATCATTTGGTCGGCCCGACTGCTTGCCTGTAGCCTTTGCGGGCGGTAGAACGCGTTTCCTTAAAAACCGGAACAAACCGAGAGACGCCAGCGATGCTGGAGAAGACCTACCGGCCGCAAGAGGTCGAGGAAAAACACTATGGCGATTGGGAACGGTCGGGCGCGTTTGCCTGTCAGCCGACCAGCGATGCAAACCCCTATACCATCGTCATCCCGCCGCCGAACGTCACCGGCAGCCTGCACATGGGCCATGCGCTCAATAATACGCTGCAGGACATCCTGATCCGTTACAAGCGCATGAAGGGCTTCGATACCCTTTGGCAGCCGGGTACCGACCACGCCGGTATAGCGACCCAAATGGTCGTCGAGCGCCAGATGGAAAAGGAGGGGCTGACCCGCCACGACCTCGGCCGCGAGAAGTTCGTCGAACGGGTGTGGGACTGGAAGGCCCATTCGGGTGGCACCATCACCGGCCAGCTACGCCGCCTCGGTGCGTCCTGCGACTGGTCGCGCGAGCGGTTCACCATGGATGACGGCTTGAGCCATGCCGTCCGCAAGGTCTTCGTCGACCTCCACAAGAAAGGCCTGATCTACCGCGACAAGCGCCTTGTCAACTGGGACCCCATGCTGCACACGGCGATTTCCGACCTCGAGGTGGAGCAGCGCGAAGTCAATGGCACCATGTGGTACTTCAAGTATCCCATCGAGGGGGAGAACGGCGCCACGATCACCGTCGGCACGACCCGTCCGGAAACCATGCTGGGGGATACCGGTGTTGCCGTTCATCCCGAGGACCCGCGTTACAAGGACCTGATCGGCAAGAAGGCGGTCCTGCCGATTGTCGACCGACCGATCCCCATCGTCGCCGATGATTATGCCGATCCGGAAAAGGGATCGGGCGCCGTCAAGATCACGCCGGCCCACGATTTCAATGACTTCGAGGTCGGTAAGCGCAACAACCTCAAGCTGATCAACGTCCTTGACCAGAACGCCCATATGAACGAGAACGTGCCGGAGCATCTGCGCGGACTCGACCGCTACGAATGCCGCGATGCCGTGGTCAAGGAGATCGAGGGTCTCGGGCTCCTGCAGAAGATCGAAGAGAATCCGATGACGGTGCCCTACGGCGACCGATCCGGCGTCGTCATCGAGCCGTGGCTCATGGACCAGTGGTTCGTCGATGCCCAGCGCCTGGCCGGGCCGGCGATTACGGCGGTCGAACAGGGCCAGACCGAATTCGTGCCGAAGCAGTGGGAAAACACCTATTACGAATGGATGCGCAACATCCAGCCCTGGTGCGTGTCTCGCCAGCTTTGGTGGGGACACCAGATCCCGGCCTGGTTCGGACCGGACGGCGACATCTTCGTCGAGATGACCGAGGAGGAAGCCTACGCGGCCGCCCGCGAGGCTTACGGGCGCGACGTCGAGCTGGAACGCGATCCGGACGTGCTCGACACCTGGTTCTCGTCGGCCCTGTGGCCGTTCTCGACGCTCGGTTGGCCCGACGATACGCCGGAGATCAAACGCTACTATCAGACCGATGTCCTGATCACCGGTTTCGACATCATCTTCTTCTGGGTCGCGCGCATGATGATGATGGGCATCCAGTTCATGGGCGAGGTGCCGTTCCATACGGTCTATATCCACGCCCTGGTCCGCGACGAGAAGGGCCAGAAGATGTCGAAGTCCAAGGGCAACGTCATCGACCCCCTGGAGTTGATCGAGAAATTTGGCGCCGACGCGTTGCGCTTCACGCTCACGGCCTTCGCCGCCCAGGGACGCGACGTGCGCCTGTCGGAAGCCCGGGTTGAAGGCTACCGCAACTTCTGCACCAAGCTGTGGAACGCGGCTCGGTTCTGCGAAATGAATGAATGCAAGCCGGTCGCCGGTTTCGACCCGGCATCGGTCGAACACACACTAAACCGCTGGATCGTCGGCAAGGTGGTCGAGACCGAGGCGGCGACGGCCGGCGCCATCGACTCCTATCGCTTCAACGATGTCGCCAATGCCGTCTACCAGTTCACCTGGGGGACTTTCTGCGACTGGTACGTGGAGTTCGCCAAACCGCTGCTGCAAGGTGATGACGAAGCCGCCAAGGCCGAGACGCGAGCGGCGGCGGCCTGGGTTTTGGACCAGATCCTGCATTTGATGCATCCGATCATGCCCTTCATTACAGAAGAGCTGTGGCAGGCCCTGGCCGAGGGTCGGGACACGCCGCTGATCACGTCGACCTGGCCGGATTACGACGCGGCGCTGATCGACGCCGATGCCAATGCCGAGATGGACTGGGTCGTTCGTCTGATCTCCCAGGTCCGGGCGATCCGATCCGAGATGAACGTGCCGCCGAAGGCCGAGGTGCCGCTGTTGCTGAAGGATGCCGGCGCCGTGGCGCGGACCTGTGTCGAACGCCATGGGGCGTTGATCGGTCGGTTGGCGCGGGTGTCGTCGTTCGAACTGCTCGACGGCGACGTGCCGAAGGGCGCGGTTCAAGACGTCATCGACGAGGCGACGGTGATCATGCCCATCGCCGACGTCATCGATCTCGACACGGAGAAGGAACGGCTGGAAAAGGAAATCGCCAAACAGCAGAGCGAGATCGACCGGTTCCAGAAAAAGCTCGGCAATGAAAAATTCGTCGCCAATGCGCCCGAGGCCGTCGTCGAGGCCGAACGCGAGAAGCTGGCCGATGCCGAGACCGCCAAGACCCGTCTCGAAGAAGCCCGCGAACGGTTGTTGGCGGCCGTTTAACCGGTTGCCGCGCCCGCGTAGCGCAATTGCCATTGACGAGAAATCGATCCGGGCCTACTGAAAGGGTACAGTTAATAATAACGCGGTGAGAAGACTCACCCCCGGGGAAGGCATGAACACACTCCTTCGCAAAATCCTGATCCCGGCCGCGATCTTCATTGCCTCATTGACAGTGTTGATGTTCGGCGACGCGGCGATGCGTGACTTCAGCGCGCGGATCGTCGGCAAGACGCTGGATTTCCTGCCCTACGCAGTTGGCATTGTGACCTGGCTGTCGGCGGCGTTCCTGGCCAACCGGGTGATCAATTTCGTTTTCTGGGAAGGCGTGGTGACCAAGGCGACGGGGACACCGACCCCGCGCCTGATCGTGCAGATCTCGAGTTTCCTGATTTATCTGCTGGCCGTGACCGGCATCGTCGGGGTGGTTTTTGAAAGATCAGTGACGGCCCTGCTGACGACGTCCGGCGCCATGGGCATCGTGCTCGGTTTCGCCGTGCGCAGCCTGATCCTCGACGTCTTTTCCGGCCTGTCGATCAATATCGAGCGGCCGTTCGTGGTCGGCGAGTACGTGCAGATCCACGTGCGTGGCGTCAACAACGTGTTCGGCCGGGTCGAGGAGGTCAACTGGCGGACCACGCGGCTCCTGACGCCGGAACGCTACATCCAGGTTATCCCCAACAGCGTCTTGGGCAGTGCGGTGATCAGCAACTTCTCCCGGCCGTCGCCGATCGGCGAGTTTGAGTATGTGCTGACCCTGGACGCGGCGGTCGATACGGAGCGCGCGCTGCGGGTCCTGGAGGCGGGTCTGCGCGAGGCGATCCTGGCTGGCGGCCCGCTGGCCGAGCCGGAGCCGGCGGTGCGTACGACGGGAGTCAACGAACACGGGGTGCGCTACAAGCTGAAGTACTTCATCGACCCCAGGAAGGGCGGCCCGGGCAAGGTCCGCCAGACGGTGCTCGAGCATGTGATGGCGCACCTGAGGAAAGCCGGCATCTCGACGGCGCAGGCCAAGTACGAGGTCCATCAGGCGGATCTCGAGGAGCGCAACCTGGACCACGAGCGCGACCGCCTGGCGCTGCTCGGCCGGGTCGAGCTGTTCCAGTCGATGACGGAGGCGGAGCTGGACACGCTGAGTGCCCAGATGAGCCTGCAACGGTTCGCCAAGGGCGCGGTGGTGATCGAGCGCGAGCAGCACCTGGATTCCATGTTCCTGCTGGTCGAGGGGGTCCTGGAGACCCACGTGCCGGTGCCGGACACGGACGTCATGGGCGTGGTCGGTTACTATGCGCCGGGGGACTGCTTCGGCGAGATGTCGCTGCTCACAGGCGCGCCGCAGACGGCGACGGTGATCGCGGCTTCCGAGGCGGTGGCGTTCCGCATCGACAAGGACGACGTATCCGGCCTCCTGCAGGCGCGCCCGGAGATCGCCGACGAGCTGTCGGCGCGCATCGCGGCGCGATCGGAGCAGGTGGAGGTGTGCCTGGGCGAGATTTCGGCGGATCTCAGGCGCCGGAAGAGCGAGACGGAGAAGGGGCAGTTCATCGCCCATCTGGCCGGCCAGATCCGGGACTTCTTCAAGATCGGGCTGGTCGGCAACGTGGCGCACCCGATCCACCGCCTGGCCGGGCGCGACCCGCACGAGAACGTCATGCGCGGGACCATGGCGGCCTGTGCCCTGGTGGCGGCGGCCGACGGCACCATCGACGACGACGAGCGGGCCTATATCCGCAGCGTCTTCGGATCCATCGGCTTGCTCGAACACCTGGACGAGGAAGCGGGCATGGCGGTGTTCGACGACTGCGTCGGCGCGCTTGCCGCCGATCCGGAACTGGGCGAGAGCCAGCTCCTGGGTTACATCAAGGAATTGGCCTCGAACCCCAATGCCGGGCGCATGGTGCTGTCGATCTGCCACGCTCTGAGCGCCGCCGACGGCACCGTCGATGACGACGAGATCGCGCGCATCGAGCAGATCGCCCAGGCCCTCGACCTCGCCGACGACGCCGAAAAGAATACCAAAACCACCACCGACGGGACCATAGAGGACGCCGCCGACTTCAACTGACGTCATCCCCGCTTCGATCTCCGCCGACGACGATGACGCCGTCGGCGGGATAACTATTTGGTAACCATGGATGGGTGTATAATGGCCGTTTCCCGCCGGAAATTGCGGGGCAGGTGGTTATGGCTATGGACGACGATTTCTCGTTACCGAAGCTTTCCGAAAACCCAACGCCGGAAGAGCGTGCCGAGTACGTGATCAAGCGGCTCGAACAGTTCATCCGTGAGGGCCGCACCATCGACGAGGGCATGTCGTTCCGCAAATGGCGGTAGTGTCCAGAATCTTTCGCACATTTCTTCAAGCGACGGCTCCGGTTGTTGATGTTCGCTCCGCGTAGAGCGTTATCCAAATGGCAGGCCATGGCAAAAACGGAAATCGCCATCGCCATCGCCGAGGCCGAAAACAGCCAGGATCACGACGAGATCGCCAGCCGCCGCGTGCTGTTCATTGCCGCCGCGGCCATGGTCACCATTGGTTTCTGGGGCACGGCGGTGAGCATGCACAAGGTCGGCTACCTCGTTGGCGGGCTCGTTTGCCTGGGCGCCGGTATCGTCATGTTGCTGGCCGCCGGCAGCTGGCGTTTCCGCAAATACCGCAACCGGAAACAGGGCAAGGAACGCCGCGAGCGCCTCTATCGCATCGAGAATCTGAACCGCCGCATCAAGCGCCTGGAACACGAACTCGAAAAGGAAGAGAAGGCGCTGGAGAAGAAGATCAAGTCGGTCAACCGGCCGCACGGCACGTCCCTCTATGAACTCTTCATGTCGTCCTGATCCGTTTCGGTTCTCCGGGACGCTGATCTGACACAAAACTGATACGTATCAATGCTTAATCCTCTCCTTGGGAGGATGATTGTCCTTGCATTGCTCCGACCCGCACGGGGCTGAACCGCGGCGGGGCCGAGACACATTCCCGGAGGAGAGCCATGGCCACCAACAAGACGCGCGCCGCGCCGCCCAAGGACAAACCCAGATTGACGGCGGGTGCCCAGGTCCATCGCCTGGCCGCCATGAAACAGGACCCGGAAGCGATCCGTGAGGCGTTCCGCAGCGGCATCTACCCCTATAAGACGCGGATGACCCGTAAGACCTATGACGCCCATAAACAGGAGCTCCAGGTCGAACTCCTGAAAGTGCAAAGCTGGGTCAAGGAAACGGGACAGCGCATCGTGGCGTTGTTCGAGGGCCGCGACGCCGCCGGAAAGGGCGGCACCATCAAGCGTTTCATGGAGCACTTGAACCCCCGGAGCGCGCGCATCGTGGCGCTCGAGAAACCGACCGAGACGGAACGCGGCCAGTGGTATTTCCAGCGCTACATCGACCACCTGCCGACCCGCGGCGAAACCGTGCTCTTCGATCGTTCCTGGTACAACCGGGCCGGCGTCGAGCGGGTCATGGGCTTTTGCAACGGCAACGAATACCTGGAATTCATGCGCCAGGCACCGGAACTGGAGCGCATGTTGGTCAACAGCGGCATCCTTCTCTTCAAATACTGGTTCTCGGTGACCAAGGAGGAGCAGGACAGGCGTTTCAAATCCCGCGAGACCGACCCCTTGAAGCAGTGGAAGCTCAGTCCCATCGACCGCGAATCACGGGATAAGTGGAACGACTACACGGAAGCCAAGGAGGCCATGTTCTTCTACACGGATACGGCCGACGCGCCGTGGACGGTGATCAAGTCCGACGACAAGAAAAGGGCCCGGCTCAACTGCATGCAGCACTTCCTGTCGACCTTGCCCTATCCCAACAAGGACCCAAAAGTGGTCCGAGGTCCCGACCCGTTAATCGTCGGGCCGGCCTCCCACGTCGTGCTCCGCGACCGCCACGTGCTGGGCGGTACCATGCATCCGGACCGCCAGCACACCTCCATCGCCGATCACATGGAAATGGCCGCTGGCAGGGCAGCGGGGAAGGCGGTGGGCAAGGCGGCGAAGGACGGGGCGGCGGAATAGAAAACCGCCGCCCGAGCTCACGAAGGGCGGCGGTTTCCGTCCCGCGGTGCCGTCGGATCAGTACACGTCTTCGCGGGTGTTGTAGACGTTGAACTTGCCGGTCGGCGTGACCAGGCGTTTGTCCTTGATCACCTTCTTGACCTTCCGCGTCTTGTCATCGAGAACGACGATCGCCGATTCCTGGTCCTTGCCGTTCCAGACCGAGAACCAGACCTCGGTACCGGCCTTGTTGTATTCGCCCTGGACGACCCGGCGCACACCTTCCGAGATGCCCGACATTTCCCCTATGGGGACAACCTCGTAGGGTGCATCCGGCTTGCTAATGTCGAAAACGGCGACGGAGGAGGCGATCTCCGCTTCCGGGTTGAGCGGTGTATCGACCCAGAGGTTGGTCGAATTGGGATGGCTCTTGACGAACAGCGACCCGCCGCCCTGCGCTTCCAGGCTCTGTACTACCTTCCAGGCGTGATCGGGATGACCCTTCGGATCGGTGCCGATCAGGGCGACCGTTTCGTCGCCGAGGTGGCTGGTCGCCCAGACCGGGCCGTACTTGGGATGTTTGAGATTGGCGCCGCGGCCCGGGTGGGGCGTGACGCCGACGCCATCGTCCTCGCGGATCAGCTTGACCAGCTTGCCTTCCTTGGTATCGACGACGGCTATGGTGTTGCGTGCATTGGCGGCAACCATGAAATAGCGCCCGGTCGAATCGAGACCGCCGTCGTGCAAGAAACGCTCGGCGGCGATGGAGGTGACTTCCAGGTTACCGATGTCCTCGTAATTGACGAGTAGGATCTTGCCGGTCTCCTTGACGTTGACGATGAATTCCGGCCGGTAGTGCGAGCCGACGATGGCAGCAACCCGGGGTTCCGGGTGATAGTCCTGGGTGTCGACGGTCATCCCGCGTGTCGAGACGATCTTGAGGGGCTCCAGCGTCGCCTCATCCATGATCACGAATTGTGGCGGCCAGTAGGCGCCGGCGATGGCGAACTTATCCTCGAAACCCTTGGCCTTTGAAGTTTCGACCGAACGGGCTTCCATGCCGATCTTGATCGAAGCGACGGTCTTTGGCGTTTCCATCCAAAGATCGATCATATTGATAAGCGCGTCGCGGCCGATGACGAAAAGGTATCGACCGCTGGCCGAGATGCGGCTGATATGCACCGCGTATCCGGTCTCGATGATGGTGTGAATCTCATAGGTGCTGCCGTCGATCAGCGCAATCTCGCCGGTGTCGCGGAGAGTCACCGAAAACAGATTGTCGATGTCGAGATCGTTCATTTTCTTGGTCGGTCGTTGGTCCGGCGGCACCATCACCTTCCATGTCGCCTTCATCTCCTTCATGCCGAATTCCGGCGGTTGCGCCGGCTCGTTGAGGAGGTAACGTGCCATCAGGTCGGTATCGGCGTCCGACATCGCACCCGAAGTCCCCCAGTTGGGCATTCCGGCCGGCGAGCCGTAATTGATGAAGCTCTGTAGGTAGTCGTAACCCAGTTCAACTGTTTCCTTGGTCGTCAGAGGCTTCCCCGTGGCACCCTTGCGTAAAACGCCGTGGCAGCCGGCACAGCGTTCGAAATAGATCTTGTTAGCCCTCTTGAATTCGTCGGCGGTGAGCACTGGCGCGCCCGGCTTGGCGCCCGGTTGATCGGCGCCTTCGAGCACGTCGAGGCTCGGTTTGTACTGACCCCCCGGTGAAGTCTCGTGCTTTTTCAAATTGTCCGGGTCCGGTTTGCCGGCCGCGGCCGCCGGTCCGGTGATAAAGCCGGCTAGGGCGGCCGCGACGGCCAATGCAGCGAAAGGCCGCATCGTCAGTGATTTCATTTCCTGTCTCCCCATTTCAGTCGTGAAGTTCCGTTTTCTCCCTGTCGGAGCATCTCTTCCTGATGGGGCCTTTTTGGAATCGTTATAACCCAAAAGAGAGCTTTGCATAAATCCGTTTGGTGTGATTCCTTCGATTGAGGATAGAGGTTGATCGGGGGTTGTGATGTCGCATCGTCTGACGGGTCAGTTGGGTTTTTCGGAGGCGGCCTTGT
>Ga0056135_10000188_pt1 | contig 20040 bp, 17 predicted proteins | sample WorMetG1aBELIZE1_FD_67481 | JGI IMG/M metagenome (GOLD analysis project Ga0056135, IMG submission 67481) | Marine gutless worms symbiont microbial communities from Max Planck institute for Marine Microbiology, Germany - Inanidrilus... ...
TCGATCCGGATCACTTCTCCCATCTTCTCTTCTTCCTTGTCGTCTGTCATCAAATCGCTCCTTCTCAAAGTCTAGAAGAAGCCGTCAATTCTAAAAGTGCGAAAGATTCTTTACGTTATCACCGTCGCGATGCTGGCATCGCGCACGAAATAGTTGAAGACGATACGCTTACAGGTGTTGAGGGCGTGTTTGAAAAGAAATTCGGGCACCACCCTTGGAATATAGATGCCGCTGGTTTCCTGGCCGTATCGGGCCGCCATGGGAACGTCTTCGACAACGGCGCGTATCAATCCGAGTTGGAACAAAATGTCGGATTCGAAAAAAAAGCCCTTGGATAACATGTCGAGCGGTAGGTCATTTGCCGCCTTTCGGTGGATTGCCGTGAACCCGTTGGTCGGATCGAAGACGTTCCAGTAGCCGCTGGAGAGTTTTGACAGGAACGAGAGGGCGAAGTTCCCTACGATGCGTGTGCCGGGCATATCTCGGACCGCCTGGATACGATGGAACCGATTGCCTTTCGCATAGTCCGCGCGGCCTTCGGCGATTGGCGCCGAAATAACGGGGATTAGCTTGGGGTCCATCTGCCCATCGCCATCGATCTTGACGATAATCTCAGCATCCGTTGTCAGAGCCGCTCGATACCCGGCAATCGTCGCGCCGCCGACGCCTGAGTTGAGCGCGTTGCGGACGACGCGGACGCGAGGGTCGGTATTGGCGTCCTCGACGAGGTCGCTAGTTCCATCCGGGCAGGCGTCGTCGACCACAAATATGGCCATGACCTCAGGGCCGATATCCGCAAGAACGTCGAGAACATGGCCCGTCTCACGATAACAGGGGATGACGACAGCAATTGGCGGCAAGGACAATCCGGGCTTCGCTTCAGGGCGGTTTGTGGTCGTCGTCGGCATGGCAGTCCGTCAACTCAGGCACGAGCGTCAGAAACTTAGACGCGGGACCGATTACTGGCAAGTTTCAAGGGGATGGCACATGAACCGGTGCTCGCGTTTGAATAAAATACGTCTAACATGGCCGCCAAACCGGGGCAGGTGATCTCGGATAAGAGGGAAGACATTGTCAAACTCTGAAACCGGCAGTTTGTCGAATATCGAGCTATTGTCGGGACTCGACGCCGACGAGTTGCGCGCTGTGGAGCAGCAATGCAGCTGGCGCAACTATGCGTCGCAAGAGCAGATCATCGACCGACAGAGCGAAGCGACGGATATTTTCTTCGTTGTTGAGGGTACGGTTCGGGTCGTCAACTATTCCTTGTCGGGGCGCGAAATCACTTTCGACGATATCCATGCCGGCGGCCATTTCGGCGAATTGGCGACAATCGACAGTCAGCCGCGGTCGGCCAGTGTCATGGCATTGGGCTCTTGTCTCGTTGCGTCCCTTTCGCAGGACCGCTTTCTGTCGTTGTTGCAGGAACACGTGAAAGTTGCCATGCAGCTCATGGAGGATCTCGCCGCCATGGTCCGCGCATCGACGGACCGCATCATGGACCTGAGTACCCTTGCCGCCAACAACCGTGTTCACGCCGATCTGCTCCGTCAGGCACGCAACAATATGGCCGACGAAAACCATGCGGTCATTTCACCTATACCCGTGCATGGGGATATTGCCAGCCGTGTCAGCACGACGCGCGAAACCGTGGCCAGGGTCATGAACGATTTAGCGCGGCGAGGGATCGTCGAACGGCTAAAGGACAAGCTAGTCATCCATGATGTCGAGCAGTTAAGTGACATGGTCGAAGAGGTTCGGGGGGGGAGTAGATCAGGATTGCCAGCTGTTCGCGCAGCGATTTCATTGGCCGCGGTCGACACCTGTCGTAAATTTACGGGTTATCTCAACAAAAACAACGACTGACGCCGGCTTGCAGCCCCAGCGATGCCTTTGGGAGACAAGTATTTTTCGGGATCGTGCCGTTTGACTTGTGTTCGTGAATGTTACATCATCGCCGAAAGCGATTCCGAGGGGGAAAGCCCGAAAACGGCGAGAATGAGCTGATCCGAGTTTGCTCGCAACCGGACCGTATGAGCTTTACAAGGACGAAAAATGGGTAAAACCATCCTGATTGTCGAAGACAATGACTTGAACATGAAGTTGTTCAATGACCTTCTTCAGGCACACGGGTACGACACCATTCAGACTATGGATGGTCGCGAGGTCATGAACCTGGCCCGCGAACACAAACCGGATCTGATCTTAATGGATATTCAGCTGCCCGAGATCTCGGGGCTGGAAGTCACCAAAATGATCAAGGCGGACGACGATTTGAAATCGATCCCGGTCGTTGCGGTTACGGCATTTGCCATGAAAGGTGACGAGGAGAAAATCCGCGAGGGCGGCTGCGAGGGGTATTTGGCGAAGCCCATTTCCGTGCCGACGTTCCTGGATACGGTTGCGAAGTTCCTGAGTTGACGAAGCGGTAGTCCCAAAACCACAACGGCCGGGGAAAACCCCGGCCGTTGTGGTTTTGAGTTCAGGAAACTCCTATTTGATTTTCGCTTCCTTGAACACGACGTGTTTGCGAACCACTGGATCGTATTTACGGAACTCCAGCTTCTCGGTCGATGTCCGAGTGTTCTTCTTCGTCACATAGTAGTAGCCGGTGTCGGCGGTGCTCACGAGTTTAATGAGCGCTGTTGTCGGCTTGGCCATCGTTTGATTCCCGTTCGATCAGATCGTCGTTTGCGTCAGGCGGCGCACAATACTACGCAATGGGCCCGTGTCAAGCGGGCAAGCCGACGCTCGAAGCGCCGGTCATTGCTGTCGGGCTTCCGAATAAGCGGCAGATATGGCGAGTGCCTCATCGTAAGTTGCCGGTGTACCGATGATACGCTTGGCCACATTCAATTCGAGGTCGGTATTTCGCCGTTGCGACGGGCAGGAGCGCCTCAACTCATTGCGCCGATCACGCGCCTGAACCCCGGGTGTCCGCCACGATTGAAACCGCGATCGCGCCTGCAGGCTGCGAGACAAGGCGCCATCCACGATATCATCGATCTCGCTCCGTTCGTTGCTCGTGCAGACGACAGGAAGAACGCCGAGACCGTGCAAAGCGTATCCTGACGGCGTCATTAATCGGGACCACGTCAAGGTGATCTCTCCGTCGTTGGGCAGGCGGATGACGGTTTGAACCGTACCTTTTCCGTAGGAGGATGTGCCGATGACCACGGCCCGTTCGCGATCTTGCAGGGCCGCAGCTACGATCTCAGCGGCCGAGGCCGACTTCCCGTCGATAATGACGAGAACCGGAAGCCCGTTGGCCAAGTCACTGCCGCCGGCCTCGTAGTCATGAAGGCTGTCCGGGTGGCGACCCTTGGTCGACACGATGTGGCCCTGGGTGAGAAGGAGATCGGCGACCTTGACTGACTGCTTCAGCAACCCGCCCGGATTGCCGCGAAGGTCAAGCACGATACCTTTAACCGGGCTCTCGGTATCGTCCTTCGCTTTTTTGAGCTTCTCCGCCAAAGATCGCGCAGTGTCTTGGTTGAATCCGGTCAGTTTGTAAGTGGCGATGCCGTTCGCCCGTGTCTCGATGACCGTTTCCGGCACGATATGGGCGCGGGTAATGGTGAAAGCCAGTTTGCGCCCGGCCTTGCCGCGACGAACCGTCAATTTGACGTCCGTATGGGTCGGTCCACGCAGTTTCTTGGTGATTGCGGTGACCGCCATACCGGACAGGGAAACACCGTCAACGTGGGTTATGACGTCACCCTTTACCAAGCCGGCGGTCGCCGCCGGTGTGTCTGCCATGACGTTGGTGACCGTCGCCGTCCGGTTCAGAACACGGAACCGGATGCCGATCCCACCGAAACCGTCTCGCTTGGCACGGTTCCGCCGCGCTTCCTCGGCACCGGCATATCTCGAAAAAACGTCCAAGTTGGACAGTGCACCGTCGAAAACGGCCTCGTAGATCTTTTCCGAATCGGCCCGGCGCAGGTCCGCTGATACGCGTTGTGCCGCGACAACCACATCGGCGGTCGCGTTGGCCCACCCTTCGATATCATCGGCACCCGGCGCCTCGAACGCGACCACATCCGCGTCGCCGTTGGTAAGTTGGATGGTGGGACCGTTTTTGGTGATGCCGAGGTTGGGGTCGATGGAGCCAAGGCCACGCATGCCTTCCATCGCCACCTTTTCCGCGGATACTGCGTCGATATACTTTTCGGTAACGCCCCCGAACCCGGCATTCAGCACTTCGATGATCTCGGTCTTGTCACTGGCATCGACGGCCGGCGGCGGCGGAACATAGGGTGATCCGCACGCACCAAGAGCGAACAGGAGTACGAATGCAGGGAATACCCGTAGACGGATAGCGGTCTTCATCACGGGACCGATTTTCCGCTATTTTTCGACCGGCGTCATCCTTTGATTGAAATCCGCTTGGTTTGGGCCGTATCAGGCCGTGAAATCCGCTATTTTCGTTTCCGACCACGGACCGGCTTGCGGCCTCTTCGGCCCAGGTAGCCGCGCCCACCTGGTTTTCGATTCGTCGAACCGTGAGCCGAACTGAGCCCCCCCATGACCGCAAAAATCAGGCCGCCGGTGATCGGGCTGGCTTCCTGAAGGCGGACGGTTACGGCTTCTCCCAGGTGGTATTCCTGACCCGAGTAGCGCCCAACCAGGCAATGGCGCGATTCGTCCAAACGGTAATAATCCTCTGGCAAGCTGCTGACCGGGACAAGGCCGTCGGCGCCGGATTCATCGAGTGTCACGAATAACCCGAAGCGGGTGACACCGCTGATCCGTCCTTCGAAGACCGCTCCCACTTTCGTCGCCAGGTGGCGGGCCATGTAACGGTCGACGGCATCGCGTTCGGCCGCAGCGGCGCGGCGCTCTGTCATCGAAATGTGTTCGCCGACGGCTTCAAAGTCGACGTCTCCATCGCCGAGGCCGCCGCCACCCAACCGCGCGCCTTCGATCAGCGCCCGATGCACCAAGAGGTCCGCGTAGCGGCGAATCGGAGAGGTGAAGTGACTGTATTTGGCGAGCGCCAGGCCGAAATGTCCGATGTTCTCTGGTGCGTACTCGGCCTGTGATTGGGTGCGCAGGACGATCTGGTTAACGACGTGGGCCTGTGGCGTGGCGGCGACCTTGTGGAGAATCGTATTGAACCGTTCCGGTTTGACGACCTGGCCCTTGGCGAAGCGGATGCCGAGCGATTCGAGGAAATCGGATAGGGCCTGGATTTTCTCTAGGGAGGGTTGGTCGTGAATACGGTACATGCAAGGCTGGCGCAGTTTCTCGAGAGTTTCAGCGGCAGCGATATTGGCCGTGATCATGAACTCTTCGATCAGCTTGTGGCTGTCCAAGCGTTCCCGTTCGCCGATCGACGCGACCTCTCCATCATCCCCGAGGACGATGCGTTTTTCCGGCACCTCGAGATCGAGAGCGTGCCGCGCGCGACGGGCCTTTTCGAGGCACTCGTAGGCGCCGTAAAGCGGGTCGATCACCGTGTCGAGTACTGGATTGTCGGCCGGTTCACCGTCACGCGCGGCCTGCACGTCCTCGTATGTCAATCGCGCCGCCGAGCGCATCAGCCCGCGGAGGAAGTGGTGGCGGATCAGGCGGCCGTCCGCGTTGATCCATAGGTGGGCGGCCAGACAGGGCCGGTCCTCGCCGGGAACCAGCGAACACCATCCATTGGAAAGCGCTTCGGGCAGCATCGGCTCGACACGGTCCGGGAAATAGACCGAGTTTCCGCGTCTTTTCGCTTCCCGGTCGAGAGCATCGCCGGGGCGCACGTACCAGGCGACGTCAGCGATGGCGACCAGTAGGTGCCAACCACCGGTGTTGGCCGGATCGTCATCCGGTTCGGCCCAAACCGCATCATCGAAGTCCCGGGCGTCGGCGCCATCGATGGTGACCAAGGGAATAGATCTGAGGTCTTCGCGTTTGCCGAGCTCGGCGGGACCGGCAGCGGCGGCCAGGTCGATCGCCTCGGGAGGGAACTCCGTCGGAATATCGTGGTCGTGAATGGCGATAAGACTGATCGATCCCTCTTCGTCCATGGCATCGAGCCGTTCGACGACGCGGGCCTGACGCAATCCCAGGCGATGGCCCGGCATCACTTCGGCGCGCACGAGATCACCGGCCTCGGCGCCCCCCGTCTCTCCCGTACGGACGATAAGGTCGCCCTTCTGTCTTCGGCTCGTCGGCCGAATGCGGGGCTCGCCGTCGACGACATCGAAGATACCGATGACCCTGACCGGCGTCGACGACAGGCGGCGGATGGTACGCGCTTCGTAGGTGCCGTCGCCGAGGCGGGTCAACCGCACCAGCAGCCGATCGCCGCGGCCCGGGGCGGCATCTCGCCCGGCGGCGACGTAGATTGCCGGCGGCTCGTTGTCGCTTTCCCAGTTCAGCGGTCGCGCCATGGGGTCGCCGTCCGCGTCGAGCCCGGTGACTTCGATGACGGCGACATTGGGCAGGTGCTCCGGCGGCGCGTACCGCCGTCCGCGCCGTTTGCCGAGCAGGCCGTCCGCTTCGAGCTGCTTGAGCACGGTTTTGAGTTCCCGTTTCTGGGCGGCGTCGAGACGGAAGGCACGGGCGATCTCTCGTTTGCCGACATTGCCTGGCGTGTCGCGAACGAAATCGAGTATCTGTTCACGGCTCGGGAAGGGGGCGGGTTTTCTGGAAGATCCGGCCACCGGGTTATCTCAATATCAAACCGCCGGACCAATATCAGCCGTCGGCTGCGTCCGCGGAGGTCTTTTTCTTGGACGGTTTCTTGGGGCTTTTTTTCGCCTTCTTGGCGGCGATCAGTTCGACCGCCAGTTCGAGTGTCACGGAGTCCTTTTCCGTGCCCTTGGGCAGGGTGGCCATGGTACGCCCGTGCTGTACGTAGTATCCCCAGCGGCCCTTGCGTAGTGTGATCGGCTTCTTGTCTTTCGGGTGGTTGCCGAGGGTCTCCGGAGGGTCCTTCTTCGGCGCATTAGCCATCAAGTGGGCGGCCCGGTTAAGACCGATGGTCAGGACATCGTCCTCGCCCTTCAACGACACATACGTGCCGCCCCGTTTGATGTACGGGCCGAACCGACCAATGGCGGCCGTGATCATGTCGCCGGTTTCCGGATCGGGACCGACGTCGCGGGGCAGGGATAGCAGCCCCAAAGCTTTTTCCAGATCGATCGACGTCACGGGCATGGTCTTGGGGATGGAGGAGCGCTTCGGTTTGACCTTCTTTTTGCCGCTCCCTTCTTCCTCGCCCATTTGCACGTAGGGCCCGTAGGGGCCTTTGCGGAGCGTCACCATCTTGCCGCTGTCCGGGTCCATACCCAGTTCGACCGGTCCGCTGGCTACCACCTCTTCGGCGTCGTCACCGTTGGATACAGCCAGTGGTTTGGTGAAGCGGCAATCCGGATAATTCGAACACCCGATAAAGGCACCGAATTTCCCGAGTTTGAGGTTCAAACGACCATCGTCGCAGGACGGGCATTTGCGTGGGTCCTTGCCGTCCTCCCCGCGCCGGAAGAAGTGTGGTCCCAACAGTTCGTCAAGTTTGTCGAGAACCTCCGATACCCTAAGATCGCGGGTCCCGTCGACGGCTTCGTCGAAGGCTGACCAGAATTCCCGGAGCACGGTCTTCCAATCGATGCGCCCACCGGAAATGTCGTCCAGCTTCTCTTCGAGGTCGGCGGTGAAGTCATAGGCGACGTAGCGCGAGAAGAAGCTCTCGAGGAAGGCCGTGACCACGCGGCCCCGATCTTCCGGGTAGAACCGGCGCTTGTCCAGGCGAACGTAGTTGCGATCCTGGAGTACCGACAGGATGCTGGCGTAGGTCGACGGACGGCCGATCCCCAATTCTTCGAGCGCCTTGACCAGACTGGCCTCGCTGTAACGCGGGGGCGGCTGGGTGAAATGTTGTTCAGGTGTCACCGTTTCGAGACCGAGCCTTTCGCCCTCGGTGACCTTGGGCAAGATACGGTCGTCACCGTCTCCCTTGTCCTCTTTATCACCGTCATCCGTACCTTCCCGATAGAGTTTAATGAAACCGTCGAAGGCGATGACCGAACCCGTGGCGCGAAGGGTCACCTGGGCATCGTCGGACACGATGTCGACTGCCACCTGGTCGAGAACCGCCGATTCCATCTGGCTGGCCAACGTGCGTTTCCAGATCAGCGTGTAGAGCTTAAGCTGTTCGGCGTCGAGATAGGATTTGACGTCGTCGGGCCGCCGGAACAGGTCGGTCGGGCGGATCGCCTCGTGCGCCTCCTGGGCGTTCTTTGCCTTCGACTTATAGACCCGGGGCGAGGATGGCAGGTAGTCGCCGCCGAAATCCTGCTCGATAAAGGCGCGGGCCGAGGTGATCGCCTCATTGGCCATCTGCACGCCATCCGTCCGCATGTAAGTGATGAGTCCGACCGTCTCGCCGCCGATGTTGATGCCTTCGTAGAGCCGTTGCGCGACCTGCATGGTCTGGCGCGCGCTCATCCGCAGTTTACGGGACGCCTCCTGCTGAAGGGTCGACGTGGTGAAGGGCGGGGCTGGGTGGCGGCGCGTTTTTTTGCGCTCGATCGACTTAACGGCAAATTCTCGGGCCTCGATCTTGGCGACAGCATCCTGGGCTGCCGCCTCGTTGCCGATGGCCATCTTGTCGAGCTTTTCACCGCCGAGGTGGGTGAGGGCGGTCTCCAGCGGGGCGCCGGCGGTCGTCTTCATCAGCGCCTTGATCGACCAGTATTCCCGGGGATTGAAATTCTCGATGGCCGTCTCGCGCTCGCAGACGAGCCGCAACGCCACCGACTGGACGCGCCCGGCCGACCGGCTGCCCGGCAGTTTGCGCCAAAGAACCGGCGACAGGGTGAACCCGACCAGATAATCCAAGGCGCGGCGCGCCAAATAGGCTTCGACCAACTCGTTGTCGAGGTCGCGGGGGTGCTCGAAGGCCTCGAGGATGGCGTCTTTGGTGATCTCGTTGAAGACGACGCGTTTGACATCGACGTCGCCAAGCGCTTTACGCTGGTTGAGTGTCTCGCGCACGTGCCAGGAGATGGCCTCGCCCTCCCGGTCCGGGTCGGTGGCGAGGAACAGGTTGGAGGCACCCTTTACCGCTTCGGCGATTTCGCGAAGGTGTTTTTGCGATTTAGTGTCGATCTCCCAGTCCATGGCGAAGTCGTCGCCGGGGCGCACGGATCCGTCCTTGGCCGGAAGGTCACGGATATGCCCGTAGCTGGCCAGGACTTTGAAATCCCGTCCCAGATACTTGTTGATGGTTTTCGCCTTGGCAGGCGATTCGACGACGACGACATTGGTCATGATTGATGTTCGGCGTTTCTCAACCCATTGTTCGGCCCGCTGCCCATGTACCAAAATGGCCCTGCTGGGTGGCGTCAACAGTTGGCGCGGGTTGGGAGATGTGGCAACTGATTTCCGTTTCGTCAACCATGGAACATTGTTTGCCAATTTTTTTCGATGAACTATATTTGAACGATGTCATCGACCGACGTCGGGACCGGTCCCAGTATCGATTGCAGTTCGCGGTCGAGTCCCTCGGACTCGACGAAATTTGGTAGGGCCTTGGCGGCGGCGTCGGTGGCCGATGTCGAAACGGCAGGCGGAGCGATTGGGCGCGCCCGGTTCGAGGGCGGTGGCATTGTCGGCGTAATGGATTTGAGGCTGAGCGTGGATGGGAGTTCTCGCAATACGTCTTCGGCGGACTCGGTCAGCACCGCGCCCTGGCGGATGAGTTCGTTGGTGCCGCGGCTGCGCGGATCGAGGGCCGAACCGGGAACGGCAAAGACTTCGCGGCCCTGATCGAGGGCCAGCCTCGCCGTGATCAGTGAGCCGGACCGTGGCGCCGCTTCAACGACGACGACGCCGGCGGCCAGGCCCGAGATGATGCGATTGCGACGAGGAAAGTGGCGCGACATCGGTTGGGTGCCCGGCGGCATTTCCGAGACCAGGAGACCGTTCGCTGCAATCGTCTCATAAAGCTCACGGTTCTGCCGCGGATAAACCACGTCGATTCCCCCGCCGAGGACGGCGACGGTGCCGGTCTTAATGGCACCGCGGTGGGCGGCGGTATCGATACCGCGCGCCAAGCCGGAAACGACGACGAGGTGGTGTGCGCCCAGGTCACGGGACAGAGTCTCGGCGACAAGGCATCCGTTGGCGGATGCGTTGCGAGCGCCGACGATTGCAATGCCGGTCTTTGCCAGGAGTTCAAGGCAGCCGACGGCGCCGAAGAAGGGCGGTGGGTCCGGGATATGGGCGAGCGCACGCGGATATCGGGCGTCGCCGATGCCAATCAAGGTCGCGCCGACAGCCTCCCATCGGGCCCATTCGTCCTCGGCCTTTTGCGCTGTGCATAGGGAAAAGCGGCGGTGGCCGGTCTTCCGGGCCAAGTTGGGAATAGCCTCGAGAGCGCTCTCTGCCGAACCGAAACGCTGCAGAAGGCGGTGGAACAGCATGGGGCCGATGCCTTTCGACCGCGCCAGCTGAAATCGGGCGATAGACTCTTTATGCGATAGTGAATATATATTTCGATCACTCATAAAGTGTATTATCGGGCGTAAGGAACCAGCCTGTCAAGCGCTCGGTAGGGTGCGTTCAGTCAAGATGGTGGCGTTTCGGATTCCGGCGGCCGGTTCTTTTGGCCGATCTTGCTTTCCTCGCCTTTTATCAGCCGCGCGATGTTCTCGTGATGTCGGACGAAGGCCAGAACGGTGAGTCCGCCGGCGATGACGGCCATGGCCGGGAGTTTCATCCACCAGGCGATGAGCGGTGCTGCCGCCAGCGCTGCCAGGGCGGCTAGGGACGAATAGCGGAACGTACCAGCGATCAGTAGCCAGGTGGCGCAGGCCGCGACGCCGACCGGCCAGGCACCGACCAGCAGAACGCCCAACGTCGTCGCCACACCTTTGCCGCCTTTGAACTTGAGCCAGACAGGGAAGTTGTGACCGACCACGGCGAAGAAGCCGGCAACCAGTCCGGCCTCCGGGCCCCAGACGGCACCGACCGCCCAGACAGCGGCCGCGCCCTTGCCGGAATCGCCGATCAACGTGAGCAGCGCCAGGACTTTGTTGCCGGTGCGCAGGACGTTGGTGGCGCCTATGTTGCCGGAACCGATCTGACGGATGTCGCCCATACCGGCGGCGCGCGTTAGGACAAGGCCGAACGGGATCGACCCGATCAGATAACCGATGAACGCAGCCGCCGCGTGCAGCGGGCCGAGGCCTGAAAAAAAGCCCTCGATAGCAGTCATCGCGGTCGCTCAAAGACGACCCGGCCGTCGATGATCGTCGTCATGGTGCGTCCCTGGACGGGCCGATTGTCGAAGGGCGAGTTCTTGGATTTCGAGTTGAGTTCGGCGTCGGTCACTTGCCAGGCCATGTCGGGATCGAAGATGACCAGGTCGGCCGGAGCCCCGGCTTCCAGTTTTCCGGCGGGAAGGCCAAGCAAGCCGGCGGGTTTGTGGGTGACAAGGGCGAGTGCCGCCGGGATGTCCAGGTGCCCGTTGTGGACCAGTTCCAGCGTCACCGGCAAGAGCGTATCGAGTCCGGTGCCACCGAAGGCGGCTTCGGCGAAGGGGCGGCGTTTCAACTCCTCATCCTGAGGGCGGTGGTCGGAAGCGATGGCATCGATTGTGCCGTCCTTCAAACCCACGACTACGGCTTGGCGGTCGCTTTCGGCGCGCAACGGCGGCGACAATTTGGCGAAGGTCCGGTAGTCGCCGACAGCGAATTCGTTCAACGCGAAGTAGGGCGGCGCCGTGTCGCAGGTGATCGGCAAGCCGCGATCTTTGGCCCGCCGGACCGCTTCAATGGCCGCTGCCGTCGACAGGTGCATGATGTGCAAGTTGCCGCCGGTTAGCTCGACGAGACGGATGTCGCGCTCGACCATGATGACTTCGGCCTCGGGCGGAATCCCGGTAAGGCCCAAGCGTGTCGCCGTTTCACCGGCGGTCATGGCTCCGCCGGCGGCAAGCGACGGATCCTCCGGGTGCTGGGCGATCAGGAGGCCGAAAGTCTTGGCGTAGCTCAAGGCGCGGCGCATCAATTGCGAATCGGCGATCGGCCGGAAGCCGTCGGTGAAGGCGACGGCGCCGCTTTCGGCGAGCATACCGAACTCGGAAATCTTCTCGCCCTTCAGGCCCTTGGTCACGGCGGCATAGGGATAGACTTTAGCGAGGCCCAGCTTGCGTGCGCGGCGCGCCACGAATTCGACGACCGACATGTCGTCGATCGCCGGATCGGTATTGGGCAGGCAGACGACGGTGGTGACCCCGCCGGCAACGGCGGCGCGCCCGGCGCTGGCCAAGGTCTCCTTGTGCTCGAACCCGGGTTCGCCCAGATGCGCGCGCATGTCGACGAGGCCGGGTGCCAGGCAGCGACCGTGGCAGTCGACCAACGCCGCATCCTCCGGCACACCGTCATCGAACAGCCCGGCGGCACATTCGGCGATCGTCTCGCCATCGGTCAGCAGCCCACCCTTGGCATCCAAGCCGGTCGCCGGGTCGATCAGGCGGGCATTGACGTAGGCGGTACGCCGCGGGTGATCGGACTGGGTCACGCTCACAGGTTCCTCAACTCCGCCGGTTCCTGGCCCAGGTCGAGGTTGTCCATCAGCACCTCGAGGCAGGCCATGCGCACGGCGACCCCCATCTCGACCTGTTCTCTAATGACACTGCGGCCGAAATCATCGGCCACCTCGGCGTCGATCTCGACTCCTCGGTTCATGGGGCCGGGATGCATGATCAACGCGTCTTCCTTGGCATTTCCGAGCTTGTCGTAATCGAGCCCGAAGAAGGAGAAATACTCCCGGATCGACGGGAAGAAGTTGCCATGCATGCGCTCGCGCTGCAGGCGCAGCATCATCACGATGTCGACGTCCTTGAGGCCCTGTTCCATGTCGTAGAACACTTCGACTCCGAGGCGTTCCGCTTCCGACGGGATCAAGGTATGGGGAGCGATCAGACGGACCCGCGCGCCCATGATGTTAAGCAGATGGATATTGGAGCGCGCCACCCGGGAATGCAGGATATCGCCGCAGATGGCGACTGTGAGACCGGAGAGGTCGCCGCGCCTGCGGCGGATCGTCAAGGCGTCGAGCAGGGCTTGTGTCGGGTGTTCATGACTGCCGTCACCGGCGTTGATGACGGCGCAGTTGACCTTTTCTGCCAGCAACTGCACGGCACCGGAGGCCGGATGGCGCACGACGAGTACGTCCGGGTGCATGGCGTTCAGGGTCATCGCCGTGTCGATCAGCGTTTCGCCCTTCTTGATGGAGCTCGTCGACACGGACATGTTGATGACGTCGCCGCCAAGGCGCTTGCCGGCCAGTTCAAAGGACGTGCGGGTCCGGGTCGAGTCCTCGAAAAAGAGATTGATGATGGTGCGTCCGCGCAGAAGGCTCTTCTTCTTGTCGGCCTGGCGGTTCTGTTCGACGTATTCTTCCGACTTGTCGAGGAGGTAGGAAACCTCTGGTGGGGAAAGACCTTCGATGCCGAGAAGATGGCGGTGTGTATAAGGTCTTTCGTCCGTCGGAATGTCATTCATGAGAGGCGACTATAGAAACGTCGTTTGCCCGGCGCAAGCGAACGATCGGGGACACGGACCGGTCCCCGATCGTGTCGTGATTCCAATAGCTTCTGTGCTTTTACCAAGACAGCGACTTGATCTTCGGATCGAAAAGGAGTCCGAAAACCAGGTCCGGATTCCCCATCTCAACGCCGTCAATGAAATCGTCTTCGGTCAGCCCTGCTGCTTTTGCACAGGCCTGACAGGCGATCACCCGCCCGCCGTCTTTGACGAAGGCCTGGAGCATGTCGTGCACGGACTGGGTCATCAGCCCGTGCGAATGCGAAGCGCGGTTTCTGTCGGCGAGATAGATGCCCCGCACATTGAGCCAGATGGCGACCGGTTTGTGGCCGGCCTTCAACGCCTTCTTGTGGGCGAACATCACCGCTTTCGTCGCGGCCCAGGTGTCGTCTGTCGTCAAGTTGACGAACAGGCCCGGTTTGCCGTGGCTATCGGCCAATACCGCGATCGGCGCGCCGACGATGGTGACCGCCAATGCCAGAACCAAACTCGCGAGAGCTACTCTTTGCTTTTTCATTATCGGATCCTTTCGTTACTGCAGGCAAAGCTCCGCTGGGCCAAATGATCGCCCAAAAAAACCGCGGCTCAGCCGGTATAGATCTCCCTCAACTTACGGACGTCGCGGATCGACACAGTCGAGCGTTTTGTTATGACGCCGAATTCCGCCAACTTGGCGAAGTCCCGGGACAGTTTTTCGGGAACCACGCCGATCATCGAGGCCAGGACCATTTTCGAGACCGGTAGATGAACGACCGCCGCGCCTTTGGTAACGCTGGTCAAACTGGATAGGAACCCGGCCAGACGCTGGAGCGAGGTGCGGCCCTTGAGGTCGGCCAAGTGACGTCCGACTTCGTCGTGGATGCCGGCCAGCTCGGCGATCAGGTCTTCGGCCAAGTGTGGCGAATTCATCAGGCTTTCGCCGATACGCTCGAGGGGAAAGGCGAGAAGGCGCGAGGGTCGTACGGTTTCGCAACTGACCGTGTATATCCTCTGCCCGGGAACGGCTGGGAATACCAGGTGTGGCCCGCCCTGAAGAACCCGGAGCGTGCTCTCGCGACCACGCGATGAGGCGGTGAACACCTTTATCTGGCCGCGCAGCAACAAGAACAGTAAACGCGCCGGGTGGCCGGCGACAAACACGGTTTGGCGCTTGCCGAGTTCAAACACGCGGGCTTCGGCGAAAAGCCTATCCAAATCGGCTCCGCCGGCCCGACGAAAGGGGGAAACGGACCGCACCCATTCGATGTCCGAGGAGTGCGGTATCAACGGTTCGGGAACGGCACTCATAGCGCCTCACAGTAGGTCTGCAACCCAATGGGATCGCCGATAAGAACGGTGTTGCCGCGAACGGCGACGCCCAGGCCCCGCAAACGCTTCAGACAGCGTGACAGGGCTGGTGCGGTGATGCCGAGATGCCTGGCCAGCAACGACTTGGAGACGGGTAACCGTACCGGTTCGGTCCCGGGCGCATGCGCGGCCAGTGACAGGAGGTAAGTGGCAAGCCGACGGGTCGCCGGACTCAAGGTCATCTCCGCGGCGGCGGCGGCGATTCGGTTGACGGTGTCCGTCGCTTCTCGCAATGCGGCGACCAGTTGATCGGGATTCGACGCCAGACGATCGTGGTATGTCTCCATCGCCATGCTGCGGTAGACCGTCGGCATGGCGGCCCGGGCGCTGAAACGATGGCGACGGACAGCGGTACCGGTCGGTTCGCCGATCAGCGATCCGCCGTTTCGGAAATCGACGGAAACCTGCTCGGTGCCATCCAAGGGTGAGAGGATTTCGACCAAGCCGGAGCGAACAAAATAGACCCGGTCCGCAGGGTCCTCACGGTGAAAGAGAAACCGCCCCGGCTTGATCTTCTCGTCCGGTCGGTCGGACCAGATTTGAGGCGGTTCGACCAGCCCGTCGAGAACGGGAAACAAGGGGGCATGGAGCACGGTTGCGCGGGTATTTGCGCGATCGGCAGAATGGTCCATCGTTTTTTCCTTCCTCGGCGCCCCTATTCCTTGTTCGAAGGAATTCGGAGCGCGCTTGACATTGTTTCGGTCCGGTCGCTCCGAAATGAACAGAGGACCGGTGATAACGGATCAGCGAGTGTTTCGCCTAAGTGGGGAAGGAGTTGGGGGGTGCCCGGGCCCGTTCGACGCCGTCCGATCGACCCAGCATCGGTTTCGTCGCCGACGCCAGGGAACGGGAATAGAAAGGTGCCGGAATGTGGAGGGTAGGCGAGGTGACCGAATCGGCTGCGCTAGACGAGACTAGACAAAAGGCGCAGGTCTCGGGCAGCTCGGGAGCATCAGGGTTGTCCGGGCCGGAATCGGGGAGGACGCTAAGACCCTGTGCCGTACAGATAACGCGGAATGGGTCGACGACCTGCGACGGTAGAAGTTCGGCGGCAAAGGCTTGGGTGAGCGGCGCCAGCACGGAGAACAACATGGCGATGAGCGCCAGCTTCGCCGCCGATTGGCGTCGCGATATTCGGGTTTCGTCGAGCGTCGTCATCGGGATTACGACCCACTTGCCTCAGCCAAGAGACCGGCCTAAGAACCAACTAGGATAAGGCCTGCACACGAAACCGACATAACAAAAGTCAAGAAAAGGCCGGCTAGTTGGCATCGCCCAAAGAGGGTCGGTTTCTCATCCACCAGGGGTGTGTTAGACCCTGTTCCGATCATGACGAGCAATAGGGAGTGGTAACGCGATGGAAGAAGTGTCGGGCATTCGTGCCGGCCTTGGTGAGGGGCCGGTTTGGTCGGCCGAGGAAGGTGTCGTCTATTGGGTCGACATTCCCGGGAAAGCACTACACCGCACCGATCCGGCGACGCGGTTGACGGATAGTTGGCCGATGCCGAGCCATCCCGGCAATGTGGCACTGCGCAAGAGCGGCGGCCTCGTCGTCGCTCTGGAGGACGGGCTCTACAGTTTCGACACGGGTACCGAGACCCTCAGCCGCCTTGTTGCCATCGAGGACGATATCGCCGACAACCGCCCCAACGACGGCAAGTGCGACGCCGAGGGGCGTTTGTGGTTCGGCACCATGAACAAGGTGGATGGTACCCGCCCGTCGGGTCGTTTTTACAAGGTCGATACGGATTTGACCGTGACGGAAATCGCCGACGGCATCGAGATCCCGAACGGTCTCGCCTGGAGTCCGGATGATCGGGTCATGTACCATACGGACACCCATGCCAACATGGTTTCCGCCTATGCCTTCGACCTAGTCCGCGGCGAACGCGGCGCGCGGCACGACTTCTTCCCTTTCGATCGCCAGAAAATCGGCGGTGTCGATGGTGCCGCAGTCGACGTCGAAGGCGGATATTGGACGGTATTGTTCAGAGGCGCGAAACTGATCCGCATTTTGCCCGACGGCCGCGTCGATCGCGAGATCGCGCTCCCGGTGTCGCAACCGACCATGCCGGCGTTTGGCAGCGCTGACTTGAAGACGCTCTATATTACGTCAGCGACAGAGGGCTTGGAGGAGCCGGCGCTTGACGCCCAGCCGCATGCCGGCGGGCTGTTGGCGGTAGCGGTCGACGTCGCCGGTTGCCCAGTGCACGCCTTCGGCGGATGACCTGACAACCGGCGAGCTTCGTCGGACCCGTCTATAGCCTTTTATTTACCTCCTCGACGATATGAGCCGGTGTGATTCCAAAGTGTTCGGCAAGATCGCTCTCGGCCCCGGAGGCGCCGAAGCTCGACATGCCGACGAAGGCGCCGTCCTCGCCGACGAAGCGTTCCCAACCGAGACTCGTGGCCGCCTCGACGGCGACGCGGACAGTGCCGCGGCCGATGACAGCTTCCCGGTATTCCGAATCCTGTTCATCGAACAACTCCCAGCACGGCATTGATACGACCGTTGTCGGGACACCTTCGGCCTGCAAGGTTTCGCGGGCGGCCAACGCGACCTGCACCTCGGAACCCGTGGCAAATAGAGTGACCCGTCGCTCGCCGCCTTCGGCCTCGGCGAGCACGTAGGCACCCTTGGCCGACCGGTTCTCGGCGCCGCCGTCTTCTCGGAGCGTCGGCACCGCTTGGCGACAATGGATGAGGGCAGAGGGCCGTTCTTTCTGGCTTAACGCCAATTCCCAGCACTCGGCCGTCTCGACGGCATCGGCGGCGCGGAAGACCAGCATGTTGGGGATGGCGCGCAGTGACGGGACCTGTTCGACGGGTTGATGGGTCGGGCCATTGCGCCCGATGCCGATGGAATCGTGACTGAACACGAACAGCACCGGCAGGCTCATCATCGCGGCCATGCGCAGGGAGTGGCGTTCGTAATCGGAGAAGGTCAGGAAGGTTGCGCCATAGGGAACGACGCCGCCATGCAGGACCATACCGTTCATCATCGAGCCCATGGCGTGTTCGCGCACACCGTAATGGATATAGGTGCCACCGCGATCGTTCTTGGTGAAGGGACGCATGTGGTTCTTGTGCTTGGTCGCCGCTTCCAGGTCCGGGGCGCCGCCGATCAATTCCGGGATGGCGTCGGCGAGCACGCCAACGACGGCGCCGGAGGTCTTGATCGTGGGCTGCGACGGTCTTTCGTCGGCCATGGCTTTCTTGAAATCGTGTAATGCCTCGAGCCAGCCGCCCGGGAGATCACGGTTGAGGACCCGCTCGAACTCGGCCTTTTCGCCGGCGGGCAGCGAGCCGAACCGTTGATGCCAGGCGTCATAGGCGTCGACGTTGCGGAGCCCGGCCGTACGCCATGCCTTGAGTACGTCGTCGGGCACCACGAAGGGTTCGTGAGTCCAGCCGAGGAAGGCGCGGGCCGCGTCCGTGTCCTCCTTGGAGACCTTTCCGCCATGAGCAGCACGCTGCGATTGGATGCGCGGTACGCCGAAGCCGATCTCGGTTCGGCAGGCGACCAGGGACGGACGCGGGTCGTCTTTGGCCAGGGACAGCGCGGCATCCACGGAATCCACGTCCTGACCGTCGGCCTCGACCACATGCCAGCCGGAAAGCCGGAAACGGGCCAGATTGTCATCGCTCGTTGCCTGGGCGACATCACCGTCGTCGGTGATCTTGTTGTCATCCCAGATGAACGTGAGATTGCCCAATTGCAGATGGCCGGCCAGGGAAATTACCTCCTGGGCCACACCTTCCATCATGCAGCCGTCGCCGAACAGAGCGTAGGTGCGGTGGTCGACCAGGTCGGGTCCGAACCGGTGGCGCAAAAACTCCTCCGCGACGGCCATACCAACCGCATTGGCGACCCCTTGGCCGAGTGGACCGGTTGTCGTCTCAACACCGGCGTCGAGGTCATATTCCGGGTGCCCGGGACAACGCGAGCCCAGTTGGCGGAAGTTCTTGATCTGATCGATCGACATCTGCTCGAAGCCGGATAGGTAGAGCAGCGAATAGATCAGCATGGATCCATGACCGTTGGACTGCACGAAACGGTCGCGGTCGGGCCAGTGAGGGTCTTTTGGGTTGAATTTGAGATGCCGCGTGAACAGCGCCGTGGTGATCTCGGCGCAACCCAACGGCGTGCCGGGATGGCCGTCGTTAATTCTTTCGAGGGCATCCATGGACAGGAAGCGGATGGCGTTGGCCATCAGGCGGGAATCGACCGCCGATCGGCTGCCAAGGCGTGGGTCGACAAAGGTCATGACGGGTCCTCCTAGACGAGGTCGTGGAGATAGGACTGGACGACCGTTGGATTGCGCGCTATCAGCAGCTCGTCCATTTTCGGATCGTCGATTCGATCGGCGACGTCTTTTAGTTTGTTGGTGATCTTCGCAGCGTGGGTGAAGACGGCCCGCGCGTCGTGTTCTTTGGGCACGATGTCGAACGTGAACCAATCGTCGTAGCCCAGCTTTTTGAGAAAGTAGAATAGCTCGATGAACTCCCAGGTGTGGACGGATCCGGGTGTCAGGTCCCAATCGGCGCGGCCGTCGTTATCGTTGAGGTGCACATAGAACAGCTTGCCGGCGCGGGCCAGCATGGCTGCCGAGGCGGCCGAGTTCTCGTTGGCGAACATGGCGTGCCCCGTATCCATGGTGACGCCCAGATTGTCGGCTCCGACCATCTGGCAGAAGGCGAGGGTCTCGCCGGCGTTGCCGAGGAGCGAACGGACGCGCGGCTCGCTGATCTTGTATTCGATACAGACCTTGACCTCCGGGTTGTGGGCGGCGACCTCCGCGTAACACTGGGCCGCGTAGTCGAGGGCACGCACGTAATCCATCTCGAACGGATAATCGAAACCGTCGTTGAGCGGACAATTGGTCACCCGGTAGGCGCCGAGCTCGGCCGACAGGTCGATGGCACGTTTGAAGTCGTCAACCGCCTCGCGCCGGTCGGCAGCATTCTCGGACGTCCATGCGCCGCGCAACCAGCGGTCGTTGCGAACCGATCCGAAATTGATGGCGGATACGGAAAGGGCGTTGCGTTGCAACGCCTCGCGCAGGATACGGAAAGGGCGTTGCGTTGCAACGCCTCGCGCAGGATACGGAAAGGGCGTTGCGTTGCAACGCCTCGCGCAGGATAC